>Ga0098073_1000520_pt1 | contig 12931 bp, 9 predicted proteins | sample 31_taG_FD_75060 | JGI IMG/M metagenome (GOLD analysis project Ga0098073, IMG submission 75060) | Marine viral communities from the Gulf of Mexico - 31_GoM_OMZ_CsCl metaG | ecosystem: Environmental > Aquatic > Marine > Oceanic | place: Gulf of Mexico | collected 2015-07-12
ACATTACTTCTTACGGGGTATTTGTTGATCTTGGAGGTGTTGATGGATTGGTACACATTACAGATCTTTCCTGGTCTCGTATCAATCACCCGAATGAAATTGTTGATCTTGATCAGAAACTTAATGTGGTTATCCTTGACTTTGATGAGGATAAAACACGTATCCAACTTGGTCTTAAGCAGCTTAAGAAGCACCCATGGGATGCACTTAGCGAAAACTTAAGCGTTGGTGATAAAGTAAAAGGTAAAGTTGTAGTAATCGCAGATTACGGTGCTTTCGTTGAAGTAGAAGAAGGAGTAGAAGGTTTGATCCACGTTAGTGAAATGTCTTGGTCTACGCACTTGCGCAGCGCTCAGGATTTCGTAAACGTAGGTGATGAGGTAGAAGCTCAGATTCTTACTATGGATCGTGATGATCGTAAGATGTCACTTGGTATCAAGCAATTGACTCAAGATCCTTGGACAGATATTACTTCTAAATATCCTGTAGGTTCACGTCATACCGGTATCGTTCGCAACTTCACTAATTTTGGTGTATTTGTAGAACTAGAAGAAGGTATTGATGGTTTGATCTACATCTCAGACCTTAGTTGGACTAAGAAAGTGAAGCACCCATCAGAATTTACTAACATCGGCGATAAGCTTGAAGTAGTAGTTCTTGAGCTTGACGTTGAAGGTCGTAAGCTAAGCTTAGGTCACAAGCAGATTGAAGACAATCCTTGGGATAAATACGAAGATGAATTCGCTGTTGGAACCAAGCACACCGGTACTATTGATGAGGTAGTTGATAAAGGTGCTGTGGTAAAATTCAACGAAGACATTGAGGCCTTTATTCCTGGTCGTCATATGGAAAAAGAAGACGGTAGCAAACTTACTAAAGGAGAGACTGTTGATTTCCAAATCATCGAGTTTAACAAAGACTTCAAGCGCGTAGTAGCTTCACACACTTCTTTATTTAAAGAAGAAGAGGCTAAAATCGTTAAGCAGGCAGCTAAGAAAGCAGCAGATTCTGCAGCAGCTAGTGCACCTACTTTAGGTGATGCTAACGATGCTCTTGCAGCATTGAAGAAAAAAATGGAAAAAGGCGGTAACTAAGCCCTATTCATTTTAGAATAATAGAAAAGCCCTTTAGTAGCAATACTAAAGGGCTTTTTTTATGGCGTTACTTTGCCTCAGGACAAAGTCAGGCTTTACGTTACAATTCCTCAGCTAGCGGTTAAGACCGCAAGCCTGCGGGATTTCCACTACAATCCCTAACGCGGTTAAACCAGTAATTAACCATAAAACTCAATTACCTTTCACGAGTAATTTATGGCTTTCAAGTGGTGTGATATAGGCTTTATTGGTTAGTTTTGAAGCGCTTCAAAATCAAATTATATTATGAACTACATCCTTTTTGACGGTAGCTCACGTAGGCAATTGCTACCGTTTACCTATACCAAGCCAGTAGCTGATTTGCGCATAGGCATTCTTACCATTCGCGAAAAATGGGAAAAGCATTTAGGTAATACGACATCAACCGTAACTGAAGAATATCTTTCAGAAAAGTATCCAATGGTTGAGTTTGAACAAAATGTGATGATTAATGCAGCCTACCTGCCTACAGAAGTTCTTGTAGAACTGGTGCAAAACCTGGGTGTTAATCAGGCTTTGTTTGACGGGGAAGAAGTCGTGGCTTTTTACACGAGTGAAAATCAGGAGGACATTGATTTTTCAGACTATGAGCAGATAGAGCTTCCTGAAGAAGCTATTTTTAAAATTGCCCACACCTGGGATCTATTCAGTAAAAACCACGAAGCAATTCAGCTGGATTATGACTTGCTTACAGAAGACCGAAAATCTGCACCTATTCCTGCTGGTGTTCAAAGCCTTAATTCTGAAAATATATTTATTGAAGAAGGAGCGAAACTCAATTTTTGTACGCTTAACGCTTCCGAAGGTCCTATATACATTGCCAAAGATGCTGAAGTAATGGAAGGTGCATTAATCCGTGGACCGTTTGCACTCTGCGAGCATGCAACTGTCAAGATGGGTGCTAAAATCTATACCGGCACCACCATTGGTCCGTATTGTAAAGTAGGAGGAGAGGTAACCAATTCAGTTTTGATGGCCTATTCCAACAAAGGACACGACGGATATTTGGGCAATTCGGTGTTAGGAGAATGGTGCAATATTGGTGCCGACTCCAATAACAGCAACCTCAAGAACAATTATGAAGAAGTACGACTTTGGGATTATGAGACCGAAGGTTTTGCCAAAACAGGCCTACAGTTTTGCGGCTTGATGATGGGCGACCACAGCAAATGCGGTATCAATACCATGTTTAATACCGGCACGGTAATCGGTGTTAGTGTCAATATTTTTGGCACTGGTTTTCCACGTAATTTTGTGCCTTCTTTCAGTTGGGGTGGAGCTTCAGGCTTTACTACCTATAAAACGGATAAAGCTTTTCAAACGGCAAAACTGGTCATGGAACGTCGCAATATTCCGTTTGATGAACAGGAAGCCGCCATTTTAGAGCACGTATTTGAGGAAACTTCAAAATATAGAAGATACTAAAATCCTAGAAGTTGTAGTTGAGAATCAGGTTTATCAGGAATAAATCTGTTTTATTAAAATACAAATTGGGATTATTGGGCACATCGCTACCTGAAAACTTCGCCACCAATAACAATTCGGGTCGAAATTTTTTAAGTTTTTGAGAATTCAGAAATAGGTCGAGATTGATCTGCGTATAATCTGGAAATGCGTACTTGTTTTCAAAAGCATTAGTCACATCGGGTTTCCAATGATGACCAACACTTAGTGACGATTGGATGTTTGTTCCACTTTTATTAAGGTCAATACCCTGATTATAATAAAGTACTACAGCGTGATTGTTAGCGCTGCCCTCACTGCGCTCACGTTTCTGAAAGCTGAATAAAAACTCCCTGCCCCAAGACCTCGGAAAAATAAACTGCCCGTGAGGTAAAATATAATTATAGGATATGGAAACTGCAGATTTTGTTTTTTTCCATTTGTGATTCAATTGAATACCTAAAAGATCTGATGAGTTAGCTCTAAAATATTGCAGTGAATCTATAGGATTTCCGCCGTTGCCAATTTTGTTCTGATGCAACCATTCCAGCTGAATATCGAATTTATTTGATACGGTAAGCTTCGGCTTTAAATACAGCGAATTAGAGATATTATCTACATAATAGTTCCAGGCCTTTAAATCAATATGCTTGGTGATAGCCAAATTTGCATTTACAATCGCTAAAAAATCAGAATGTGTATTTCCTTGATATTTTGAAGGTTTGCCTTCCCAATTGCGGCCCACAGGATAAGTGCCTATGCTTTCTCCAGGATTATAAAACCTGCTTGTAGATCGGGGAGCTATTCGATTAAAAACGGCAATCTGATAACTGTTTTTAGCATTTGGCTTAAACTGATAATTAATTCCCTGAAAAAGACTGGGAGTCATTCTTCCGTCCTGACCATTCACCAAAGGAGAATTAAACTTCATTCTTCCAAGAGTGATATTGTGATTTTTTAATCTATAATTCAGGTATAGTTCGCCAAGCAAAACAATAACATCCTTGTTGACATTGGTTACATCAAAAAGCCCCTCCTCGTATCGGCTTGTTCTGTTTGTGGTTAGATCGGGAATGCTCAGATCCTGAATCCCGGTATTGATGCTCGTGTAACCGGCGATACCAAATTTTAGGTTTTCAAATACCTGATATTGATACTTCATATGACCACCTACAGCCAATGCTTCAAAGTCTCTCAATGAATCTTTGTTAATGGTATTCATATAAAAACTACGCACCTGTCCTGAGAGCACCCCATACTTGTTTTTTCTATCTGATTCCTGAGCATTTAAGCTATTAAGTGTCAAAAGAATAACTAGGGAAGTGTGCTGTAGAAGCTTTATCATTTACTTTTGTTTAGGTCGTAGTTTTTTTTGTAGAAAGCTATAATAGGCTGAAAAGGTCCGAATTTATGCTGTTCCTCAGTAAAAGGATCAACCCAAGGCCCGTAAGGAGTAGATACGGGTTTAAGCTTGAGGTCTGGATAGTCTTTTTCTAGATTGTTTTTTGTGGGTCTCTCAAAGCTGTTGATGTATCCGGCAAGATGATATGCTTCTTCATCAGTCAGTTTTGGATTATCCCAGGTAGCTTGTTCATAAGGCATATTCCCTTTAATAAACGCTGCGGCTGTGATTACCCTATTCATTCCCGCACCAGTATTATAACTGTCGGGACCCCATAAGGGAGGATATTGATAGCCTTTAAGGGAATCTGTATATTTTATACCCTGACCGTTTTCACCATGACATAGTGTGCACTCTTTTATAAATAATTGCTTGCCTTTATCAAAATCTACAGCAATATTGGGTAGTGTTATAGTAGCATAACCTTTAAATTCTTTCTCGCGCTCTTTGGGTAAATCTTCGCCTAACCAGGTCATATAAGCCACGATTGAACTCATTTCTTTAGAGTTTACGGGTAATTTATGACCGTTCATACTACGCTCCATACAACCATTAATTCGATCTTCGATAGTACCTTCCCGATTCGACCGGCCACTAAATTGAGGAAAACGGTTTACGACGCCCACCCAGGAAGCTGAGCCTGCCTGGGTTCCCGATTTTAAATGGCAATTGGCGCAGGCAAGATTGTTACCGGCATAGCTCATTTCAGGTTCTGAAGCCATTGGACCCATATATGCCGAAGTTTCCTTAATAAGTAAATAGCCATATTTCACATCTTCTGGCATATCGCCTAATGTAAATAATTCTTCCACGTCTTTAGGTTCCCAGGTTTTAGGCTCTAGCCTGGAGCTTTCAAACAGTTTAAAATTGAATTGATATGAGAGAACTCCTGCAAACACAAATAGAATCAAAACCGTAAAAGCAGCAAAGAACCGAAAGATCGCCTGGACAAGAGTTTTATAGTTCTCCATAGAATGCTAGAGATTATGATTTAGCTAAATAAGTATTCAGAGTACCTGTTTGATGGTAAATCTACTTACTTTGATACACTCTAAATGTAACGAGAGTTACACGGAGTATCAAGTGGTATTTATAGAAATTATCAAGCCCAATCTCATAGTTACTGAAATTGGGCTTTATAAAAGTTAAGGTTATGAATTTTTTAGTGAGCTGCGCCAGTATTAGGGTTCCCGTTACCTTTTTTCAACATCAACACGAAGGGGACACAAATCAAAAATAAAATGCCCAGGTATAAAAAAACCTCCATATAGGTGAGCACAGTGCTTTGAAGCATTATGGTACTGTCTAGCAGCTGGTACGCTTTATTCAACGCTTCGTTAAAACTAAATCCCTTAGAAATAAAAGCTTGCTGTAAACCTGCTATGCGTTGCTGGGTTAACGGGTCTACGGCACTGATATTGGGAATAAGATCAACGCGATGCTGCTGATTAAAGCGTGAAATCATTGTGGTCATAATTGCAATACCAAAGGAGCCACCTAACTGACGCATCATTCCTGTAAATGCGGCCCCTTCTCCAATTTCTGCACCTTTAAGAGTTGAAAGTGCCAAGGTTGTGATAGGTACAAATAATAAACCAAGACCCATTCCGCGTACCACAAGTGGCCAAAACATGGCCTCTGAGCTCGTGTCTGGAGTAATTAAATTATGCATCCAAAGACTGTATAAAAAGAAGAGAATAAAGCCTGTGGCAACTAAATATTTTGCGGGAATTCCGCGTTCTAGGAGTTTGCCTATGACCGGCATCATCAAACCTGTGGTTATTGAACTTGGTATGAGTAGTAAGCCGGCTTCGAAAGCATTCCATCCCAGAATAGACTGGGTATAAATGGGGATGATAAAGGTTGAGCCGTAAAGGCCAAATCCCAGAACGAAGGTCATAATAGTTCCCGTCCATAAATTGGTGTTTTTCAACACCCGAAGGTTTACAATAGGATATCTATAAACCAGTTCGCGCCAGATAAACGCCAATAAGCCAAATACTGAAATCACACTCAGAATAACAATCGTAGTGTCTTCAAACCAATCGTCTTGTTGCCCATGTTCAAGTACAAATTGTAGCGAACCAATAAACGAGGCAAGAAAAATGATACCCCACCAGTCTACCTGATTGGCACTTAGTTTTTCACCATACTTAGGACTGCGCACAAACATGATAGTCAATACTGTAGCAATTATTCCAATAGGGATATTGATGTAAAAAATATAGGGCCAGGAGAAGTGATCTACTATATAACCTCCCAGTGGTGGTCCCAGAGTGGGGCCTACAATAACGCCCATCCCATAAATAGCCTGAGCCATCCCACGTTTTGCAACCGGGTAGCTTTCAGTGATTATGGTTTGCGCGGTAACCAAAAGAGCCCCACCGCCGAGCCCCTGTATAAATCGAAACCCTACAAGCTCCCAAATATTAGTGGCATTTCCGCATAAAAAAGAAGAAGCTGTAAAAATCACGATGGAAACGGCAAAATAATTACGACGGCCAAATTGTTTGGATAACCAGCTGGTCATTGGGATAATTATAACATTTGCGATGGCGTATGCTGTAATAACCCAGGCTACATCTGTTAATGTAGCGCCCAGACTTCCGCGCATATCGTCTAAAGCCACATTTACTATGGTTGTATCTACGATTTCCAGCAGCGCGCATAGAATTGCGGTGATTGTTATGATTACACGTCTAAAGCCGTACTCTACAAGAGCGTCTTCAGCCTCAACAGTTTCTGCCATGATTAATTATTTGAGGTGAACATCAATTTCGGCATTCATTCCAGAGCGAAGTAATTCCATTTTTTTATGATCGTTTGCTTCGGTAAAATCGATTTGAACCGGAAGACGCTGAACGGTTTTTACGAAATTTCCGGTAGCGTTATCGGGTGGTAACAGAGAAAAGCGTGCTCCGGTAGCAGGTGAAAAATTACTGATTACCCCCTCATATTCCTCATCTGGGTAGGCATCAACTGTAATTGTTACTTTTTGCCCCACTTTCATCTTACTAAGCTGGGTTTCCTTAAAATTAGCTACAATCCATTTTTTGTGGATGTCAACCAGATAAAACAGCTGTTGGGCGGCTTGCACAAACTGACCGTCTTGCATAGATATAGCAGAAAGCTGCCCGTCAATGGGGGCAGTAACCACCGTATAATCCAGATTAAGTTGTGCGGCCTCAAGCTGTGCCTGGGCACTTTGCAGATGAGCCTCGGCTACGTTTATCTGTTTTTCGGTAGCTTCTTTTTGGGATGATGCAGCCTTACTTTGACTACGAGCAGCCTGCTGCTGATCTTTTAATGAACTAAGTCGCGCTTCGGCTTCCTGTTTTGCGGCCAAAGCCTGCTCGTATTGTTGAGTCGTTATGCTTCGGGATTCATAAAGATTTTTGTAGCGATTGTAATCATCTGTAGCTCTTCTCAATTGAATTTTTGCTGATTCAATACCTCCATAGGTAGAGGAAGCCTGCGCGTAAGATGCATTTGCATTTGCTGCTGAAGAGCCGGTAGAGTACTCGGCAACTCCAATTTGACCTTTGGCTGCTGCTAAATTGGCCTTGGCCTGCTCCAATTGCACAAGATAATCTCTTTGGTCAATGATTAAAAGTGTATCTCCGGCCTTCACCATTTGATTATCTTTTACATAGATCGTATCTATATAGCCACCAACGTGTGGAATAATCGAATTCATTTTTGAATTGACCTGTGCATCATCAGTAGTTTCATGAGAGCGGGAATACAGATATTTATAAACACCGTATACAATACCTACGATCATCAAAGCCCCTATAACGATGATAAACTTCTTGTTTGTTTTTTTCTTAGATTCCATAAGAGGGAAGGTTTAATTTTTTGAAAATTGGTCGGTAAGCTTGCCTTCAGCAATTAGTAATTCATAATATTTTAGTGTGATATCTGCTTTTGCATATGCCAAATCTATGCGGGTTTGCAATTGCTGTACATCTGCTTCGAGCAAGTCATTAGTGTCTGATAAGCCGTTATCGTATTTGTCTTTGACTATACGATAGTTTTCAAGAGCCTGTTCTCGGGAGACTTCGTAAACTTCGAAGGTTTCAATAGCCAAATTATATTCTTCCAGAGCATTTTGTGCATTTACTTTGGCTTGTGAAGTGGCCTGATCTAAACGATAACTTAATTCCTGAGCCTGACTCTCGGCCAGTTTCACTTTTGCTTTTGTTTTAAAAAGTGAGGATAAATTATACGAAAGACCTACACCTATATTCATTGCATTTGTTACGGTTAGGGCATTATTGAGATCTAAAGCGATATAGCCACCCACCAGCCCTAGTGAAGGATAATAATCTCCTTTTGCAACCTTTATTTGATCTTGCAGGGCTTCTTCCTGATAAGATAAAGCCTGAAGGTCATTACGATCTGAAATATTAGGTAATGAGACAGCAATAGGGGTGATGGCACTTACGTTTGTATTAATCGTAATGTCTTCAGGCAGTTTTAGTAGTGTGATTAGATTGTAATTTAGACTACGCGCGTTTTTATTTGCATTAGCGAGTGAAAGTTCAATATTAGCTTTTTGCAGTTGTGCTTTTAAGAGGTCGTTACGGGCAAGTAATCCATTTTCTTCCATATTGGTAAAATCTTTTACGCGTTGATCGGCACTTTTGAGGTTGTCTTTAACCAAATGAATTGTAGCATTTGCTTTATAGAGATTTAAGTACAATTGAATGACTTGCAATACGAGTTTTTCCTGATCGTTAGCTGCATTAAAAACAGCAGCTTGCAATTGATTCTCACTTGCTGAAATACTGTTTTTTAGCTTGAAACCTGCAAATAAAGGCATCGAAACATCTGCCGAACCCAATAACAGTCCGTTTACTTTGGGAGATGGCTGGTTTTGATTGGCAGAACCGGCTTCAGAAGCGGAAGAATTAATGGGAATCTGAAGATTGACGTTTGCATTAGTCAGATAGCGATACTGACCGGAAATATTTAGGTCTGGATACTGTCTGTTTTTCGTAATACGGAGCGCATCTTTAGCCAAATCAATCTGCGAAGTATTGATCTTAGAAGCATCACTGCTTTGAAGCGCGAGTTGCACTGCCTCTTCAAGCGAAAGAGGTTTAGAATCCTGAGCCTGGGTAATTGTTATACTTAGTAGTAAAATGAGTAGGGCTAAAATGGATTTAGTTTTCATAAGTCAATAATGCTTTAAAAGTAGACTGCAGATGTTTAGTAAGCGTGGTTTCTACAAATTGATCGATATCCTTTTTTGAATTGAGCTTGTAATTTTTTATAAAAAAATCCTGATTGTATTTAAAATGGAAATAGGTCCCAATAAGCGTGGGGATAAGCAGCATGATTTCAACATCGGTCTTGAATGCTCCAGCCTGTTGACCCTGTTTGATAAACGCTTCAAGCGTTTTGAAGTTTTCATCTTTCTGATTTTGATAAATTTCAAATGATTGATTGCGGGTGGGCGATTGCAATTCAGAATGGATGATTCTGTAAATGCGATTATTTTTATGAATACGCTGAATATAAAGGGAGACTAATTGTTCAAGACGCATAGAATACGAGCGATCATCGTGTTTGATAATGTCAAGTAGATCAAACTTAAAATTCGACATTCTGTATACCAGAAGCTGTTCCAGAAGTTTCTCCTTTGAGCCAAAATAATAGGAAATCATAGCGATGTTGATTTCTGCTTCTTTGGCTATTTGGCGAACCGACGTTCCTGCAAAACCAAGTTCGGCAAATAGCTTTTCGGCTACCGCAAGAATTTGAAGTTGTTTGTCATTGAATTCCATACGCTAAAAATAGAGTACAAAGTTAAACACTTGTTTAAATTAAACGTTTGTTTAATTCTTTTTAAACTTATTTTTAACAGATAAGGTTTTCGGAGAGAACTGAAAATTTCAAGTTAAAGGCCGGCCAGAATCTATAAAGAGCAACCAAATAAGAGCTCCCAGGATGAGTAGTGAAATTGTGGTGTAGAGTAGTACTTTCCTTTTGTATTCTCTTGCATTCTGACGTATTTTGTTTTTCAATTTAACTTCTTCAGAAGCACTGAGTTTATTAAAATCTACAAAGGGCTGACGTTCTGGCGTTTTTAAATCAGGACCTTTCTTGTCAAACCGGGATTTACGCTCGCGTTTGTTGCTTTTGAGCGTAGCCAACATTGCCGAAACCGAACCGCCAAATCCCATAATTAGTACTTTGTATATAGGTTGTTCTATATCAACTTTTGTTACAGAATTAGGTTTGAACTGCCTCTTATCTATGGCTTTTGGTCTTTTTTGACGCGTTTTAGTATTAGAAAATCCTGAGGATTGGCTTTAAGGCCCTGTACATCTTTATGCACAAACTTGATGACCTGATCGTAGTAGAGTGTAACAAAAGGCGCTTTAGCAATCAGAATAGAATCCATTTTTTGATACAAAACCTTTCGCTCTTCAAGTTCGGGAAGCTTAAAACTGGCCTCATAAAGTTGGTCAAACTCTTCATCTTTAAAGTGCGTGTAGTTGGGACCGTTTGGCGTAAAATTTTTGCTGTAATACAGGGAGAGGTAATTTTCTGCGTCGGGATAATCTGCAATCCAACTGGCGCGGAAGGCATCAAGCTTTCCCGTAGATTTTAGTTGGCGCAGTGTTGATGGCGGCATCACATCAATATTGATGGTCAGGCCCAACTTGCCAATTTCCCGTTGAATGTATTCGCAGATATCCAAATACTGGCTGTTTGTACCTATTGTGATCACCGGATTTTGATTGCCGGTTTCTTCCTTGTATTGCTCAATAAGTGTTCTGGCCTTGGTGGGATTATACTCAAAACCGGCAGTGCCGTACCCCGGAAGTCCTTTAGGTATAAATCCTGCCTGTGCTGGTTCACCAATGCCATTACGCAGGTATTTAATCATTTTAACCCGATCAAATCCATAGTTTACGGCTTTGCGCAGAAGCTCCGAGCGTATTTCATCCTGCGGACTATCCAGAAAAAAGCCCAGATATTCGGTATTTAAAAAAGGTCCGGTGATGGTTTTAACATCATCCTTATATTTTTCTTTGAGCTTTCCCGTAGCCGTTAACAACTCATCTTTGTAGGAAGGGTCGAGGCTATTTAGCATGTCAAGATTACCCTGAGCAAACTGTAGAAATTCACTTTGTTTATCGGGAAGAAAGGTGATGGCTACCGCTTCAAGATAGGGGAGCTGTTTGCCTTTTTCGTCAGTTTCAAAATACAATTCGTTTTTACGTAAAACCAGTTTCACGCCTTCTTCCCATCGTTTGAACTTGAAAGGTCCCGTCCCAACCGGGTGTGAACGAAATTCGTTGCCATAATATTCTACAATCTCCCGGGGTACTGCAGAACAATAGCGCATGGTGAGTAAGCCCAGGAAGGCCGGGAACTGTTTTTTAAGCTTTATGGTGAATGTGGAATCATTGGTCGCTTCATAGCTTTCAACATTGCTAAGCACCCAGCTTCCGGGAGAAGCCACAGCGGGGTCTTTTAAGCGATCAAAACTATATACAAAATCTGAGGCTACCAGCCTGCGTGTGCTGTCTGGGGTATTAAACCGGAGATGTTTGTGAAAATAGACATCCTCTCTAAGTATAAATGTATAGCGCGTTGCAGCAGAATCTACCGTCCAGCTTTTAGCCAGATCGGGAACAATGTTTAAAGCGTCATCCTGTTGTACCAGTCCATTAAATAATTGATTGGTAGGCCAGATTATAGGTGGATTACGGGCAAATGCCGGGTCAAGCGTAGCTATATTATAATGCTCGTTATATCTAAAAACTTCTGACTCTCTGAATTTTGAATCCTTATTGGTACAGGAAGAAAGGAGATAAGTCAAACTGCAAGCAAATAGCAGGGGAAATAGACGTTTAAAAGTTCTTTTAGTGGTCAACAAATGAGGCTGTTTTTAAAGCAAATGCGATTTTGACTTATAGCATGATAAGGTTAACTTTGCATTTTTCTGATTTAGACCATTAATTCTTGTCCAAATCTGAACAAAAATAGGTAATTGCGAAGAAGAATGATATGACAGAAGCTACTAAAAAGGTTGCATTTTATACATTGGGCTGTAAGCTGAATTTCTCTGAGACTGCGACTATTTCCCGAAGTTTTAAGAATGAAGGTTTTGAACGGGTAGATTCTAGCGAGCCTGCAGATGTGTATGTGATCAATACCTGTAGCGTTACCGAAAATGCGGATAAGCGTTTTAAGACTATTGTAAAGAAAGCGCAAAGCGTAAATCCGGACGCGTTTATAACAGCTGTGGGATGTTATGCGCAACTCAAACCTGAGGAACTGGCCGATGTAGATGGGGTAGACCTGGTTCTGGGCGTAACCGAAAAATTTAAAATAACCGATTACCTCAATGATCTGACCAAAAATGATATGGGTGAGGTACATAGTTGTGAGATCGAAGAAGCTAATTTTTATGTAGGTTCGTATTCTTTGGGTGGCCGTACCCGGGCCTTCTTAAAAGTGCAGGACGGTTGTGACTACAAATGCACCTATTGTACGATTCCTTTGGCCAGAGGAATTTCGCGTAGCGATACATTAACTAATGTATTGAAAAACGCTCGTGAAATTGCAGATCAGGGCATTAAAGAGATTGTACTAACCGGAGTTAATATAGGTGACTATGGGAAGGGAGAGTTTGGAAATAAGAATCATGAACATACCTTCTTAGATTTGGTAAAGGAGTTAGACGCTGTTGATGGTATTGAACGTCTACGCATATCGAGCATAGAACCCAATCTTCTAAAGAATGACACCATTAAGCTGGTTGCAGACTCTCAAACGTTTGTACCGCATTTTCACATACCATTGCAAAGTGGTAGTAATGAATTGCTGGGGAAAATGAGCCGCAGGTACAAGCGCGAACTCTATGCAGATCGGGTAGCTGAAATTAAGCGTCTGATGCCCGATGCGTGTATAGGTGTCGATGTAATTGTGG
>Ga0098073_1000526_pt1 | contig 12847 bp, 13 predicted proteins | sample 31_taG_FD_75060 | JGI IMG/M metagenome (GOLD analysis project Ga0098073, IMG submission 75060) | Marine viral communities from the Gulf of Mexico - 31_GoM_OMZ_CsCl metaG | ecosystem: Environmental > Aquatic > Marine > Oceanic | place: Gulf of Mexico | collected 2015-07-12
ACTTCAAAGCCATTGACATTTAGATCCTCTAGCATTTTTGCCATCTTTGGATCAGGTTCAGTCCAATGAGGTTGATCCATTGCTATGCCGTTTAAGTAATCTTTACTATATATATTTCTACCATAAGGTTGCGTATAGTGATATGCCTTATCCTTTAAATTCATATTGGTTTCCCAATAATTTTTTGCCTTTGGACTTCCGCTACCAATCCAAAACTCACGCATAAAACGTAAAGAATCATACAAATAATCATCCTTACAATTAACAGCTACATACGACGCCTTCGCCCACCAGAAACCTCCTGAATAGTGCGGCCAATGTCCCATGGATGTATCTTTTTGCCAATTGATCCCAGCAGTTTCATAACCAGATTCCAAATCTTCCACACACTGTTTCCAGTTATGTACACAGAAGAACTGCATAACTCGCCGCCAATCTTCCGTATACCTCGTTTTACGAGAGGAACCTTTGGTGTGGATATACAAGGCATAACCACTTGGATTCTCTCTGCACCAATCTCGTAGTGCCTCCAAAGTATTTGTCTCTTCCTGTTTATTTTGATTTTCCACAGCAGTAGCACGCTCTGGAACAGCGAGAAGATCAAGGCTCCCGTTAAAGCCGATATGAAAATGACTAAGCTGCTCATACAAATTACTGGTTAACAAAGCACCCAGTTGTTCTTGGTACATTTCTTCCCACCCATCACCAGGGTAAACGTGGTAGAAAAGAGCTAAGTTCATTTACCTACTCCATACACATGATCCTGGACTTCATCGATATAAATATCAGGAAGCATTGTAATGATCCGTCCTTGATAACCATCCTGTCTCAACTTGGTACGGATATAACCTGCGAAGTTGTGCGCCAGGATGACAACGTTATCCGGCTTATCTTTCAAGAAAAACTCCCGATCAACAACCTCTAGTCCAATACCTGGCACATACTTACCTTGTTTATGGGGCGTATCATCCACCACGTAGCTATCTTTAAATAAAGAAAAAGAATTAAGTGCGTTGAGATAGACGCAGCCTTTTGCTGCGGCACCAAAGAAAACAATTTTACCTTTTAATTTATTAAAGAAAATTGAATCCCTTGCAATTTTATTAAATGTACGGGAGTAAAAAGCATTGTAATCATATGCTTCTTCTTCTGCAATAAATTTTTCTGCAGCTTCTGTATCTGCATACCATTCTTTATTGGTAATCCAAAGACGCATTGAACCACCATGGATATCTACTTCTTCTGCATGGTAGATTTTTAAGCCGAATTGGGAAAATAATTTTTTTAGGGGTTTAACCAACCAGTAGTAATAATGTTCGTGATAGAACTGATCAAACTGGATAGTTTGTAATGTACGTAATGTATAAGGGAACTCAAGAATCCAGGTACCATCAAGTTTTTCAGCGATTCCTTCGACAAATTTTTCTGCGTTTGGTGTATGTTGAAACGCATTGGTTGTCGTGATGATGTCGGCTTTCGGCACATCACTTTCTTTATTAAAATAATCGTTAACGTATGTAATGCCAGCTTCTTCGTTTTGTGTACGAAATGTTTGACTGGCATCACAGTTATACAGATTTAACTTCTCATCTGTTTGACTTTGAAATGCTTTAAGTAATGTCCCATCATTACCACCAATATCAAGAATAGTTTCATGACGTAGATGTTTAATTGAATGCCAAAGTTGTCGGCAGTGTTGGACGTAGGGCATACTAATGCCCGAGAAGTATAAATAATCTTTATACAATTCGTCAGAGGGTACTTCTGTATCCAGCTGGATACACAAATCATTATCAACCAGGGCACAAATGGGATACTGCTTTGCTGCCAACGCTGCCTCTTTACTTCGGCAAAGATTATTAACTAGAGGTTGAAGTCCTAGATTCAATAAGATTTTAGTGCCAACGAAGTTTTTGTCTTCTTGTTGGATCGAAGTGCCAGTACTCGATGCCATGTTTGTCCCAAGGTTTGTCAAAGGTTTCTGAACCTGGAGGTCCGCCCCATTTCTCTACATAATACTGATAATTCTTTTGAAATGTAAACTGATTTTTACGTTGAAATTCAGGTTTGCTTCTCAATGTAGATGACCGATCATGGTCTGCTGACATAGGAATCTTCATCACATGTAGTCCAGATTGTTTAATCCGGTACCTATAATCGTTATCCTCGAAGTAACCGGGGAAAAAGTTTTCGTCTAAATAACCTACATTTTCTAGCAACCGTGGTGTCCACATAAAACCACACATGCAATCAGTCTCGTTCTCACCTAAGAATGCACCATTTGGCAAGCTATTAACTTTGTAAAGTAGCTCTGATAACTGACCTGGATTTACCCACCAATCAAACCCGGTCACAATCCAGTGCCGACAATCTGTGTTATCCCTAATAATCTGGTTTACGCTGCCAGGGTAGCCTGCATTTTGGTTGTTTTGTACTACTACGATTTCCCCTATATGGTCTGGTTTGTTTTCGCAGACCCAATCAATTCCTTCTTCCACGCTGGGATCTAGTCCCATTGAATTATCTAAGATGTAATACCGTTTTAAAGGTACGTCAATTGTCTGTAAATGCTTGACTAATTTAGATCCTTGGGTAAGAATCGGCACTCCGATTATATCCAAACGTTCCATCAATTTACGTGTACAATAAAAATTAATATACAGGAAACTGCGTGCCTGTTAACGACCAGTCGGAAACTGTCTTTGATATTTACAACAAGGATCCTGAGGGATTCCTTGAATTAAATTCAAAACCTGCAAGAGTAACAATTAATGGCAAACGCCATTATGAAACACCCTTCCATACAGGTCCAGCTGCATCTGTAACTACTATTATTTCTGAAACTGCATCAGAAGCCAACAAAAAAAAGTTGGAAATGTGGTCAAAAAATAATCCAGGAGTTAAAGAAGCTGCAGCAGAACGTGGTACTGCGATACATAGCTGTATGGAGATGTTCCTGAAGAAAGAAGAGTTTGACGTTCCAGTTGAATATCAGGACTTTTGGACTGGTATGCCTGACATTCTTTCGCAATTTCAAGAAGTTCTTTGGGCAGAGACACCCTTGCGCGATGACCACCAGTTTGCTTTATCTTCAGACGGTATTGGGCGCGTGTGGGGTAGGGACGAGGAAGAGAGACCATGGGTTGGAAGTCCTGACATCATTGGTGTTGCAGGCAACAAGCTGACACTTGCTGACCTCAAAACGAGTGTAAAACCATATTGTCGGTGGTGGCCTAAAGATTTAGAAAAGGGTTCTATTGAATGGCGAAACCGTCTCGGTGGATACATGAAGTTCAATAAATGTTGCTTGCAACTAGGTGCTTATGCGTTAGGGATTGAACAAACATTGAATATGAAAGTTCAACAAGCTGCCATTATTGTTTCGACACCAGAAGGTACACAGCTTTTTAAAATCTCTAGGCGGCATCTTGATTCCTGCCAAGACAAATGGCTAAAAGTAGTAAATGAATACTACTCTCAACTTGATCGTTGTGTCATGTATGATCCAGATAACATTTGAATACCCTTTAGTATTATTTAATTTATTTATATGTTTCAATTCATTTAATACAGGCTCCAGATTAGTAAGCTCTAGGATATTGAAATCGGAAAAAACGCCCCATGGAGATAAAAATTGCCACGGGGCAGTGGATTTCTGCCATTACATACGCTATCCTTGGCGCTTCTGATGGCGACACTTTTCTGCTGCCTTCAAATGCACATCAACATGCTTTTGAAATAGCTAAAAAAGCCACAAAATCTACAAAACATTTTAAAGTGAGGGTTCAGAAGTGAAGCAAATGTCCAGCGTTGTTCAGCCAGGGGAAATCAATCTTGATTTGATTCCGGTTGATTGGCCTTTAACCCCTCTTGGCGATAAAAAAAATCCATACCTTCCTGGCTGGCAAAACAAACCTCAAACGGTTTCAGATATATTAAAAGAAATTAAAAGTGAAAAATGTAAGGCAGTTGGTCTTCTTTCTGGTCCTGTTTACAATCAACCTTATGGTTTAGTTTGGGTTGATATTGATGGACCTACTGTCTATAAAACAATTGAAGAAGTATCCGGTACTACCGTAGATAAAGCTCTTCCGAAAACGCTTACAATCCTCAGTGGCAGAGAAGGTAGAGAACGGAAACTCTACAAAATTGCGAAAAAAAATTGGGATAAATTCATCAGAAATAAATATGCATGGCACGCAGAGGGTGCAGGCGAGAAGCTTGAGATTCTTTGGAAACGTCATCAAGGTGTTTTGATGGGTAGTCATCCAGATACTGATGGCTACTACACAAAAGAAGAAGAAGATTTTACATTTGTTAACGATCTACCTGAACTTCCTGACTGGATCCTTGTTGGAATTAGCGTTAAAAACGCCAAGCAAGGTGCTCCACAAGAAACTCAATCACGTATGTTTGGTGAAAATTTCGCCATTAATACAAAGATTGGTCATGAATATGAAGTTAAAGAAGCAATTCGTGCTTTATGGGCATTGCCTTCTGAATATGCAGATGATTATGATGCTTGGTTAACTGCTGGACAAGCTCTTCATTTTGTTGATGAAACACTAGTTGAAGAGTGGGATGAATGGTCTAAACAATCAGACAAATATCAAGACGGTGCATGCCATGAAAAATGGCGTAGTTTTGATAAAGAAGGTGGTCTTACTGTCGGCAGCCTTTATAAAGAAGCTCAAAAACATGGATTTCAATTCTCACAAGAACACAAAGCAATGCCAGTCTCAGATGAGTCTCTTGATGCACTCAGTGACCTATTGACCAATATGCTTAACAATGAACCCATTATGCCAACTGATTTAATCGATGCTTTTACTAGTAAAAAATCTTCTAATTCTGGAACTTTATTAGAAGAAAAAAATAAACGCAATGCTCCAGCTGATGAAATACTTGATATCTTGGTGCAAATTTATCAAGGAAATTTACTCTTCTCATCTGCTTCTAATAAGTTCTGCATTTATGAATATGAAGTGTCGGGATTGTGGACCACGCTCACTGAGCCCCAGATGAAACGGGAGCTTTGGGCTAAACTCAAACTTCTTAAAGATACCGTATTACCAAAGGGTTTTGGCATCAAACTTGTCAATGATATGTATGATGGTCTTTCTCAAGTTCTTCAACATGATTACTGGAATCAAGACAAGAAATTAATTCTTTTTCGCAATGGTGTATTCGATATTCAAACTGGTGAAATTGGTGCATTTAAAAAAGAATATTACATTAACCGTTCACTTCCTTATGACTATGATCCACACGCAACTTGTGAACCAATTATTAACTGGTTATATTACACCCAGCACGGAGATAAAGATCGTGTGCAACTTTTACGTGCGTGGTTAAGAGCCGTCCTTACTTCTGCTGATGATATTCAAAAGTTCCTTGAAGTTGTTGGTCCTGGTAAATCAGGTAAGTCATCTTTTGCCAACCTTTGTCATGCTTTAGTTGGATTTGAAAATGCGACAGTGTCTACACTGGAGCGCATTGAAAAAAATAGGTTTGAAACTGCTGAGATGGTAGATAAAAAACTTATCCTCTTTAATGATGTTGAACGTTATGGCGGTAATGTCACAATGCTTAAAGCATTGACAGGCACTGATCTAATTTCATCTGAACACAAGTACCGTCAAACCAAAACTGACTTTAAATTTGATGGCCTTATTGTCATCACTGCTAATGAACAAGTTCAATCCACTGACCCAAGCTCCGGTTTACATCGTCGCCGTCTCACCGTTCCCTTCGATCGGCCCTTCACAGGTAGCTCTAAAGAACAAACCACACTCATCAATTGTGGACCCCACGGCACTACGGGAGTATTTGCTGAGCATTTACCAGGACTTGTCAACTGGCTCTTAAAAATGTCAGAAGATGAGATGCGGGAATACCTCATGGAAACATCCAAGAAAGTTCCGTATTTCCAGAAATACAACACGCGGCAACAGGTTAGGGCTAATCCTTTAATTGATTGGCTTAATCAAAACTGTATCTTCTTCCCCATGAAGGGCACCTTCGTTGGTGACTGTCGTCCTGCACCACGGGAAAGCCGTTACTACTTTGCCAATACCGATAAAAAACTCTATGCCAATTACTGTGAGTTCTGTCGGTGTAATGGCGGTAATGCCATGTCCCGTTCTCGTTTTGAAAACATGTTGCTTGATATCCTTAATCACCAGCTGAACATTAATGTTTATAAACTTCCTAATATTCGTATGGTGTTTCTTCAAAATATTTTATTGAGAGAATCAGAGCAGACTCGTAACCTTGAAGATTATCCTTCTATTGTTGAGCTTGCACAAAATCCAGATGAATACCGCACACTCTATGGTGATGTCCGAATTCGATACAACGAATTAAAAGTAGAAAAATCAGAGTAACATTGGAGCAGTAATAATTTGAACGTTAATGAGTAAGCCAAAGATTCTTTGGTCGGCAGATGCTGTTGCTAAAACAGGATTTGCACGGGTGACTGAAAACCTAGTTGAGCGATTAAAAGATAAATATGAAATCGTTATCCTTGCTAATAACTGGTGGGGAGATGCTTGTGAGTTGCAAAAACATTTCAAGATGTATCCCAGCTCTAATCGATTTCAACAAGAACCATTTGGTGTGCAACGTATTCGGGAAATCGTTGATGCAGAAAAACCCGATATTGTCTTCGTCAATAACGATTGCTGGATTGTCAATCAGCTTTATGCACAAATTAAAGACTTCCATGGGGAAGGGCGTTTTAAATTCATTGCCTACATGCCAATGGATTCTTATGCCTGGACTGGTTGCTTGACTGAATATGCCAACAGCTGGGATGGCATTATTGTTTATACAGAATTTGGTGCAGTCGAATTCCATGCTTCCGGTGTAACCAAGCCGGTTACTGTTATTCCTCATGGCATCACAGAAGGTCAGTTCTATCCCTTGGATACAATTGAATGCCGCAAGAAATTAAATATTCCTGAAGATTCATTTGTTGTCTTTAATGGCAATCGCAACCAGGCTCGTAAACGCATTGATATCACAATTGATGGTTTTGCACAGTTTGCGGTGGGCCGCCCTGATGCCAAGCTTTATCTACATATGGGACTCAAAGATCAAGGGTGGGACGTTATGTCTCTCTTTGGACGACAGATGCGTAAAAACGGTCTCGACCCCAATGGTCGTATCATTATGACCACGCAATCTCAACATCCTCCATCAGTACCTGTAGAACTGCTCAACGTGATCTACAACAGTGCTGATGTATCAGTAAATACCTGCAAAGGTGAAGGTCATGGTCTGGTCAATCATGAGTCAGCAGCTTGTGGCATTGCCCAGGTTGTCCCTAACCACACCTCTCTTAAAGAGATCTTTGAGGGTGCTGCACCCCTGATTGACAACTGTTTCATGGATGTAGACATGAATTACAACCGTGACATGCCTGTGCCTAGTGCAGAACATTTGGCTGAGATCCTCGGTGACTTGTATGACAATCGCGACAAGCTCAAAGAGATAGGCGCTAAATGTTTTGAGCGAGCTATTGATAAAAAGTATCAGTGGGATACCATTGCCTATCAATTTGATACTGAGTTCTCAGAGGCACTTAAACCAGCTGAAGAACGTGAGGTACCTGTGATCAAGAAGCCCAAGCGCAGGCGCAAGAAAGAGGCTATTACAGCTTGATTCAGGGGCTACGGCCCCTTTTTTTATGTCTTGAGCTGAGACAGATGAGTGAGATTAGTGAGTCAATAAACTAGTGACCCCCTTATTTTTCTTTTTTTCTCTGTATACCTGCAAATTTGGCATGCAAATTTGTATCTCCTGTGGAAAACCCCCTTTGGTTCTCAATAGGGTCTGCGATAATCTCAATAAGAGGGGAATGGGGTTGCGCTTGGAGACCAGAGCATTAGACTGGGAACAAATCTGCACGCCAAATTTGCACGTCTATACAAGAAAAAAGTAATTTAAGGGGCACAACTTAACTATGTCCCATAAATCTCACTCACTTGTCTCATATTGAGACTTTAAAACCCTTGCTATCACTAATGCCACGCAAAAATCCTGCTCCCAACCAACGTCACAAAAGCCTTTTAGAGATCAATTATCGTCTCGCTGATCTCAATCGAGACTTAAATGAGCAAGGTTTTTATCACGGTTTTCCTTGCATGTACGGTCACACCATCCGAGATAAGCAAGAGCATTGGTGTGAGATTTGTGTGAGACGCATTATGAGTAATGTCTGCGGATTTGATGTCAATTTCATTGCCGCTCCCTATAGAAATGAACTGCCACGCTTATTAAATCAGCTGCCTCATCTTCCTTCAACAGACTGTTGGGAAGTGGATAAGCCCTCTGCCAGGTTCCGTATGCCGTCTTGGCGGACGGCTTTTAGCCGTGAGAGTAGTGACAATATCAACATCAGAAAAATCCTCTACACAGCTTTCTGGGGCGATGTCGGCAGTCTTTACGTCACTAAATTAAAAAAACATACAGGATGCAGCGTATCCAATTGTGTTAACCCTTTACATTTGGCGTCCTCTTTTAATTTGCGCCCAGCTCCTAAAGATTTTCACTACATTGATTTAAATTATGACCCACGTAAAATTACAGTAATGGCATTGCGTGAAGCAAATAATTTAAGTATTGACGATATCTTGCAAACGTTGTATAAGCCAACAATTAGAGATCCTAAAATGGGAGTAACAGATATCCCTGAAAGGACATATTGTGAGCAATCCGAATCTATCTCAAAGGGAGAGATCACAATTTAATCCATTAAATCTTGGCCGATTTAATCGTACAAGTCTGCGGCTTTTAACAGGAACTCTTGGTCCGTCCAGCCAAATTATCCAGGGAGGTTATGGTAACTATACTTATAATCATTGGTTTCAAGTAACTTTAGAATTACCTGCTTGGATTATTTTAATCAAAGGCGGTACTGCATTAGCACAAGGACAAGCTGCTGCAAGTAATCGTTTTTCTGAAATTAACCAACGGTTTTCTTTTCAGGTTTACGACCAAAATCGTAATCCTATTCAAGGTCGTTATATACATCAAGAACCTGAAGCTTATCTAGGTCATGTTGCTGGCGCACAATCTGATCTTTATAACACTTTTAACCCAGCTCGTTTTGATAAAGGTGACGAAACATTTCATGAATTAGAGCCGGGTAATTATTTAATTTGTATTTCTGCAAATCGTAATGAATTATTTAAGTATGCCACTGGTTTAGTTATTGAATTTCCTAGTGATGATGAGCAATTTATTTTATTAGAAGATAATTCAATAGCTTATTTACTACAAGAAAGCACAGCTTCTGTTGCTGGCGGTGCAACCTTTGTAGAAATACCTGGTCAGATTGAGGGTAATACTACTATTAGTACAACCAGTGCATTCACAATTAATGCATGTACTATTCCATCAGGTTTCTTTGTTCAAATCAATAACGAAAGTCCTGAAGGTAATTCTTTAGTTTGGATTATAGGTCCAGACTTAAATACTGGAGGCGTTGATGAACTTAATAATCGTGTGGAGTTAAATACTACAGAAAACTGGCAATATTCTTTACATGTTCATTCTTTAAGTGAATGGAACACAGCATGGGAAAGAGAGCATCAGCAAGATGACAAATTCCCTGCAGCCATTTTTACACCTTATACAAATGCCCCTTAGAATAAAATAACTAGCTAATTAATTATGTCTAATCCTCTTGTACGCGGAAATAATGATTTAATTACGGAGTACTGGACAGGAAAAGCAAAAAAAGAAAAAAAAGAAACTCCAGTAGAACTATTTAAAAAATATTGCCAGGATGAACCCTGGATGCCAGAATGCAAGAAATATGATGTGTAAAGTTGTCCTCTCTTATTACTAATGTTCCACCTGTTAAAGTCTGGGTACGAAAAGAATATCTTCGTGATCTTCGTGATGGGCATGGTGAGTACGTTCTTGGTTATTGGGTCTCTGTTAAATCCTTACCAGGGCGGTGTTTCTATTTCGAGACGTACCTACCGACCTATGGTGCGTTATATGACAAACTACCAATCTCTGCATTTCTAGCATGGGATTCAGATCATCCCGACACACCTGTCTCGCCAGACCCTGATCTACCTATTGAAGAACTTCAATTCTGGAATTGTTTTAGCTATGACATTACAACACTTGAAAAAAATCTTACCTACACAATGGAGTGGCAAATCCGTACCAAAACCCAAGGCACTCTTAGTGGGGATTACCTGTTTACTATTGACAGCTACAACGGCGACCGTAGCACAGTCGATCTTTCCTTTGCGGAAACCCCCGACGAACACAAATCCTTTAACATCATCCAGCTGTCGACTGGTCAAATTGCGGCGTATCCCAACAACCGATGCCGTCTTATTGATCCTTCTTTGTGCCCAGAAGCCCTTACCACCCCCGACTTCCTTGTCTCAACAAGATACTTTAATGTTGAATACCCTAATGCAAAATGGGGTCGTTTAGGAGAATCAGAAGAATATTTCTGGAAAACTAAAACAGAAGAAAATAAAAATGCTAAGTCTTCAATGTGCTTAAGTAAAAATAAAAAATATGAGGTCTTCATCCCTGAGTGTGATCAGGAAGAATTTGATCGGTAGAATAGAAGAGTTGAATATAGCTACTTATGCACGATATCCTTGCTAATCCAATTACTTGGATTGTAGTTGCTGCAGCATCTGAAATCATTGCGTTGACTCCTTTGAAGTCAAATAGCATTATTCAGTTAGTGTTAAAAGCACTGGTGCAGCTTAAGCCTTCCGTAAAAAAGTAAAAGGCATCACGCCAGATGATGCTGTGTTTCTAGCCCAGTGGAGTTTGGTTAGTGATAAAAAACGTCTTCGTCAAGAAATAGAACGACGTAAGAACATGTCGTTAACTTCTAGTCGTATTGATGAAGCAATTCGTAAATATAAAGAAGAAACAAATTGGGATCAATCTTCTAAAGGCTGAAACCAAAAGACCACACCATCATTTTCTTCTATATATTTTCTAGTAGCGTAAGCGTGATCCTTTTCGAGGGTTTCACACTTACGCTCTTTGTTTAACTCCCAACAGATGTTGACACGTATTGGCTTTTCGTTCTTCATAAATACATGGCGGCAATAATAAGCAGTACCGCACAAATTCCCCAGAAACTAAGAAAAATAATAACAATACTAAGAAATTCCGAATACTTTTTTGCAAATTGCATATTTTTTGTCCCGGTCGGCTTTACCGTTCCAGCCTCCGTTGATTCTGTAACAGCAGTCATCGAATCCTTTTGTGAGGCAGACATTTAAAAGATCGTTATCTTTAATCCATCCTAATGCAGATCTGAAAGGATAATGTTCTGTCACGTATTGCCAACCTCTTTCTACAATCTTTGGGTCTTGTAAGGTTTCTGCACAACGTTGATAGTTATAGCGGCCGGTTAGCATTAATACACCAGCACCTTTATATTTTTTCCCATCTCCTGGGTAAATATTTCCAAGATCAGCTCTCATTTCATAAGCTGATCCATCAGCAATTTCTGACATCCAACGGAAGTTACCTGTTTCATGCATGAGGTTAGCAATGAGCATGCACATTGCACTTTCATGTTTATCAAAATTAGTAGCAGCTAAGAGCTTGTTGAAATCACTACAAAAAGTAGCGTCAAATTTATTTGCTGCGTAGCCTGTTAACTGTTGCATCACATCAGGTGTGATGATTTTAGTTGAGACTTTTTCAGGAGAAGCACGATAAATTTCCGCAAACTCATCTAAAATTTCTTCTGGAATTTTTCCTTCTAGAAAATTCCAGGCCGCAATTTGATGTGACAGCTCTTTGTAATACTTAGCTGCATTTTTTAAACTAATTGGCATGATCAGCTAAACGTAAGCGTATCTTCTCCACTGCCACTAAAAATACTAGTTACAGTTGTGGTTCCTCCAGTTGTAAAGCCATTATCAAAAACGATGGAATCTGATCCTGAATCAGTTGTAAAGACGTTATCAAAAACAATGGAATCTGATCCTGAATCAGATTGAACACCAAGATCAGGCTCAGGACCAGGTGTTACAACTTCTTCTTTGCTCCAGTTGTTATAGGAACTACTGGTTACATAAGTCTGTAATTCAGGAACTGAGTTGCATAAATTAATTTCAGTTTCTTTTTCATTACAACGTGTACGAATTAAACTCCTTTCATCTTGAATTGAAGGATGAACTGGAATAGCTGCTGAAGGATCTTGTGATCTGATAATAATCCAATCTGTTTTTTGTAATAATGTATTAGCAGTATTTTTTGCTTGATCAATCCAAATTAGTTTTAAACCGTCTAAATCTTTCGGAAGATCTGGACCCCAGTAGAAACGTTGGTCGTAATAAGGGCTATAAGTAGGAGCTGGCGTGGGTGAAGTTACGATACCAACAGCATCTTTTTCAGCTTGAGTGCTTAGTTTTAACCAGTTGGAAGGATAAAACTTTCCATTTGAATCTTCGAAAGCTTGTCCTTCTTTTAGAGTCTGACCGTTTAAGCTGTACATAGTTTAACGACTAATAAATTTATTGTAACTTAGTTGGCGGAATTAAGTCGATATTACCGCGCACGGGCGGTGTTAGTAACGTTCCAGATCATCGAGCCCTCGCGTACTTGAATGGGTTTTCAGCGAAACAAGCGTAGAGATAAGTATTGCCATTGCCGTTTACTGATACTTCAGTGCCGCGCAGTTTAAATCCGTTTGACAAGAAATCAATATATCTAGGGCTGTTTCCAGTTTGTTCGGCAATGCTCAAGTTTGAATAAAGATTTGGATCATTTGGGTTGTATGTGCCGCGTGAAGAATCTTTCATCACCCAGCTTTCGCCACTAATGTTGATCACTTTAA
>Ga0098073_1000527_pt1 | contig 12840 bp, 12 predicted proteins | sample 31_taG_FD_75060 | JGI IMG/M metagenome (GOLD analysis project Ga0098073, IMG submission 75060) | Marine viral communities from the Gulf of Mexico - 31_GoM_OMZ_CsCl metaG | ecosystem: Environmental > Aquatic > Marine > Oceanic | place: Gulf of Mexico | collected 2015-07-12
ACAGGTTGAGTCCAGAAAAAATCTGGATGAAACCGCATTTTTCTTTCCACATATTCAAACAGATAAAAATGGAGATTTCTCTTTTTCATTTACAACTCCTGAAGCGCTTACCCGTTGGAAATTAAGATTATTAGCACACGACAAAAGCTGGACATCCGGCCAAATGGAACAAACCACTGTTACTCAGAAAGAACTAAGCATTATGCCTAATGCTCCACGTTTTCTCAGACAAGGAGACACCATTAACCTCACAGCAAAGATTACCAATCTAAGCTCAGGAACTCAGAATGGTATAGCAACCTTACTCCTCTTTGATGCGCTAACCGGGGAGTCTGTCGATGCAAAACTGGCAAATACCAATGCTACCCGCGGCTTTAGCCTTAAGTCTAAAAAAAGTGCTGCAGTGGGTTGGACTTTGATAATTCCTCAAGACATTGAGGCTGTGACCTACCGGGTAGTTGCAAAATCAGAGTCCTTCTCAGATGGCGAAGAAAATATACTTCCGGTGTTGAGCAATCGCACTTTAGTAACCGAGAGCATTCCGCTATTTGTAAGGTCTGAGGAGACCAAGACTTTTGAGTTTGATAATTTAAAGCAGAACAATTCAACAACATTAACCAATCATAAATTCACTATAGAATATACCTCAAACCCGGCCTGGTATGCCAGACAGGCCCTGCCCTATTTGATGGAATTTGAACACGAATGCTCAGAACAAATTTTCTCTAGAATCTATGCCAATAGTCTGGGTTCTCATATTGTTAAAAGCGAGCCTAAAATCGCTGATGTGTTCAATTCCTGGAAAAAAGACAGTGCACTAATAAGTAACCTCGAGAAAAATGAAGAACTTAAAACTTTGATTTTATCCGAAACACCCTGGGTACGTGATGCAGCGTCTGAAACCGAGCGTAAAAATAGAATTGCACAGCTTTTTGAAATTGAAAAGTTAAAAACAGCACAAGCTGCAGATTTGGCAAGGCTGAAAAACAACCAGATGGGTTCAGGTGCCTTTCCTTGGTTCTCAGGTGGCCCCACAAGTGAGTTTATAACGCGTCACGTAGTTGCAGGTTTTGGTCACCTGAAAAAACTGGGCGTTAATATAGATGACTCAGGCATTGTAAATAGTGGCCTAGAGTATCTAGACACAAAACTCATAAGAGATAAAAATAACTTCAGCTTCAATTCATTAAAACCCGAAGACTTTTACAAACAACGCAGTCATCTGCATTATTTATATATGCGCAGCTATTTTCTGGAAGATGTGCCGCTTAAAAATGAGCTTAGCTTAATAGCGACTAAAATTCTGGACTTTCGCGATAAAAACTGGCTTGAGCTATCTATCTATGAAAAAGGCCTACTGGCTCTTGTGGCCAATCGTATGAACAGAAAAGATTTGGCCCAAAAAATCCTTACTAGCCTTAAGGAAAGCGCAGTGTATTCTGAAACTAATGGCATGTACTGGAAAACCAACAAGCCGGGATGGTACTGGTATCAGGCGCCAATAGAAACGCATGCGCTAATTATTGAAGCTTTTACTGAAATTACTCAGGACACTAAAAGCATTGAAGAACTTAAAGTTTGGTTATTACAAAATAAACGTACCAACAGCTGGCCTACAACCAAGTCTACTACAGAAGCTGCCTACGCGCTTCTCTTAAGCGGAAACGACTGGCTGGCTGTATCAGATAATACTAAAATTGAATTGGGCGGAAAGAGTATTAAAACTAAAAAGCTGGACGAAACAGCTAAAGAAGCCGGTACAGGATATTTTAAACTAAACTGGAATACTGAAGAAATTACTCCTGATTTTGCCTCGATCGAAATTAAAAACAAGAACACCTCTCCTGGATTTGGTGGTGCGTACTGGCAATATTTTGAAGATCTGGACAATATTAAATCTAATTCCGAAAGTCCGTTAAATGTAGAGCAGCAATTATACCTTAAAGAAAATGGACCTACCGGTTCAACTCTTAAACTAATTGACAGAGATACACCAATTAAAGTAGGGGATTTAATAACCGTACGCCTGGTGGTACGCGCTACTTCAGACATGGAGTTTATCACTTAAAAGACACGCGTGCCAGTGGGTTTGAACCTGTAAATGTATTATCCCAATATAAATATCAGGATAATGCCTCCTATTATGAAAGTACCCGTGATGCTGCTACCCATTTCTTCTTTGACAATTTGCGCAAGGGAACGTATGTATTGGAATACAACGTTCGTGCAAATAATGCTGGGAATTTCAGTAATGGCATTACCACTATTGAAAGTATGTATGCGCCAGAATTTTCAGGCCATACAACAGGGAAACGGGTTGACATTGAAGAATAAAAAAAACCGGTAGAGCACTAATGCTTTACCGGCTTTGTTAGGTTTATAAGCCCGGGGAAATATAAATAATTAGTGTTCCGGCGGGAAACCTTCAAATACTTTCTGTGCTAATTTGGTATAGTAACTCACCCGATCCTGCGGATTGGTATTGAGCGCTATGTTACTGTCGCTAATAGCCTGCCAGACCAAGACGTCACGGGCCCCTTCTACGAGATCAAAAGTGATGGTTTGATGCTCTTTAGATCCGCCTAATGGAATTCCTGCTCCAACACTTACTCCGGTGCCATAAGTACCACCACCTACTCCGATACCCACAGAATTCTGGGGTTCTTCACGATACTGCGATGCGATAATATCAATAAGAAGATCTGGCTTTTCTGCTTTTTGAAATCCCTTTTCCTGCATAATAATATCGACTGCATCTATAAGCCGGTTAAGATCAAGCTGGCTTAAACCCGATTGCATATCGGGCAGATAATTATAGGTTTTATAGGAGTTGAAATTAACCTGCTCATCGTAGTCATAGTCAACGCGTGTGCTGCCGCAGGAAATTAAACCTAACGTCAACAGCAGAATAAAAAAATGCTTCATAATGTCTTTTCTTTAAAAATAGACATTAGGAAGCATCTCTTTAGTCAATAAAATCCTAAAACTACTCGCTTACCGCCGGGCGGTTGAGCATTGCCCACAAGCGATCTTTCAATTCAGTTAAACCCTGTTGGGCTACCGAAGAAATAAATAGATATTCTACCGGGAGGCTTTTATCCAGCTCTTTTTTAAGTTCAGCTTTCAATTCTGCATCAAGCATATCGCATTTGGTTATGGCGATAAGTCGGTCTTTATCCAGCAATTCCGGATTGTATTTTTCAAGCTCGTTAAGTAAAATATCGTATTGCTCAGCCACGTCAGGAGCATCTGCCGGTATCATAAACAATAAGGTAGAATTACGCTCAATATGTCTAAGAAAGCGATAACCTAAGCCTTTCCCTTCTGCCGCTCCCTCAATGATTCCGGGAATGTCTGCAATTACAAAGGTTTGAAAATCGCGATATTGCACAATACCCAAATTGGGCTTTAGTGTAGTAAATTCGTAGTTGGCAATTTTCGGCTTTGCAGCCGTAATAACCGAGAGCAAAGTTGATTTTCCGGCATTTGGAAAGCCTACCAGACCTACATCAGCTAATACCTTTAATTCAAGTGTAATATCTGCTTCTACACCATCCATGCCGGGTTGAGCATAGCGCGGAGTCTGATTGGTTGCAGTTTTAAAATGGTTGTTACCAAGTCCTCCCATTCCGCCCTGAGCTACGATAAACTCCTGACCTTCTTCGGTAATTTCCTTTAAAACCTCCTGAGTTTCGGTATCGCGAATTACAGTTCCCAACGGAACCTCTATAAATACATCTTCCCCGTCTGCACCGGTACTCGTTTGTTTACTTCCATTCTCTCCGTGACCGGCTCTGATGTGACGCTTAAACTTCAGATGGAGCAAGGTCCATAAATTGGGATTTGCCGTAATGATAATATGACCTCCACGACCCCCATCACCACCGTCGGGACCTCCTTTGGCCACATACTTTTCGCGACGCAGGTGCGCAGAGCCCGCTCCTCCTTTTCCGGAAGAAACGTGCATTTTTACATAATCAACAAAATTGCCTTCAGTCATATTAAAATTTGAATTTAGAAATACAAAATTAAAAGTTGCAACACTGCACTAATTCTGCTTCCTAGAGTGAATCAATCACGTTACTTAGTCTTTCCGTGATTTCGTCTATAGCTCCTACCCCGTCAACACCGTGGTATTTATCCTGCTTTTGGTAATAGTTCTTTAGGATTGCAGTTTCATCGTAATATACTTTGATGCGGTTACGAATAACATTCTCATCTGCATCATCCTTTCTTCCACTAGTTTTACCACGTTCTAATAATCGCCCAACTAAGATTTCATCATCTACCTCAAGAGCAATCATTGCAGATACTGCAGTTCCCTTTTTCTCAAGCAATTCATCTAAAGCCTCTGCCTGAGCAGTCGTTCTGGGAAAGCCATCAAAAATAAAACCTTTGGCATCCGGAGTTTTGTCTACTTCGGCGCTCAACATATCAATCGTTACGCTGTCTGGAACAAGCTGACCTTTGTCTATAAAGGACTTGGCTAGAGTTCCTAGCTCTGTTGCATTTTTAATATTGTATCTAAATACATCCCCTGTAGAAATATGCACAAGGTTGTACTTTTCCTTTAAAAAAGAGGCTTGTGTTCCTTTTCCCGCTCCGGGAGGGCCAAACAATACCAGATTTGTCATTTTGGTGGTTTTAAGTTTATAAATAGCATTGAGGTTACGCCCCAAACCGTTATAATCAAGGCCGTAGCCTACAATAAAATCATTAGGAATCTCAAGCCCTACATAATGAATTTTATACTCTTTAGTATACGAGCCCGGCTTAAAGAACAGGCTGGCAATGCGAAATTTACCCACGCCCCCACTTACCAGCATATCGGTAATTTTCTCCAGTGTATTACCACTATCCACGATATCCTCTACAACAATCACATCGCGATCTTCCAGGTCTACATCAAGCGGAATGTGCGTTATGACTTCGCCGGTGCTGGCTGTACCATCGTACGAACTCAGTTTAAGGAATTCAATCTCGCAATCGCCCTCAAAACGGCTCAACAATTCAGTTGCAAATTTGTAGGCTCCGTTGAGCACCACGATAAACAAAGGTTCTTTACCTGCAAAATCAGCATTGATTTGTTGTGCAACGCTGTCAATTGCATCTTGCAATTTTTGCTGAGAAATGTATTCTTCAAAACTGAGACCGCGTAAGTGTATCATGGGTTCTTACCGTGTTTGAGCTAAGCCGCAAAGATACATATTACGGGCGAATATACCGGCGCCTCCATTTGTTTAGAAATCCATTATCTTTCTGTGTTTTTAAGAAAGTATTTAGTCTGCTCTTTAGCCAATCTCTGGCTAAAAAGTTATTTTTGTATCCTTAATTTTTCAGCCTTTAACATACGTATTTCATGACTTCTTATTTTTCTTCAGATTTTAAACTCGCCGTCGTAGGGGGTGGTCAACTGGGCAAAATGCTGCTTTATGAAACCCGTAAATTTGATATTCAAACCCGGGTTTTAGACCCAAGTCCCGAAGCACCGGCACGGCTTGCTGCAAATTATTTTGAGCAGGGCGATTTGATGGATTTTGATACGGTTTACAACTTTGGAAAAGAAGCCGATGTGATTACATTTGAGATCGAAGCGGTTAATGTAGAGGCATTGGAGCGTCTGCAAGCCGAAGGTAAAAGCGTATTTCCTGCCCCCGAAACCCTCAGAAAAATTCAAAATAAAGGCGACCAAAAGGATTTTTATACCGAAAAAAATATACCAACCGCACCCTATACCCGCTTTGAGAATCTGGAAACCTTAAAACTTTCGCTCACCGCAAACCAGATCAGTTTTCCGTTTGTATGGAAGAGTACCACAGGAGGTTATGACGGTAAAGGTGTGCAGGTCGTGCGTAAGCAGGAAGACCTGGATAAGCTCGCAGATGTGCCCTGTATTGCTGAGGCCATGATTCCGTTTAAAAATGAATTAGCAGTCATTGTCGTTCGCAACCCAAATGGCGAGGTAAAAACCTATCCGGTTGTGGAGATGGAGTTTCATCCGGAAGCCAACCAGGTAGAATATGTGATTTGCCCGGCTCGTATTGATGATGCCGTAGCTCAAAAAGCAAGGGAGGTTGCCGTAAAGGTTTCAGAAGCTTTTATGCACGTGGGATTACTGGCTGTTGAACTTTTTCAAACCGAAGATGATGAAATTTTGGTTAACGAAGTGGCTCCACGCCCGCACAACAGTGGGCATTACAGCATAGAAGGTAGTTATACCAATCAATTTGAGCAGCATTTACGTGCAGTATTAAATCTTCCTCTGGGTGAGACCGCTAGCAAAACAGGTGCCGTAATGGTAAATCTGGTAGGTGAAGAAGGCTATCAGGGCGATGTGTACTATGAAAAGATTCAGGATATTTTAGCTCTTGAAGGAGTAACGCCACATATTTACGGAAAACGGGAAACCCGCCCTTTTAGAAAGATGGGACACGTGACGATTGCAAACAGCGATCTCAGTAAAGCCCGGGCTATCGCCGAAAAGGTAAAACAAACAATACGCGTAATTACAAAATAAACAGCATGGTAGGAATTATAATGGGAAGCACTAGCGATATGCCGGTGATGCAAAGTGCAATAGACGTATTAAAGCAACTGGGCATTGAGACCGAAGTGGATATTGTTTCTGCTCACCGCACCCCGGACAAGCTATTTGATTATGGAAAACATGCGCATGAGCGCGGTATTCAAGTCATCATTGCGGGTGCAGGTGGTGCCGCGCATTTACCTGGAATGATCGCCTCCCTGTCTCCCCTACCGGTTATAGGTGTACCGGTAAAATCAAGAAATTCAATTGACGGCTGGGATTCAGTGCTTTCCATATTACAAATGCCTGGTGGAGTGCCGGTTGCAACCGTTGCTCTTGATGGGGCTCAAAACGCCGGTATTCTTGCCGCGCAGATTTTAGGAGCTTCAGACGTAGCAGTACGCGATCGCATTTTAGCCTATAAAGATGGACTTAAAGAAAAAGTGATTGCCGGTGCGGCATCTCTTAAAAAATAAAAAGAGCCGTGTAAAACACGGCTCTAAATAGACTGTCTGGGTGAAATTATATGTATTTATTAACCATTCTAAATATTATTAATCAAACCTTCTACAACAGATCTATGCTAATATTTTTGTTAGGTACTACAAAGTTAAAGTAAAATTTTCGTAGCATTCGTTAAAAGAATCATATTTCTAGCTTAAATACATAATGTTTATAAAAAAGACTGAAAAATTGAAAAATTCAGAAAATATATTACTTAAAGATTTCAATCTCGTACCATTTGGCTCATTTTCAGACGCGGATTACAAGGAAGCTATTCTTGACGGTATTGATAAAGCCAGAAAAGAGATCGATGAAATCACTCAAAATACGGAAACGCCGACTTTTGAAAATACCATCGCTGCACTCGACTTTGCCGGCCTGCATTTAGACCGCGTCACCAGTGCATTTTTCAACATCAATAGTGCCGAGACTAACGAGACGATTCAGAAAATTGCACAGGAGGTTTCACCACTTTTATCTGAGTTCTCTAACGACATCACCCTCAACGAGGCCTTGTTTAAACGGGTAAAAGCTGTCTATGAGTCGCGAGAGACCTTAGATCTAAACCGCGAACAACAGGTTCTTTTAGATAAGAAATACAAGGGATTTGCCCGTAATGGCGCCAATTTACCTGAAGAGAAAAAAGCCCGCTTACGCGAAATTGACAGTCAACTTTCAAAGTTGGCACTAACATTTGGGGAAAACATTCTGGCGGAAACCAACAAGTTTGAACTGCATATTATTGACGAAAAAGATCTTGCCGGTTTACCAGAGAGCACCATAGAGTCTGCTGCCCAAACAGCCGAAGAAAAAGATAAAGAAGGTTGGGTTTTTACACTTGAATACCCCAGCTACATCCCTTTTATGAAATATGCCGAAAACCGCGAACTGCGCAAACAAATGGCTATTGCCTTTGGCGCTAAAGGCTTTCACGGAGATGAGCTTGACAATCAGGAAAATGTGCTTCAGATTGTAAATCTCCGTCACGAAAGAGCTAATCTTCTAGGTTATAAAACACACGCTCATTTTGTTCTGGAAGATCGTATGGCCAAAAGCCCTGAAAACGTAAACCGTTTTCTGGAAGATTTATTGGAGAAAGCCAAACCGGCAGCAGAGTTAGAATTTAAGCAATTAGAGAATTTTGCTAAAGAACGTGACGGCATTGAGCAGTTAGAAAAATGGGACAGCGCATTTTATTCTGAAAAATTAAAACAACAGCTTTTTGAACTGGATGATGAACTTCTCAAGCCCTATTTCAAACTCGAAAACGTCATTGACGGCGTTTTTACAGTAGCTCAAAAGCTTTATGGCCTGCGCTTTGTTGAAGTTTTTGATGTGCCTAAATACCACAAGGATGTTAAGACCTATCAGGTTTTTGATGACATTGACAATTTTATGGCTATTTTTTATGCGGACTTCCACCCGCGTCCCGGTAAGCGTGGCGGTGCCTGGATGACGCAGTATAAAGGTCAGTTTAAAAAAGATGGGAAAAATGAGCGGCCTCACGTTTCTAATGTGTGTAACTTCACAAAACCCACGCCTTCTAAACCATCCTTGCTCACGTTTAACGAAGTAACAACATTGTTTCACGAGTTTGGTCATGGATTACACGGGATGCTTGCAAACACCACCTACCCCAGCTTATCGGGTCCTTCAGTATATTGGGATTTTGTAGAGTTGCCCAGTCAGATTTTAGAAAACTGGTGCTATGAACCGGAAGCACTTGAGCTTTTCGCAAAGCATTATGAAACCGGGGAAACCATCCCGATGGTGCTGATTGATAAAATCAAAAAAGCAGCGAACTTTCAGGAAGGGATGCAAACCCTGCGTCAATTAAGTTTTGGCTTGCTTGATATGTCCTGGCATGCTGCAGACCCTAGCGGTATAACCGATGTAAAAGCACACGAACTGGCTGCTTTTGAAGGTACAAAGCTGTATCCTGATGTTGCTAAAAATTGTATGAGTGTTGCATTTTCTCATATTTTTCAAGGCGGATACTCTAGCGGATACTACTCGTATAAATGGGCCGAAGTTCTGGATGCAGATGCCTTTGCATACTTCAAAGAAAACGGCATTTTTGATGGAGAAGTCGCGCGTAAATTCAGGGATAATATTTTGTCTCAAGGAGGAACGGAAGATCCTATGGTTTTATACAAACGCTTCCGCGGAAAAGAACCGAATCCTGAGGCTTTACTGAAAAGAGCCGGACTGGTTAAGTAGAAAGTTAATGGTTAATGGTTAATGGTTAATGGTTAATGGTTAATGGTTTTTACACTTTTAACCATTACCATTTAAACGCTTACCTATTTTTCAATTCAATCCATTTACTCATAAACTTTGAGGCCTGCAACGATTGATGCCAAAGCATCGCTCCGGTAAAATTGTGAAGTCGGTAATCAGCAAGATTTTCTTTTACGTGACTTAGTCTTTCAGCGAAAACAGGCTGCCAGAAATTGGCTTGAAAACGAGTGTTGATGATTTTAACTCCATTATTCTGAGCTTCTTGCCAGCTGTCAGGATTGGAATATAATTCTAACGCTGCCTGAGCAAACGCTTCAGGTGTATCAGCAATGCTTCCGTTAAAAGGCAATTTGCCATGCATACCTTCCGCTCCTACTGAAGTGGTTACTGCCGGAGTACCGCACTGCATCGCATCCAGCAATTTCCCTTTCAATCCGGCACCTGTGAGCAAAGGCGCCAATAATACTCGTGAATCTCCAATCACTTCGTGTGCGTTTTCGGCTCTGCCCAAAACTTGAAATTTTTCTCTGGGATTATGAAGTTGGGAATGTTTTTCTGCAGGGTACGAACCGTAAACATGCATTTCGGCTTCGGGAAGTTGCTTACGGATAAGCGGCCAAATTTCGGTTTTTAAATAACGTACCGAAAGCCAATTGGGCTCGTGCCGAAAATTTCCTATCGTTACAAAATGCTTTCGGTCCTGAAAGGATTTCCAACGCTTAACCTCATCTTCGGTAATAGACTCAACCATAAATGGAAGGTAGAGCAATTGACTGGCAGGAACCTTAAAAAAATTCTGAAGCAATTCCATCTCAAATTCCGAAATAACCAAAGTGAGATCACACCGGTAGATGCTGGCGATCTCGCGTTTGGCAAAATCAGTATGCAGGTATTTTTCTGAAAAAGTTGCCCCTTCTTTTAAAGCTGCTTCCCGCCCCTTTCTTAAACCGTGCAGGTCTATGGTCTCCAAAACACGTAGAGCCTTCGGACACTGTTCCTGAACGCGCCAACCGTATTGCTCTTCGATCACAAACTTGTCAAAAAGCACCAGATCGGGATTGAGCGTTTTGAGATACTCATCGAAAGAAGCATCATTAAGTTTGATCTCTTTTGTGGAAACATGTTGACTTTCCAGATCTTCAGAATGTGGAGTTTTCCCGGCCGCACAGGCAAAATGCACCTCATAACCCGCGACCTGCAAGCTTTTTAGCAATTGTAAAATACGTGCTCCCGCCGCGGAAGACACAGGCTCAGGCCATACATTTCCCAGAATAAGTGCTTTCATAGCGCAAATATAAGTTTCCGTTTTGAAAATAAACTTTCACATATTATTGAAACTTTAAAATAGTTTGCTATCTTTGAAGTATGGAATTTAAAGAAGCTAAAGAACAATTTCTACAAACCTGGGGGGCATTGGGTTCACAGTGGGGCATCAATAAGACTATGGCGCAGATTCATGCCTTGCTTATGATTTCTCCAGACTCACTTTCAATGGAAGAGATTATGGAAGAGCTTCAAATTTCAAGAGGTAATGCCAGTATGAACCTGCGCGGACTCATAGATTGGGGCATTGTTTACAAGGAATATAAACCGGGAGAACGCCGCGAGTATTTTAAAGCCGATCAGGATGTGGACTCGCTGGCACGGAAAATTGCTATTGAACGCAGTAAGCGGGAAATTCAACCTACCCTGCGTGTTTTAGAAGACGTGCGCAATTTTGATAAAAATGACAGCAATGAAGCTCGAAAGTTTAAGCAAAAAACACAGGAGCTCTATGACTTTGTAAGCCGAGCCGATACTATGCTTGAAAAAATCACAAATCAAAAAGAAAACTGGGTAACCAAAACGATCATGAAATTAATGACTTAATATTTTTTTGATTTTTAATTTCAATATTTTCTGAAAGTTTAAAAGTTTAAGTATTATTATGAACCTTATCACCTACATCCTGTATATTTTTTTCACATCAAGTGTAATCATTTGGGTAGGAAAAACCTGTTACGTCAAAGGAGAAGTCTTTATACTTCAAGCATTGAATGATGCTTCTCTTACAGCACGAGTAAATCGCTCGCTTCTCATAGGTTATTATTTGGTCAATCTTGGTTATGTTTTGGTATCTATCCAAACCTGGCCAGATCTAAATTCTTTGGAAGAAGTACTTCTCGAATTGTGTCAAAGAACCGGACTTTTAATACTTGTATTAGGAGGTCTGCATTATTTCAACATCTACTTCATCACCGTGCATCTCAAGAAAATTTCTAATCCTTAATATTTTAAACTATGGAAACCTCAAAAATTCTTATCGGATACTTCATTTATTTACCCATTACTATTTTTCTAACTCTCTATGTTTCCCGAATACTTTTTAAAAACGGCAAACTCTTTATGGTTGATATTTTTAAGGGCAAAGAAGAAATCGCTTTGGCTACCAATCAATTATTCAAAGTAGGTTTTTATTTACTCAACATTGGCTTTGCCCTGATGATTATGGAAATCCACTCATACGGGTTTAACGACACCTATCAAAATCTGGTAGAAATACTAAGTTCTAAAATTGGCGGTTTCACCATCTATCTGGGCATTATGTTGTTTTTTAATTTGTTTTTGTTCTTTAGAGGAAGAAAGAAATCAAGACAAAGTCGAAATTCCCAGTTATCATGAAAGTTGATAAAAAAGCAATAAATGGAGGCATTCTGCTTGCAACATTCGGACTGGTATCCTTCTTAGCAATAATTCACTTTGTATTTGACGGACTTGAAGTTCCCTTCCAAAAAGATTTAATTCCATTTTTTCTAATGGCCTGTATGATAAATTATAGTGTAAGTATTCTTGTAAGTCAATTTTGTTTAAAAGCAATTCAGTTTGGCAATAATCCTAAATTGATGGGGTTGGCCTACACATTACTTTCATTGCTAGTGATTTCAATTTTGTACAATATGCCATATATAATTTATCGGGCTTTTTTGGATGATACAGTACAGATAAAAGATTTATTATCTTTTTTACTGATATCTGCTTTATACTTTTTCGTTTTGGGATTTATACCTGCAATTGCAATAGGTATTCCCTATGGACTTTATCTGCATGATGATTATCTTTAATACAAAACCCCGCAAATTGCGGGGTTTTTATTTTGACTGACCATTTGGTCTTACATATACTCCTCAATTGGGGCACAGGTACAAATCAGGTTACGATCCCCAAAGGCATCGTCTACGCGACGCACGCTTGGCCAGAATTTATTATCTGAAACATACTCCAGCGGGTAAGCCGCCTGCTCACGCGTATAGGGTAAATCCCAGGTATCAGCGGTAAGCATACTTAAGGTATGTGGTGCATTTTTCAATACATTATTAGGCTCTTCAGCAGAAACTGCATTGATCTCCTTACGGATGTTGATCATCGCATCACAAAAACGATCCAATTCGGCTTTGCTTTCACTTTCTGTAGGTTCAATCATCATGGTACCCGCAACCGGAAAAGATACGGTAGGTGCGTGGAAACCATAGTCGATTAAACGCTTCGCGATATCTACCACTTCGATTCCATTTTCTTTAAAAGGTCGGCAA
>Ga0098073_1000532_pt1 | contig 12774 bp, 12 predicted proteins | sample 31_taG_FD_75060 | JGI IMG/M metagenome (GOLD analysis project Ga0098073, IMG submission 75060) | Marine viral communities from the Gulf of Mexico - 31_GoM_OMZ_CsCl metaG | ecosystem: Environmental > Aquatic > Marine > Oceanic | place: Gulf of Mexico | collected 2015-07-12
AGGTAGAAACCTTGAAAATTAGAAATATGAAATACGAAATCGGAAATCAAAAGAGGTTTGGAGAACATCCCTCTAAATTTCCCTTTCCCGAAGACTCGGGAGGAGACTTTTATTTTGCCCGCCTGATTAATTTTCCTCTTTCGTTTGAAGGAAGGACTGGGGATGGGCTAGGCAAGTCTAATTTACGTTTTGTCCGCTACAACCATTAATTCTTTGGTCTTTCGTCAATGTCCAAACATTGATGGTTTTATACTCCAGTTTATTTTCAGAATCAGGTTTGACCAACTCAATGTCTACGATGCTTTTTGTTGAAATCTTATAATTAGGATTTTCCAGCAGATATCCATTAACATAGACATCGTTATCTGTATTTATTCCGAAAAATTTATTTAGTTCAGATTGGGTTTTAAATGGAATTTCCTCCTTGATACTGATGAAAATGATTCCGTTTTCAGTGAGGTTAAAGAATCTATGCTCTTTCCGATTTGGTTTGTCTTTTAAAATATATACTTCATCAATCAAATTTTCTAATGCTGCGAGTGCACTTTCATTTGCAATAATATCTTCTGAGATAATATATGTTGGACACGAATTTTTCGTAAGAGGTAACTTCACATAAGCGTCCTGAGCATAACCAGTTGCAAATAATAGATTGAACAGTGTAATAAAAAATAGGCTTTTCATAATCTTTACTGATTGTACCCAACTCGCAATGCAAAATGAATCTTTCATACAAAAAGAGCCATAATCCTTAATCTTGATTTACTCTTCACTACGCCCTTCAATCTCCTTTAAAATCGCGATATCTTCAAGCAGTTGCTCAATCGCTTCGGGGTCTGTGCCGTCGTAGAAGCCGCGGATGCGTTTTTTGGAGTCGATAAGCATAAAATTTTCGGTATGAATCATATCGTACTTATCGCCATTACCCTGAGTTTTTACGGCCAGATAGCTTTTTCGCGCCAGCTCATAAATTTCTTTTTTGGGTCCGGTGACCAGATTCCATTTGCTATCGTCAACTCCTTTTTCTACTGCATAGCGTTTGAGTTGGGCTACGGTGTCTGTCGCAGGGATAACCGTATGCGAAAGTAGTTTTACCGAAGGGTCGTCTTTGAGTTTTTCCTGTATTTGCAGCATATGATCGGTCATAATGGGGCAAATCGTCTGGCAGGTGGTAAAGAAAAAATCGGCTACATAAATCCCGGGATAGTCGTCCTGAGTGATGGTATCCCCGTTTTGATTCACCAGTTTAAAGTCGGCAATCTTGTGGTATTTTTTGACGAATTGCACGGTGCTGTCTACCAGCGAGCGGTCTACCATATCCGGCTGATAAACAGGCAGGCTGGGAGCCGGTTTCATCAACGTATAAAATGTATAGAGAATGACTGCGGAAAGAATCGCCATCACAATGGCAAACTTTTTGTATTTAGCAAAAAACTGAAGCATAGCACGCAACTTTTTGGCAAAATTACGATGCAGCGGGCTCCTGACAAAGCTACAATGCGCTTATTCTGCCTATTTGGTTAAACGGGTACGTTTCAAAGTTTTGATTACGCCACTAAAAGGTTACTTTTGTGCACTTTTTAATCGCGATCGCGGGGCGATTGCCTTATCAGATTTAAGATAGATACCGGCGGCAGTTGATGTCGCTTTTTAGTTAACATGTATGGATCCATTTTTTGTAAAAGGAGCTCAGCTTTTTCTGAGTCTTTCAATATTAATAGTACTTCACGAGTTTGGTCATTTTATACCAGCCCGTTTATTTAAAATTCGCGTAGAAAAATTCTTCCTCTTTTTTGATGTCAAGTTTGCCCTCTTCAAAAAGAAGATTGGGGAGACCGTTTATGGTATAGGCTGGCTTCCGCTGGGAGGTTATGTCAAAATCGCGGGGATGATTGACGAAAGTATGGACAAGGAAGCGATGGCGCAGGAGCCTAAGCCCTGGGAATTTCGCTCCAAGCCGGCCTGGCAACGTCTTATTGTGATGATCGGCGGGGTTACGGTAAACATCCTACTGGGCTTTTTTATCTACATTATGATTATTGCCAATTATGGGGAAGAGTATACCACGGCAGATGATCTTAAATACGGTTTTGGTTTTTCGCCCATCATGGAAAGCTACGGCTTTGAGCAGGGCGATAAAATTCTTGAAATAAACGGAGAAGAATTGTTAGATCAGATGGATTTCCCACATATGGTTATGATGCGCGATGTGTCGCAGGTAAAAGTACTTCACAATAACGGTTCGACCGAAGTACTGACCTTGCCCGAAGATATTGGGATGAAACTTTTTAAATCGGGAGAAATGCCCGGTGTGAATGCGCCACGTACCCCGGTAGTACTTGATTCGGTTTTTAGCGGTGCAAAAGAGGTGGGAATTTTAGGAACCGATGAGCTCATCAGTATTAATGATGTGCCTATCGAGTTCAAAACCGATGCGACTTATGCCTTGCAAAAAGACCGGGACAGTATCGCAAGGGTAAAAGTGATGCGTGACGGTGTGGCCCGTGAGTTTGAAGTGCCTATAGGTGATGATAAGATGGTGGGTGTAGGTTTTGAATTTGAAGATAAAGATTATGTGATGCCTAAGCGCAACAAGCGCGAGTATGGTATTGCCGAAAGTATAGGACGTGGTATCAACTACGGGGTAGATCAACTGGTTGATTATGCGGTGCAGTTTAAATATGTGTTTACTTCTAAAGGCGCTTCACAGGTAGGTGGTTTTGGAGCGATTGCAGGCCTGTTTCCAGATCAGTGGGACTGGTTGTCGTTTTGGCAAACTACAGCCTTTATATCGATTATTTTGGCGTTTATGAACATCTTGCCCATACCGGCGCTTGATGGCGGTCACGTGATGTTTTTACTCTACGAAATGATCACCGGCAGAAAGCCCAGCGATAAGTTTTTAGAATATGCACAAATGATAGGTTTCTTCCTGCTTATTGCGCTGGTTTTATATGCAAACGGAAACGATCTCTACCGCGCAATTTTTGAGTAAAAAAATGCGGGTAAAGATTTTTTAAATTTGTTTTGCAGGTTTAAAATGTTGTGTATATTTGCATCCGCTTTCAGCAAATAAGCGGTACGTTCTTTTAAACATCACAACCGGCAGTATTGCGATACGCCCGATGTTTAAAAAAATAGAAAATTTAAATTCCTCCTTAGCTCAGTTGGTTAGAGCATTTGACTGTTAATCAAAGGGTCCTTGGTTCGAGCCCAAGAGGGGGAGCAAAATTAAGCCTTAACTACTTGTAGTTGAGGCTTTTTTGTTTTTGGGTGTTTCGATTTATCCCACCATTTATCCAACTTAATCACTAAGAAGCGATCAAATACGCTGAAGTTTAAAAGGGGTGCTTCAATCGGAAGTATATGATCTTAGATGAATTTGAAAAACTTATGAGCTTGATACATCTGTGCTCTTATACAAACATTTTAAACTTTTCTCTAATTATCTTGATACAGGCATTCCATCAATAGGTTTCATAGAATTAGATTTCCGAGTTAGTTTGATTTTAGAAATTGATAAGTTGTTTCTAATATCAATGGATCTTACGTGAATAATTTCTCCATTTTTATCAATTTTCTCATCAACTAAAACTTTATGAGAACTAGATTTAGCTCTAGTTTTTAATCTTTGATTTTTATATTTATCAAAAAGCTTTTGAATATAAAATTCACTAGTATCTTCATTGAAATAAACGTTTTGATCGCAATTAAGAAGTTGTAAACTATTAATCTGATCAATGTCTGATTCAATTAGTTCAACAAATTTGTCCTTTTTGTTACCGACTTTATAAATTAAAGGATCAAAAAAGAGAAAAGTTTTTTTAGGATTTATTGGTAAGAATATTTGAATGCCTCTTGATAAGAAACCAGTTGTTGATCCGATTACTCCTTGATTTTCTAGAAATTGATTATACCTGACAACAGGAAAGTCGCTAGTGATGAATGGTATGTTAGTGTTGTTTGTTAAAATCTTAAAATCTAGATCAATACAGGAATTAAGAATTGTTTCGTAATTCCCTAATGAAAGTTCAATAGCTACCTCGTGAGGTATTTCAGGAATGCTGAATGAATTATTTTTTTTCTTTATCCCTTTGTTTATTTCGCCATTGATTAATTGAGTAAAGTCTTTAATTCTATTGAGAGAAATTGGGTTTCTTATATCGGTTGTGATTGCGAAGGTTAAAAGTGCATAGTGTTCGTCAGATAGCTTTTTAGGAATATTATTTTCTAGATTTAACTTTGCTAGCTTTGGAGCTAAAATGCTTTCTAATTTTGAAAACATACCTTCTACCTCCCCGTCCTCACCATAAAAATATTTTTTTGAACTTTGAGTCTCTATTGAAGTACTTGGCACATATTTCCGTCCTTTAATGTTTAGCAGAGCTATCGTCAAATGATTATTATCTATCGAGAAGTTTCTCAAATAGAATTGAGGTACAAAATGTTGATTTTTAGATTTATTCACAATACGATTAAATAATAAATCTAAACTAGTGATTTTCACTAACAATTCACCTCAATTAATTCCTTTAGCCTGGTGGTATAGAGTCTAGACTAGTGGTTCTATTGCACTTTCCAGACTTTTTTAAACTTTACTTGATAAAAAAGTCGCGGTCTACGATACTAAAATTAAACCTCAAATGCTGTGTTGTAAATTAAGTTGAGGTTTTTGTGTTTCCTGTAAGTTTTGAAATTGTTAATGTGTTCTTGCTTTATCATTAATTGGTTTTTAAACGCTAATTTCTACCTCCTAAAACATTCCCTATGAAAAAACTTACATTCCTCTTGCTTGCCCTTCCTGTTTGGTTAACTGCCCAGGAAACCACCTATACCATCAAATCCTATAGCGAAGAAGGGCTTAAAGCGCCCAATACGCATTATCTGGGAGAAGCCTGGCTGAGTCATGTGCTGGAAGCCGACGACACGCTGGATTATAATATCACCAAAGCGACTTTTAAAGCCAATTCAACCCTTGACTGGCACAAGCATGGCACGCCACAGGTGCTTATTGTAGTAGATGGCGAGGGCTACTATCAGGAACGGGGTAAAGATCCGGTACGTATTAAAGAAGGGGATGTGATACGCTGTGAACCAAATGTTGAGCACTGGCACGCTTCATCAAAAGAGCACGATGTGACCTATCTCGCAATTTATGGCGGAAATGAACCCACCACCTGGACTGAGGTCTTATCCCGCGAGGCTTACGATGAGGTCGCTAAACAGCTTAAAGGAGCCTAAAATACAGAGCCGATTTGAAATTTTTAAATGTAAAGCTTGCTTTACATTTATTTTTGATTATTTTTGTCAAGTACACTTTACATTAATCAAAAATCAAACACTATGAATACTCAAGTAATTGCCTCACGTAACAAATTGGCCAAATGGTCAATCGCCTGGGTTTTAACCACCGCTTTGGTCACATTTGGTTCCATGTTTTTATGGGAAGCCCAGTGGATTACCATTCTCGCAATCCTTTTAAGCCTGGCTGTAGGGATCGGGATGGTGCTCGCCAATCGCGACTTTGTCAACGCGGGAGACGAACTGCAACGCAAAATACAGCTCGAGTCTATGGGTTTAACATTGGGACTTTCGGTGGTATGCGGTATCGCGTATTCGCAACTCGACACCACAAACCTAATAAAACAGGATGCCGAGATCGCCTTTCTGATTTTGTTTATGGGAATTACCTATATTTTGTGTGTATTCTTTAATGCCCGTAAGTATTCATAATCCTCATTGAGGGTTTTAGCACGTACCCAAAACCGGGTAATGCCGCAACATTTTATTTTAGATCGATTTGAGTTGATCTGTAACTTAAAATTTTTCAATTGAAGAATACGATTAAAGACTACCGCGCCCGCTTCAATTTGACGCAGGAAGATCTGGCTCAAACCATAAACGTCTCGCGCCAGACCATAAATGCAATTGAAAAAGGTAAATTTGACCCCAGCCTGCCCACGGCATTTCGTCTGGCGGCTGTTTTTAAATGCCGCATCGAGGAGTTGTTTCTCTTTGATGCTGAATAACCTGAACACCCATGCAAAAAAAGATACTGAGCCTGCTTCCTAAAATCCTTTCAGCTGTACTGGTGGTAGGCCTGGTGTTGTCGTATTTCTTTATTCCGGAAGCTAAAGAATTTTTTAACGAGGCCTGGTCTGTTTTATCAAGCGGGGATGAGCAGCGCATTGAGCAATGGGTTTCCGATTTTGGCTGGGCCGGTCCTTTGGTCCTGATCGCTGCGATGATTGCCCAGATGTTTCTTATTGTAATTCCTTCGGTCGCGCTTATGGTGGTTTGTATTTTAGCTTACGGTCCTATTTGGGGGAGTTTGCTGGTGCTGGTCAGTATTTTTTCGGCCTCAAGCATCGGTTATCTGTTAGGAAAAGTTTTTGGCGCCGGACTCATCAGCAATTTGGTGGGTTCTAAAACCGAAGAAAAACTGGAAGACTTTATTGATGATTTTGGGTTTTGGGCTATTGCGATCACGCGTCTCAATCCCTTTTTATCTAATGATGCCATCAGTTTTGTAGGCGGAATTTTAAAAATGAATTACCTGAAATTTATAGGTGCTACTTTGGCCGGAATTGCCCCACTTACAATCTTTATCGCTATTATGGGCGAAAGTACAGACGGCCTTAAAAACGGAATGCTCTGGGGATCTTTGATAAGTCTGGTAATCTTTGGATTTTACGTTTGGTGGAGCAAACGGAAGCGCGACGACTAGCCTACCACAATTTTAAAAACACGAAAACCGCGCCAATAAGAAAGCTGTAGAATATAAATTCGCCGGCTTCAAAACCTGCAAACAAGCCTCTGAATCTGTGTGTGGCAGGAGCATCTTCTGCGGGGATTTCCACATAAAAATTTTCAAACGGCCAAAACCCATCAAGTTCCTGCTCATTGTGCCCAACTTGATCAGTTGCAGGAGATGTTTTGGATGTATCGGTCAATAAAAAAAATTCAAAACAGCTGTGATTCTTTTCAAAATCAAATCGCGGTGAGATTCCGCAGCAATTAACCATAAAAGCAATACTGTTTAAGGCTATAAACAGCAGGGTAAGGCGTATACAAAGTGTATTTTTCATACCGAAAGCTTTGTTACAAATGTAGCCGTAACCAAAAAGCAGGGTAAGGGGAATTTCCCCCATAATCTTAATACTATCTTAAAACTAGCTGCTTTTAATATTGGCGTTATAGCTCCTGAATGCGTTACTTTGTATCTTTTAAATGAGCATGAGAAAGATTTTTGCCTATCCGCTAAGCGTGTTGTTTTATCTGGCTTTTGGTCTTACCATTTGCATTTTTCATCCCGTACAATGGGTGTGTTATAATTGGTTTGGCTATCAGGCGCATAAAAAGAGTGTTGATTACCTCAATTTTATGATTATGTGCTGTCTTAACCTGCTGGGTACGCGGTTTACGTTTACTAACGCGTATTCCATCAAGCGGGATCAACCCATTATTATTGTAGCCAATCATCAGGGGCAATGGGATATCCCACCACTTATTTGGTATTTGCGTAGAATACACCCTAAATTCATCAGCAAAATTGAACTTGGCAAGGGCATTCCCAGTATTTCATACAACCTGCGTAAAGGCGGTTCGGCCCTGATCGATCGAAAAGACAAAAGACAGTCTATACTGGCGATACGTGACCTTACCCGAACCCTTAATACGACCAATCGTTCGGTGGTAATTTTTCCCGAAGGTACCCGCAGTAAGGATGGTGTGCCCAAAGAATTTGCAACCGGCGGACTCATAACTTTATTTAAGGCTATGCCCACGGCGATTGTATTGCCGGTGACTATTGAAAACAGCTATAAACTGATGCGCTGGGGCGGTTTTCCGCAGGATATTGGGGTACACGTAAAACACACCGTACACGAGCCCATACCGGTAGCGGGCGCAGATCCCGAAGCTTTGGTAAAACGTGTTCAGGATGTGGTTTTGGGTGATTTCCCTGAAATACGCAAGCATCAATCTAAATCAGTAATCCCGCAAACCAGACCATGACAGATACCGTATCGCTGCATCCCGAAGATCTAAAGCTCATTGAGCGCACCCGTGATTTTGTAAAGGAAACACTGGCTAATGCCGAAGGTGGTCACGACTGGTTTCACATCTTGCGGGTATATAAAAACGCATTGCATATTGCCAAAGGCGAAAAGACTGCCGATGTACTCACGTTGGCCCTGGCAGCTTTGCTACACGACATTGCAGATTCTAAATTTCACGATGGAGATGAAGAGAAAGGGCCTAAGATGGCGCGGGCTTTTCTTGTGAAAAATCATGTAGATGAGGCACGTCTGGAAGCGGTAGTCAAAATCATTGAAAACGTATCCTATCGCGGCGGACATAAAAAAAGCGAGTATACCAGTCTGGAATTGCAAATCGTACAGGATGCTGACCGGCTTGATGCTATAGGAGCCATAGGCATCGCCCGAACCTTTAATTACGGAGGCTTTAAAAACCGAAAACTATACGATCCTGCCATAAAACCTGATCTGGAAATGAGTGCAGAAGACTATAAAAAGTCAGATGCGCCTACCATAAACCATTTCTACGAAAAATTACTGCTTCTTAAAGACCAGATGCATACCCAAACTGCAAAAGAGATTGCTGAAGAACGTCATGCATTTATGGAGACTTTTTTAGAACAATTTTATGCCGAATGGGAGGGCGTTAAATAAGTTTGTTCTAACTTAGAAGTCATCTATTTTTTTAAAGTCGAAAAATCAATTTTTTCGGCAGTTTTCTGACAACTTTTTCCATTCAAAATTTCAAAAAGTTTACAAAAGTTGACAACTTTTGTGTTTTTCCAGACCTTTTCATTTTCATTTTAAAATTCCCATAAGCCCGTATGTTTAAAGGCATCAAGGCTTAAATTCAAGCTTAATAATTCAGAATAATTATTTTTATAAAATATTGATTTAGAGATTTTTATATTAAAAAAGTTAAAGCTTTCAGGCTTGTTTTACAATTAGCCATGTTGACAACTTTGTTGAAAACGCGATGTGTTTTTTTGGGGCTGCTCTTCATTTTTTTTCCAAATTTGTTAGTCCCTAGAGATTTGAAAAGTTAACCAAAAAATTTACCGAAAATGAGTAGTGCAGTAGAGCCGATTTTACAGGAAAACAGTAACCGATTTGTCATATTTCCTATCCAACATCCAGACATTTGGGAATGGTATAAGAAATCTGAAGCCAGTTTCTGGACCGCTGAAGAAATCGACCTGCACCAGGACCTTACCGATTGGTCTTCAAAACTCAATGACGATGAGCGCTACTTCATCAAGCATATTCTTGCCTTTTTTGCTGCGTCAGACGGTATTGTTAATGAAAATTTGGCCGAAAACTTCGTAAATGAAGTGCAGTATTCTGAAGCCAAGTTTTTCTATGGTTTTCAAATCATGATGGAAAACATCCATTCAGAAACCTATTCACTTCTTATAGATACCTATGTAAAAGACGAGAAAGAAAAAGATATGCTATTCAACGCGATCGAAAACTTTCCGGCAATTAAAAAGAAAGCAGACTGGGCGTTGAAATGGATTGAGAGCCCTTCTTTTGCTGAGCGTTTGATCGCTTTTGCAGCTGTTGAAGGTATCTTCTTCTCCGGTGCATTTTGTTCTATTTTCTGGTTGAAAAAGCGTGGTTTGATGCCGGGTCTTACCTTTTCTAATGAATTGATCTCAAGAGATGAGGGCGTACATTGCGACTTTGCGGTGCACCTGCACAACCACCACCTGATTAATAAAGTTTCAAAAGAGCGCATCAAAGAGATTATTGTTGATGCCCTTAATATAGAGCGTGAGTTCATCACCGAGTCGCTTCCGGTAAGCTTAATCGGTATGAATGCTAAGCTGATGACCCAATACCTGGAATTTGTGACCGATCGTCTTTTGGTAGAACTGGAGTGTGAGAAGGTTTACAATGTAACTAACCCATTTGATTTTATGGATATGATCTCGCTTCAGGGGAAAACCAATTTCTTTGAGAAGCGTGTGGGTGAGTACCAAAAAGCCGGTGTTGCCAGTGGTAGCGGCGGTAAAGAAGGTTCAAAAATCAGTTTTGACGCTGATTTTTAAACCTGTCATTATCAGATAATTTGGCTTAAGCCAAAATCACAATATACTTTAGCTTGATTTGGGCAACAGTTGTGAAACTGCCGCCGGTAACCATTATTTTCTAAAAACGAAAGCGACATCGTTTTAGAACACCTTAAAAACCAAAACCTTATGTATGTAGTAAAAAGAGATGGCCGCAAAGAACCTGTAATGTTTGACAAAATTACAGCGCGCATCAGAAAGCTGTGCTATGGCTTAAACCCGCTTGTTGATCCTGTGAAGATTTCGCTTCGCGTAATTGAAGGGCTTTACGATGGGGTGACGACCAGTGAATTAGATAATCTGGCAGCAGAAGTATCAGCTACCATGACCACTTCACATCCTGATTATGCTAAACTTGCTGCACGGGTTTCGGTCTCTAACCTGCATAAAAATACCAAGAAGTCTTTTAGCGATGTAGTTACTGATTTGTACGAATATATAAATCCGCGTACCGGCCAGAAGGCACCGCTTATCGCTGATGATGTGTATGAGGTGATTATGAATAACAAAGAAGAACTGGATTCTTCAATTATTTACAGTAGGGATTTTGGTTATGATTATTTTGGTTTTAAAACGCTGGAGCGCTCCTATTTGCTGAAGCTTGACGGAAAAATTGCCGAGCGTCCACAACATATGTTGATGCGCGTTGCTGTAGGGATTCACCTTGACGATCTTGATGCGGTTAAGGAAACCTACGAGTTGATGTCGAAGAAATACTTTACGCACGCAACGCCTACCTTATTCAACTCGGGTACGCCCAAACCTCAAATGTCTTCGTGCTTCTTACTTGCGATGCAGGACGATAGTATAGATGGTATTTACGATACGCTGAAGCAAACTGCGAAAATTTCACAAAGTGCTGGAGGGATAGGTCTTTCTATTCACAACGTACGTGCAACAGGTTCTTACATAGGCGGTACAAACGGTACTTCTAACGGAATTGTGCCGATGTTACGCGTATACAACGATACGGCGCGCTATGTAGATCAGGGTGGCGGTAAGCGTAAAGGTTCTTTTGCGATGTATATTGAGCCATGGCATGCTGATATTTTTGATTTTCTCGACCTGAAGAAAAACCACGGTAAAGAAGAGATGCGCGCGCGTGATTTATTCTACGCAATGTGGATTCCGGACCTGTTTATGGAGCGTGTGCAAAATAATGAGGAGTGGACACTGATGTGTCCTAACGAATGCCCTAACCTGTTTAACGTACACAGTGAGGAGTTTGAGAAATTGTACTTACAGTATGAGTCTGAAGGTAAAGGCCGAAAAACCGTAAAAGCGCGTGAACTTTGGGAAAAAATTCTCGAGTCACAGATTGAGACCGGTACGCCTTATATGTTGTATAAAGATGCGGCAAACCGCAAGTCAAATCAGCAGAATTTAGGAACCATTCGTTCTTCAAACCTGTGTACTGAGATTTTAGAATATACCAGCCCAGATGAAGTGGCGGTGTGTAACCTGGCGTCTATTGCCCTGCCTATGTTTATCAAAGACGGGCAATTTGATCACAAAGAATTATTTAGAATTACAAAGCGTGTAACACGCAACCTAAACCGTGTAATCGACCGTAACTACTATCCGGTAAAAGAAGCCGAAAACAGTAATATGCGTCACAGACCTATAGGCCTTGGGGTCCAGGGTTTGGCAGATACCTTTATCAAACTAAGACTTCCATTTACTTCTGATGAGGCTAAAAAATTGAATCAGGAGATTTTTGAAACCTTGTATTTCGCAGCCGTTACCGCTTCTAAAGAAATGGCGATAGAAGAAGGACCGTATTCTACATTTAAAGGCTCTCCTATTTCAAAAGGAGACTTTCAGCATAACCTGTGGGGTATAAAAGATGAAGAATTAAGCGGTCGCTGGGATTGGGCAAAACTGCGCAAGGAAGTGATGGAGCATGGGGTACGTAACTCTTTATTAGTAGCGCCTATGCCAACTGCGTCAACCTCTCAGATTTTAGGAAACAATGAAGCTTTCGAGCCGTATACTTCAAACATTTATACCAGACGTGTGCTTTCAGGAGAATTTATCGTGGTAAACAAGCACCTGCTTGAAGACCTGGTTGCTTTGGGCTTATGGGATGAAGAATTAAAGCAGGCGATCATGCGTGCTAACGGTTCAATTCAGCATATTGACGGGATTCCTGAAGATTTAAAAGAGCTTTACAAGACCGTTTGGGAGCTAAGTATGAAAGATATTATTGACATGTCACGCCATCGTGGATATTTCATAGATCAGTCGCAGTCGCTGAACCTGTTTATGGAAAATGCAAATTTTGCTAAACTTACCTCTATGCACTTTTATGCGTGGAAAAGCGGCCTAAAAACCGGAATGTACTACCTGCGTACCAAGTCTGCCGTTGATGCTATTAAGTTTACTTTGAGCAAAGAAGCCAAAAAGGAGCCTACAACAGAGCGTCAGGTAGCCGAAAGAGCTGCAGAAACCCTTAAGGCTAAAACACCTGTGCATCGTCCCGATTCTGTAGAGGAACGCGCAGAACCTTACGAAGCCAAATCTGTAGAAGTTAATGCGGTTAATGTAGCGCCAAAAGCCGAAGTCAATACAGCGCCTATGAGTGCCGAAGAAATGCGTGCCATAATCGCACAGGCCAAAGCGGCAGAAGGCGATGATGACTGCCTGATGTGCGGTTCATAAAC
>Ga0098073_1000533_pt1 | contig 12744 bp, 12 predicted proteins | sample 31_taG_FD_75060 | JGI IMG/M metagenome (GOLD analysis project Ga0098073, IMG submission 75060) | Marine viral communities from the Gulf of Mexico - 31_GoM_OMZ_CsCl metaG | ecosystem: Environmental > Aquatic > Marine > Oceanic | place: Gulf of Mexico | collected 2015-07-12
CCTCTTTATGCTCAAACATTGCTTTAAAAAAGGCATCGAAGTTATAATCCTTTGGTACAAAAAGTTTTGAAACACTGCGGCATCCCATCCCAAAATAGCTGAAAATATCAGCACCCAGCGCACTAAGTTGCTCGTGGGTTTCGTCTCCGGTAAGCACAGTGACTGCATTGCGGTTTTTGCGGATGATGTGCGGTTTGTCTTTAAAGTAATATTCAAAATAGCGGGCCGTATTGTTGCTTCCGGTAGCGATTACGGCATCGTAATGAGTTAGTTTTTTATCGGTAAATTTTATAGACTCTTCAAATGCCGGTTCAAGTCGAATCAACACTTTTGCCAAAAATGGCATCAGGAGCTTATCATCGGTTGACAGTTTCGCTAAAAGTTTGTGCCCGGTTACCAGCACACTTAAAAAGTCATGAAAGCCTACCAAGGGTAAATTACCCGCCATAATCACTGCAACGATCTTGGGTTCGTCGTTAGCAATCGTATAATCGTCAAGCCAGTTTTCTAAAGATGTTAGTTGTAAAGCTTCGGCCCACGAGTGCAGCGCCATCTTAATATGCTCTGGGGTAAACCATGCATTTTGACGGTAAGCGGTCTGGATTACTGCTTCAAATTCTTCGGTTAACTTTTCAAAATCAGTCAGCTGAAGTTCGGTTTTTTTGCTCTTTGAAAGAAAATCAGTTATAAATTGACCAAGCTTTGCGAATGCGGTAATTCTTTGTTTTAAATCCATAAATGGTTTGGTAGAGTTATACTCAGGTCTTAATTTTACACACCGAAAAAAGACTTAAAGCCTATTTATTAAGTAGGATTATAAAAAATCCTTTTTTAGCGTGCCCTTAGGCGCCAAAATTACACATTAGAAAACGATTATACTATGGCAATTATAATAACTGATGAATGCATTAACTGTGGAGCTTGCGAGCCGGAATGCCCCAACACGGCTATCTATGAAGGAGCAGATGACTGGAGGTATGCAGATGGGACTGATCTGGAAGGCAACGTAGTGTTACCTAACGGAAAGGAAGTAGATGCGGAAGAAGCTCAGGAACCCATAAGCGACGAAGTCTACTACATAGCACCTGATAAGTGTACCGAGTGTATGGGCTTTCACGAAGAGCCTCAATGTGCAGCAGTATGTCCTGTAGACTGTTGTGTGCCTGATGAGGATCACGTAGAATCTGAAGAAGAGCTTTTAGGCAAACAAGCCTTTATGCACCACAAATAAGATTTTGATTAAAATTTTAAAAAGCCCGGCAAAACCGGGCTTTTTTTATGCCCGTATTTAAAATTTATAGAAAATTGTCATTCTGAATTTATTTCAGAATCGCATTGCACGCTAAACTAAAGACGAATGAAAACCTGAATCAATTTAAGGTTGACGAAAAGGAGTTAAAAAAACAGGTATTATAAAAATTAAAAACCCAAATTAAACTCTGAAAACCCCTGTTTACACTATTTGTATTTATAGGAGCTAGTTTTAAAGAAGCTTCCTATATTTGCCGCTCAAAAATCGAGCGACATGAAAGCAGGTATCGTAGGATTGCCCAACGTAGGGAAATCAACACTTTTTAATTGTTTATCTAATGCCAAAGCGCAAAGTGCCAACTTTCCGTTTTGTACCATTGAACCTAATGTAGGCGTTGTGAATGTCCCCGATCCCCGACTCTCTAAACTGGAAGAACTGGTTAAACCCGAGCGTGTACAACCGGCTACGGTAGACATCGTTGATATTGCCGGTTTGGTAAAAGGAGCGAGCAAAGGAGAAGGATTGGGGAATCAGTTTTTGGCAAATATTCGCGAAACCGATGCCATCCTTCATGTACTGCGTTGCTTTGATAACGACAATATTGTGCACGTTGATAACAGCGTAAACCCGGTGCGTGATAAAGAAACTATTGATATTGAGTTGCAGCTGAAAGATCTCGAAACAGTCGAAAAAAAGCTGGAAAAAGTAAAAAAAGCATCCCGTACCGGAAATAAAGAAGCTCAAAAAGAAGAGGCTGTTTTGGTACAAATTAAACAAGGTCTGGAGCAGGGTAAATCTATACGCGCGCTGGAGTTTTCTGAAGACGACTACGCCGACTATGTAAAGCCATTGCAGTTTATCACAGATAAGCCGGTAATGTATGTATGTAATGTAGACGAAAATTCTGCGGTAAGCGGAAACGCCTACGTGGAGCAGGTGCGTGAAGCGGTTAAGGATGAAAATGCCGAAGTTCTGGTACTTGCGGTAGGTACTGAAGCGGACATTAATGAACTCGACGATTACGAAGAGCGCCAGATGTTCTTACAGGACATCGGTCTGGATGAGCCGGGCTCTGCAAAGCTTATTCGTGCCGCTTATAAATTATTAAGACAACAAACCTATTTCACCGCCGGAGTTAAAGAAGTCCGTGCCTGGACAATCAATATTGGTTCTACCGCCCCACAGGCTGCCGGTGTGATTCATACCGATTTTGAAAAAGGATTCATACGTGCCGAAGTAATAGGCTACGAAGACTACGTAAAATACGGTAGCGAAGCTAAAGTAAAAGAAGCCGGTAAAATGGGCGTTGAAGGAAAGAATTACATTGTAAAAGACGGCGATGTGATGCACTTCCTGTTTAATGTATAATTCAGTAGACAGTTTGCAGTCACAGTCTGCAGTTTGTTGAAGTGTATAAAAATTAAAAATCCCTTTGGACGTGGTTCGAAGGGATTTTTGTATTCTAGCTATCAATTCTAAATAATTTTAAAATCTCAATTTAATCTATTCAATATTTGGGTGACTTGCCTTGTTTTCCCATCTTTAACCAAAATCAAGTCAACGTGAATTATAGTAAAGAGAAGCTAATAAAACTCTTTGAGTCGGGAGAAAACATAAAGTTTCTCTTTTTCTGGAGACATCAAAAATATGATTCTGTAACCAAGTCCTGTTTTAGTCAGTGGTATGAGTCTTCATTTGAAGTTGACGGGGTGAGCTATCAAAATGCGGAGCAATTTATGATGGCACAAAAGGCATTATTGTTTAAGGATTTCGAGATTTATAACCAGATTATTTCCAATTCTAAGCCAGGTAAAGTAAAAGAATTAGGCAGGCAGGTACGTAATTTTGATCAACAGGTCTGGGAGGAGAATCGTTTTGATATCGTGGTGCAGGGTAATTACCATAAGTTTTCTCAAAACAAAGAGCTTTCAACTTTTTTGATAAATACTAAAGACCGCATTTTGGTTGAGGCCAGTCCGGTTGATACCATTTGGGGCATTGGCCTGGCTCAGGATGATGAGCGCGCTTTAAATCCAAATCTTTGGAAGGGCCAAAACTTATTGGGTTTTGCTTTGATGGAGGTTCGGGATAAGATTCAAGAGTGAAAGAGCATTAATTCCCTGAATTATTAGTAATATTTTCAACTTTTTTTCTAATCATGACTGTTAAATTTCTATTCATAGTTATTCTTTTCAAGCTTGGCTTGAATAGCACTTCTTTTCAAACTCAACCGCTAATAAATCTGCAAACGCATATTGTTCAAAATAATGATGTCTTAACAAATGATAAATTTGAAGGCACAGACGACTTTTCTCCGGGATTGCTGTTTTTTTCAATTTTTGCATTGGTTTTCGTACTGGTCTGTGTAGGTGCGGGAATCGTTTTAACCCTCTTAATTTTAGCCATAGTATTCGGCTTAATCGCAACCGGAATTATTTCAGCATCACTGGTAGTAGGAGTTTATAAGAAATCATTTACAAAAGGGTTTAAAACCTTTTTAATTTCCTCAAGTACTATAGGATTTATGATATTCGGAACGCTCGGTTTTTGGATTTTAAATAAAATAACACATTGGTGGACAATGTCTGTTGCACTTTTAACTGGCTCTCTTACAGGTATAATTTCAGGCTTGCTATTTGGCTTTTTAGCCTACTATATTATTCAGCGATTTTCAGTTTTGCTGAAAAACAAGCTTAAGTCAAATCAAGCTACGGATAATTTAAAAATAAACTAAACCACTTTGCCCGCTGAAAAATAAGTGCGTTCAACCGCAAACTAATTTACACCACCATCTCCTTCTCGAGCAATTGAATATTACTCTGAATACGTTCCCGTACCAGATTCATCATACGTTTATTAAGCGCAGATGAGTTTTGAATATAGGTGCGGTATTCGTCAAGCGTAAACTGGCCAATCACCATTCCTTTTAAACTATTTCTAAACTTAATATCCTTTTGAATCGCATTGGCAATGTATTCCATTCGGCTTTCAATCGTCAGGTTATAAAACACGTTTTTGTGTTTGGTGATGTAATTGCGAAAAGCCTCAACCAGCAGGTCGTTTTGCAGTTTAACCACCGGTCTAAGCGTACCGTTCTGAAATTGCTCATCGGCACTCATCGAATCGTTAACTTGAGCCGAAGGAATTTCAGGTCTTAGTGCGATTAATTGGGAATCTCGGGTTTCCATAACGTGAAGTTTTCTAAAATTACAATTATATAAGACGCTTCAATAATGACGCCAAAAGAGTTGTAAACGACTTATAAACATTTACTGTATAGATAGCAGCAGAGCCTCTTCCCTTTGAAGGGAAGGCTAGGATGGCTGTTCCGTTAAAGTGCTCTTAATCCAACCCCGGCTTTAGCCCGTGCTTGCTAACTTTATAGGAATTAATAGCACAAAATAGTATGATTAAGTCCATAAACCCTTACAACCAGGAGGTTGTATTTGAAACCAAAGAATTTACCAAAAAACAAACCGAAGAAGCCATAGACGCTGCTCACAAACGCTTTTTGTCCTGGCGGAAAACTTCTTTTGCCGAGCGAAGCAAACTGATGCAGGCTGCAGCAGACGAACTCAAAAAAAACAAACAGGAATACGCGGAGACGATGACGCTCGAGATGGGTAAGCCTATCTCTCAGTCTATCGCTGAGATCGAAAAATGCGCCTGGGTTTGTGAGTATTATGCTGAGCATGCCGAAAGCCATCTGGCAGACAAAACCATCAAAACCGATGCGACTGAAAGCTATGTGAGTTATGAGCCCATTGGTGTGGTCTTGGCGGTGATGCCTTGGAATTATCCGTTCTGGCAGGTATTTCGCTTTGCAGCACCGGCTCTGATGGCTGGTAATATTGGAGTGCTAAAACACGCCAGTAATGTGATGCGCAGTGCGGACAATATTCAGAAAGTATTTGAAAGGGCAGGTTTCCCTAAAGGTTGTTTTACGCATATGCCGTTGAGCAGTTCAAAGATTGACGACGTAATTAAAAACCCAAAAATCAAAGCGGTTACCCTAACCGGAAGCAAGCCGGCAGGGAGTGCTGTAGCAGCAACTGCAGGAAGCGAAATCAAAAAATCGGTACTTGAGTTGGGCGGAAGCAATGCGCTGGTCGTTTTTGAAGATTGCGATATGGAAGAAACCTTGAAAACTACAGTGCAGGCACGTTTTCAAAATACCGGGCAAAGTTGCATTGCAGGTAAACGTCTATTGCTGCACGAAAATGTTGCTGAAGAATTTACCCAGAAGTATGTCAAAGCAGTACGCGAACTCAAAAGCGGAGACCCGATGGAGGAAGGCACTTTTATCGGCGTAATGGCTCGTCCTGATCTCGCTGAAGAATTAGAAGAACAATTAAAAGAGAGCGTAAAAGCCGGAGCTAAAATCCTGATTGGCGGCAAACGGATGAACGCCTATTTTGAACCCACTGTGGTTGATGGTGTGACTTCGGATATGTCTTTATTTAAAGAGGAAACCTTCGGTCCGGTCATCGGAATCACAACGTTTAAAACTGAAGAAGAAGCGGTAGATCTTGTCAATCAATCTGATTTTGGTTTGGGTGTTTCCATTTTTACTGAAGATAAGGAGCGCGCAAAAAAACTTGTTCCTTTATTTGACGACGGAGCCGTGTTTGTAAACGAACTCGTTAAAAGTGATCCGCGTTTGCCTTTTGGCGGAACAAAAATATCCGGTTATGGCCGCGAACTTTCGGAAGACGGAATCAAAGAGTTTGTCAACAAGAAAACGATTTATTTTAAGTAAATCGGAAATACAAAAACTTAAGAGATGTTATGTTGTTCATTTTTCAGTAAATATTTGAAAAGTAAAATAGATTCACTCCCTTCTCTCCCGAGACTTCGGGAGGAGAAGGGGTGGGGATGAGGGGATTTTGATACTTCTTTTAAGATTCAGCGATTCAACGATTCCACGATTTCATAAAAAAGCGATAATTTTAGCTCTAAACCCAAAATCCAAGAAAATGCCCGATATCAACATTCGTCGAGTTACCAAAAGTGATACCGATTTTATTTTGAATCTATTACCTAGTTTGACCGACCCGGAATTGCCACATTGGCGTGATCCAGATGTAATGCTTGATATTGATCAGCGTATCTTAAAATCTGAAATCCACGACGGGAGTGAAGACAACGCAATTTTTATCGCTGAAGATGCCGAGAGTAAAAAACAACTGGGATTTATTTTCTTGGAAATAGGCACCGATTATTACCATCGCGAACCCCACGGACATATAGCCGACATCATCGTATCACCCGATGCACGCGGCCGCGGAATAGGAAAAATGCTGATGGCCAAAGCAGAAGAATGGACCAAAGACTGCGGTTACAAACTACTTACACTAAATGTATTTGACGACAATAAAAAAGCCCGAAAACTCTATAAGTCTCTGGGCTTTTCTCCCGATTTAACGAAATACGGGAAAATTCTGGAGTGAAAAATCGGAAATATGAAATTAGAAATACGAAGTGGTTTTAAGAATAAAGAACAATAAACAATGTATTTATTTGTCCACCTTCCGGCTATTTAAAGCTTCAGCGTTAATCCTTTCTAATCTAATAAAAATAGCAATAGCAATAATAATAATAGAGCCTACCACCTTTGGTGTACGTCAGCCTTGATGTATTCTTTATAAATCGCGTTCATCTTTTTAATTTGAGCCTGAGTCAGTTTTTTGCGATCAACAGCAGAGAGGTTAGACAGTAAGTGTTCTTCTTTTGATGCTCCTGGAATAATGGTGCTCACTTCAGGATGGTTTAAAATCCACTGTAATGCAATAGGAGCGAGGTTGTCGACGTCAGGAAAGAGTGCGTTTAATTCATTTACCGCTTCAATTCCTTTTTCAAAATCTACTCCAGAGAAGGTTTCGCCTTTATCAAAGGCTTCACCGTCGCGGTTAAAATTGCGATGGTCTTCTTTATCAAACGAAGTATTCTTGTCAAATTTTCCGGTAAGTAGTCCGCTGGCTAGAGGCACGCGCACAATTATACCCACATTGTTTTTTTCCGCTTCGCGAAAAAATAATTCAGCAGGGCGTTGTCTAAACAGATTGAAAATGATTTGTACCGTAGTTACATTATCATACTGCATCGCTTTGATGCCTTCTTCTACTTTTTCTACACTTACGCCCAGATTAGCGATTTTTCCTTCCTTTTTGAGATCATCAAAAAGTCCGAAAATCTCCGGTCTGTAATAGGTATCGGTAGGAGGGCAGTGCAGCTGAATAAGATCCAGTCGTTCTAAACCGGTGTTCTTTAAGCTCGCTTCCACAAATTTACGCAGCGCTTTAGGTGTATAACCTTCATCCACATGCGGATTGATCTGCCGCCCGCACTTGGTAGCCACATAAACTTTTTCTTTTCGATTGCGTACCACGCGACCCACTGCGGCTTCGCTCAGTCCATTCTCATAAACATCAGCTGTGTCAATAAAGTTTACACCTTCATCAATAGCGGTATTGATGATGTTTTCGGCAATTTTATCATCAAAGCCAGAGCCCCATTTACCTCCCACCTGCCAGGTGCCCAGTGAAATTTCAGATACTTTAAAGTTTGTTTTGCCTAAACTGCGATAATTCATAGAAAATGTGTTTGAGAATTTGCACTAAAAGTACAAAACCGCTCAATTTCTGCTAACAGATGTATCATAAAGCACTCTTAAAATAATGGATTTTGAAAAATTGCAGGAATCCGGCTCTTTTTCAGCTTTTGCTAAGGCTAACCGCCAATTAATAAATAGTTTTACACCGTATGAAAAAACAAGTGGTAATCATCCGTTCTATTCTTGTCATCAAGCAAGCTTGATGCGGAACGGTATATATAAATCATAACCTTCCGCAAAACGGGAGGTTTTTTTTTGCCGTGTTTTTTCAGATGAAAATCTACTTTTTTTGAGCGATTGAACATAGTAGTATTTTGTATTTAACTAATTGATAATCAGATATATATTTTGTTTTTAAGATTTTTTGGTATATCCAAAGGTTTTTAAGACTAAAGCTGACAAAATGAATGAATAACTAATTTCGACTTAGAATTATACTAATGGAATTGAACAAATACAGTAAAACTGTTACCCAGGATCCTACATTACCTGCAGCACAGGCAATGTTACACGCCATCGGTCTGACTGATGAAGATTTGAAGAAACCCTTTATAGGTATCGCCAGTACCGGTTATGAGGGCAATCCTTGTAATATGCACCTGAATGATCTGGCAACCCACGTTAAGAAAGGGACAGAGCAGGGCGATATGGTAGGCTTAATCTTTAATACGATTGGCGTGAGCGACGGAATCTCAAACGGTACTCCCGGAATGCGATTCTCGCTACCTTCACGCGACATCATTGCGGACTCAATAGAAACTGTGATGCAGGCAATGAGCTACGATGGTCTGGTGACTGTGGTGGGTTGCGATAAAAATATGCCGGGTGCTTTGATGGCACAATTACGTCTTAATCGCCCTTCTATTTTAGTTTATGGCGGTACTATCGCTTCAGGTTGTCATAATGGTAAAAAACTCGATATCATCTCAGCTTTTGAGGCTTATGGTCAAAAGGTTGCCGGTACGATAGATGAGAGTGAATATAAAGAAGTGGTACACAAAGCATGTCCGGGAGCGGGAGCTTGTGGCGGGATGTATACCGCAAATACCATGGCTTCGGCAATAGAAGCTTTGGGGATGTCTTTACCATTCAACTCTTCGAATCCTGCAGTAACGGATAGCAATATAAAAGAGCAGGAATGTGTGAAGGCTGGTGAAGCACTTAAATTGCTTTTGGAAAAAGACATTAAACCTTCAGATATCGTTACCCGCAAATCGCTAGAAAATGCATTCCGTTTAGTAACCGTTTTAGGGGGTTCTACTAATGCAGTGCTGCACTTTTTGGCAATTGCCAAATCTGCACAGGTTGAATTTACGCTAAAAGATTTCCAGAAAATCAGTGATAACACGCCACTTTTAGCTGACTTAAAACCCAGCGGAAGATATTCGATGGAAGATTTACACGGTGTAGGCGGAATCCCAGGTGTACTGAAGTATATGCTGGATAACGATATGCTGCATGGTGACTGTCTTACCGTTACCGGAAAGACGCTGGCTGAAAACCTGAAAGATGTGCCTAACCTGATCGATGGTCAGGATATTGTACGCACATTAGACAAACCGATTAAAGACAGTGGTCACATCCGTATTTTGTTTGGAAACCTTGCTACTGAAGGTGCTGTGGCAAAAATTACAGGAAAAGAAGGACTGGAATTTAGAGGTACTGCCAATGTGTTTGACAGCGAAGCAGCCGTAAATGAAGGTATTAAAAACGGAAAAGTTAAAAAGGGCGATGTAGTGATCATTCGCTACGAAGGGCCTAAAGGCGGACCGGGAATGCCCGAAATGCTTAAACCTACATCTTCAATAATGGGAGCTGGTTTGGGTAAAGACGTTGCTTTGATTACCGATGGGCGTTTCTCAGGAGGTTCTCACGGATTTGTGGTAGGGCACGTTGCTCCTGAAGCACAGGTAGGTGGGAACATCGCACTGGTTGAAAATGGAGATATTATCGCAATTGATGCGGTTAAGAATACAATCAATATTGAAATTTCTGACGAAGAGTTAGAAAAACGAAGAGAAAAATGGACGGCTCCAAAGCTTAGATTTGAGCGCGGGGCACTTTATAAATATGCTAAAACGGTCTCGTCAGCTTCTAAAGGTTGTGTGACAGACGAAATGTAGAAGGCTTATGGAAACACAAACAATTAAATTGCAAGACACTGCTGTAGAAGCTACGCAGCGAATCACCGGAAAAGAGGCGATTATCAAGTGCTTGCTGGCAGAAGGAGTTGACACGCTCTATGGGTATCCGGGAGGAGCCATTATGCCTGTTTATGACGAGTTGTACAAATACCAGGATCAGTTGCATCACGTGCTAACCCGCCACGAACAGGGTGCTACACACGCAGCTCAGGGATATGCACGCGTAAGCGGTCGTGTGGGGGTTGCAATTGCAACTTCAGGACCAGGAGCCACAAACCTGATTACGGGTATCGCAGATGCACAAATCGATTCTACACCTATGGTATGTATAACCGGGCAGGTAGCATCGCATTTGTTGGGTAGTGATGCCTTTCAGGAAACTGATATTATTGGTATTTCTACTCCCGTAACTAAATGGAATCACCAGATTACCAGAGCTTCAGAAATTCCTGAAGTGATGGCCAAAGCTTTCTATATCGCAAAAAGCGGACGTCCGGGTCCGGTTTTGATTGACATCACTAAAGATGCGCAATTCGAAGAATTTGACTTTGCTTATAAAAAATGTACCGCAGTACGCAGTTACAAGCCGGTGCCTAAATTAGATCCAGATGCGGTTCAAGCTGCTGCAGATTTAATCAATTCAGCAAAGCGACCTATGATCGTTTGGGGTCAGGGCGTTATTTTGGGCAAAGCCGAAGAAGAATTTAAAGCTGTTGTTGAAAAATCAGGAGTACCTGCAGCGTGGACGATACTTGGTGTTTCAGCAATCCCTACAGACCATCCGCTTAATGTGGGTATGGTGGGTATGCACGGAAACTACGGTCCAAATATTCTTACCAACGAATGCGATGTATTGATTGCAATCGGTATGCGTTTTGACGATCGGGTAACGGGTAATTTGGAAACCTATGCCAAGCAGGCTAAAGTGATTCATTTTGAGATTGATCCTGCTGAAGTGAATAAGAATGTAAATGCAGATGTTGCCGTATTGGGAGACAGTAAAGAATCCCTGGCTGCGTTACTACCATTGCTTGAGAAGAAAGAGCATACAGACTGGCACAACCGTTTTAAGGAAATGTACCAGATTGAGTACGATAAGATTATCAAAAATGATATCAAGCCTGAAAAAGAAGGTCTTACTATGGGTGAGGTTCTTGAAGGCATTAATGAAGTTTCTAAAGGAGAAGCGGTTATCGTTTCAGACGTAGGTCAACATCAGATGATCGCGTGTCGCTATGCTAAGTTCAACAAGTCTAAGAGTAATGTTACTTCTGGCGGACTTGGAACAATGGGCTTTGCGCTTCCGGCTGCAATAGGTGCAAAAATGGGAGCTCCCGAGCGTCCTGTAGTGGCAATTATAGGTGATGGAGGTTATCAAATGACTATTCAGGAATTGGGTACGATTTTCCAGACCAAAGTTCCTGTGAAAATCGTGGTTTTAAACAATGATTTCTTAGGAATGGTGCGCCAGTGGCAGCAGCTGTTTTTTGACCGCCGTTATGCCTCTACAGAGTTGATTAATCCTGATTTTGTTGCAATCGCAAAAGGCTATTTTATAGATGCAAAGCGCGTGACCAAACGGGATGAACTTGAAGGCGCAATCGCCGAAATGATGGCAGCAGAAGGGCCTTACTTTTTAGAAGTAAAAGTAGAAAAAGAGGACAACGTATTCCCAATGATCCCTACCGGAGCTTCAGTTTCAGATATTAGATTAGAATAGTTATGAGCGAGACAAAAACATATACCGTATCTATTTATACCGAAAATAACATCGGATTATTAAACCGTATTTCGGCCATATTTCAGCGTAGAAAAATAAATATTGAAAGTCTAAATACTTCCATTTCAGAAATTGAGGGCGTATCGCGCTTTACGATCGTCATCAATCTTACTGAAGAGCGTATCAAGAAAATCATCGGTCAGTTGGAAAAGCAGGTTGAGGTAATCAGAGCTTTCTACCATACGGATGAAGAGACCATTTTCTTAGAAACCTGTCTGTTTAAAATTAAATCAGACTTGCTTTTTGAAGAGCGTCAGATTCAAAATATCATCAAGGAAAGCAATGCACGCATTGTAACCGTAAACAAAGAATTTTTTGTTTTAGAAAAAGCCGGCCGTCGCAGCGAGATTGAGTTGTTGTACCGGGAGCTGAGTGCTTTTGGCATAATGCAATTTGTGCGTAGCGGGCGTATCGCAGTAACAAAAGACGAAATGAAAATCTCTACACTCTTAAAAGAGTTTGCAGAGTAAACACATCAATAGAAATTAACGAATCATAACCAATAAAATTAAAATCAAAATGTCAAATTACTTTAACACCTTATCTCTAAGAGAGCAGTTGGCTCAACTGGCGAAATGCCGATTTATGGAGTCTGATGAATTCTCAAACGGGATCGAAGCATTACGCGATAAAAAAGTAGTTATCGTGGGTTGCGGTGCACAAGGTTTGAATCAGGGTTTAAATATGCGTGATAGTGGCCTGGATATTTCCTATGCCCTGCGTGAAGGAGCGATAAAAGAAAAAAGAGCTTCCTATAAAAATGCAGTAGATAACGGCTTTACCGTTGGTACGTATGAAGAATTAATTCCTACTGCAGATTTGGTATGTAATCTTACACCAGACAAGCAGCACACTTCAGTAGTCAATACGGTTATGCCATTGATGAAAGAAGGAGCGACTTTAGCGTATAGTCACGGCTTTAACATCGTAGAAGAAGGGATGCAAATACGTAAAG
>Ga0098073_1000534_pt1 | contig 12738 bp, 7 predicted proteins | sample 31_taG_FD_75060 | JGI IMG/M metagenome (GOLD analysis project Ga0098073, IMG submission 75060) | Marine viral communities from the Gulf of Mexico - 31_GoM_OMZ_CsCl metaG | ecosystem: Environmental > Aquatic > Marine > Oceanic | place: Gulf of Mexico | collected 2015-07-12
AAGATCTTCCCATCTTTTAACGTCTTCATTCCAAAGGCTTACCTTAACATCAGTCTCATCAATATATGTAAATGGAAATTGGTATAGGACTTGACTCCCATTACCTGCGTATTTAATTTCGTTTGATTCGCAATCAGTGCATGACATAATTATTTAGGAATAGAAAGGATGGCGTCAACATCGCCAGTTTGCTGGAAATATGCCTCTGAGTCTTGATTAAACCTCCTATCAGAGATTGCGCCACCCAGTTCTTGATCGACCTGATAAATAGCTTCTTCCTTGGCAAGGTTGAATGCACGGTCAATCTCTAGTTGTAACATTTGGAATTTTCTAATATCTACCTGTACTCCTTTAGCTTGTGCAGCACGTACAGCTTCCCTGAATTGCTTGCCAGAGGTAGTCTTCATAATACGCTGTAGCTCACGCTTGAGAGTTTTATTCTGACCCATACGCTGTGCAATCATGGACTGCTCATTACTGTTCAGCTCAACACCTTGACCATCTGTGTCAAAATTAGATCGACCATCATACTCAATATCAATGAGGAACTGTTTTTCAGGGCTAGGTAGACCACTCACCTTGAATGGGCTATAAACGTTAAAGATGCGTGTTAGGAAATTAGGAGGCTCACCAATAATACCACCATCAATATAGTCGTATTGATCAGGGAGTGTAGATTTAACTAGGCTACGGTTCAGAATCATAGACCCGATGTTATCCCCAACAACCTTGAGTTGTGGTACAACTAATTTCTGCAACTCTAGTAGACCGTTGGCGCCAGGTGTAGTAGCGGAGGGGATGAAGCTTGCTGCCCATCTGTTGACAGCACCAGTATCACCCTTCAAAACTTTAAAGAGTGTTTCCATGTTGGTCAGACCAGACCGTTCAGTAAGGCTAGATGCAATGATAAATCCAGTTGCGTTCAACAACTCAGATACATTAGTACCCTCCAGGGAGGTCATGTTATCCATGATGTTAGACACAGTAGCAAGAATATCAGACACACCAGGAATACCATCATAGCTCACATAACCAATGGGAGATTTAAAACTACGTGGTTTCCAACCATTCTTACGACGCTCCTTCATGGTCTGCACATTATCAATACCGTCACCAGTGATACCGTCGTTCATAAACAAACCGACAGCACCCATCACAGCCAGAGAACCGATAGCCTTACGACCTTTCAGTTCAGCTCTAATCTGATTATAGGCAATCTGTGCATTTTCATCATATGGAATCCCACGGCTCTCAAGGATCTTGACCAGCTCATTCTCAGGGACTTCATCAAATCTACGTGAGAAATCATAGAAGTCACCCATAAATTTAGCTGCAGGTGTATGGCTCAGACCAAACGCCAGAGCGTTTACAGGCGTACGAGTAAACATCATTGCAGGTCTAATACCAGGCACACGTCTGATTAATTCAGACAGAGCCTCAGTAGCAGGGTTGTCCAGGTTCATCGCGATCTCACCAGATGCGATATTAACAGCCTTGTCGCTGATAATCATACGACCCAGTTCATCAGGTTGGAACATCTCCTCATAGGATTGTTTAGCAACCTGTTCAATCTGGTCAGCCGTAACCTTACCCTGGTTAACCATATCAAACGCACGTCCACGAGCTTCAACAACACCATTAAATGCGTTGAGGAATCCGTCAAGTGCCATCAGACTACGGTTACCCAGTCGTAGTAACGGTGATTCAGCTACATCATTCAGGGCTTCAACCTGTTCCATGATTGCCATAGCACCGTATTCACCGCGTTCAGCATAGGCTTCAGCGATGTCATTCAGTGCATCAATCTGTTTAGAGTTCTTCAGAAGCTGTGACTCACGACCAAGTTGTGGAGCGTAATCAGGGTCAAGACCAGATTTCTTGAACACATCACCCATGTACTCAAAAGAGTTCCTCAGAGTAGTGTACATGTTCTGTGCTTGGAATAGACCACGACGCAGAGTATAACCATCACCCGCCATCATAGCACCAGCAAAGGTTGCCATGGGTCGTTCAAGGGTCAATGCCATGTTAGATGCCAAGGCTTTTAGAGGCGTGCCTAGAGCCATCATGGCGTTGTTGTAGACAGTAGACCAAGCGCCACGCATGACAACAGAGTCCACATCAGGAGTCCTGTTGATCAATGCTTTGCTCAGAGTACCAGTAGATGCCTGGAAATAATCATTCAGGGCAGCCATGGTAGTCACGTTACCATTGGTCATCTCATAGACAGAGAACAGAGGTTCCAGGAATTCAGGTGCCTCATTCTTTAGTGACCTCATGGTGTCTACTGCTTCTTTGGCTTGACGCTTAGCTACCTTGAGACCCTCAGTCTTGAGTTGCAGTGCATCCTCTAAACCCTGCTCACCAATGCGAAAATCTTTGAACCGTTGTAGCAAACCTTTCTTGACTCTCTTCTCAGAGTTGGCTACCATCAGCAGTTCAATGCGGTCTAGGATCTGTTCCATGCCACGCTGGGCTGAACCGTTAGCACCAAGCAAACGGAGACCCTCAGACATGTCAGACACCTGTCCTGCCAGTGAAGTCTGCAGCATAGCATCAGCTTGTAACTGGTCAAAATTTACCAGCTCATCAAATGCTTTATACAGCTCACCCTTCAGCTCACGCTTAGGCATCTTGTCAATAATCCGTTGCAGGTCACCTTTGCGGGTCATGTCAAGCAGTTCCATCAGGTCATCTGATGCCTTGTCAATGGTCTTAGCAGAGATGTTCTTACCTGTATCTGTGATGTATCCGTAACGTCCTGCTGCAGTAATCTGATCACCAAGCATCTTAGTGACTTGACCGTATTCAGCAGAACCTTCCAGGGCAAACTTAATAGCACCCTCAGAAACCACGCTACCCAGACGACCATCAACAGTGTCGATGTTATTCAGGATTCTAGCGTTGTCAACACGGGCTGCCACGATACCCATGTCATCCACAGAGCGGATACCTTCCTCAGCATAGCCGTACATATCCTGTACACCCAGCATTGGTTGGTCACCAGCAAAGGGTTTAGACATGTTGAACTGTCCTAGCTCATCAAGAGCATCAGACCTACGAGTCACGTTAGCAGCAACATCATCTGTAAAGTTAGTATCTAATTTAGATGATGCACCTTTGAAAAATTGATTTGTTTTCTCGGCTTCTGGTACATATCTTGCTGCCTTGAGTCCACGTTTGTTTCTGAGTAGTTTAGAAATGGGACCGATAAGGTCAGTAAACATACCCAAGCCAAAACCCTCAGAGATGTTTTTCTTTTTCTTGACATCAGGGGAATCTTCAGAAAGTGTAGCAATATCGTCAGGAATCCATCCCCAGGTGCGGGGAAAGTTTTGTTTCAACATACCAGTGACGTTATCACCTTCAGATGTTTCAGACACGGTGTCTACAAATACACCAGCACCTGTATTGAATCCAAACGTAGCTAGCCTCTGGAAGCCCTTGTCAGCCAAGATTTTGTACCTAGAGGCACCAACACCTTGAAGACTCCCTGCAAGCCCTCCAGAGGCTGCTAGGGGCAGTAGAACGGATGATAGCTCACGGACTGATTGAGCAGTTTCATTCTCAAACTTGGGTGCTTTTTTAAGACCAAGACTACCAGCGGTAAAGAAATTAACGGTATCAACGGCAAAGTCTTGCAGACCACGGAGACTGAATGTATCAAACTCCTCACCATGCTTACGCATTTTTTCGAGGTCAAGTTCTCCGTCTTCGTTCATATAAGGAGAGCCCTGTTGACCTTCCTCTTTTACCTTAGCCTCAGTCTGTTGCTGTGTAGGTTGTTGTGTTTCTTCTGCTGAACCCGTAGTTCCAGCGGTAGGAGATTCTTGGGTTTGCATGTCCTGAGCGATCTGACGCTGCCGAGCTTGCTCAGCTTGTTGCATCTGGATGCGCTCATCGACATCAATCCCATCTGGCGTACCATTAAAAATCTCGTCAATAGGATCGTTCATAGCTTGTAGTAGAGATTAGGGCGACCATACTTGCGCTCGTAAGCTTCAGGTGAATCAACCCAGTCAAATTTAGCACGACTAGAGCTGTTGCTAATGATAGAACCATCAGCTTGCACCAGTCCAATGTGGGGGTACGGGGGTGATCCGTTGTCTTGCATGATCACGATAGCACCAGGTTCAGGACCACTGAGTCTAGTACTGCTCTTATCTAGGACGCTCTTAACATGAGGAACATAAACACTATTACCCCATGGTACAGGCATACCAGCACGGGCTAACACCTTATTGATAGCCCAGACACAGGCATTGTTGCCATTGTCAGGACCAGCACTTGTGTCCATCCCTACGTATGATGTAGCAGCAGATGTAAGTTTGTTTGCATTACCTCTAAGAGCTTGGGGTGTGTAGTTCCCTTGGGATCCACCACCGTATTTGTAGAGAGCCTGTTGGAACTTACGACCATGATTGATCATCTCTGTCTTAACAGGACCATCAGGTAGCTTTCCATTTAGATAGGCTTCATAGTTTCCTGGACCCGCATTGTACGCCATAGCAGCAGCAATAGGGTCATTATCATACATCTTCAACAGAGAAGCATAATACTGAGCACCATAGTTAGCATTAGCTTGGGGATCTTTCCAGTCATTCTGTTGAAAGAACAACGGGTGTGCAGCTTTGTTGATCTGCATCAGACCAAATGAGCTACCGTTGTAACTAGGAGCATCATTTTTAAATCCGCTCTCAATCTCCATCATAGCAGCGATGTGAGCAGGAGGAACACCAGCAGATGTAGCAGCTTGCTGTACCACCTGACCGAGACCATTAGGTACTAGCTCAGGTTGGAATTTATTAAATGAACCCATGGTCCTAGCGGACACCTCAGAGTTACCAATAGATGCAAGGGCTGCTCTCTGTGCAGGAGTGAATTGGTTGGCTACAATTTGTGCAGCAGGGGTTGGTGGGAGTTCTGTCATACCAGCGGCTTTACGTGCTTTGTTTAGTACAGTTAGTGGGTCAAGACCCTGTTTACTAGCAATGTAAGAGAGGGAGGCATCGGGTGCCCATCCTGCTTTACCATATCCAGCAGACATCTCCTCCAACTGAGCCTGGTCATAAACACTAAATGGTTTATCTAAGAACTCAGGGTCATTCATTGCTTCATTAATTTCTGCAATTCTATTTGCAGATCTGATACGTGCATTGGTTACAGCATCACCAGATGCAAACATTCCTTTGTATCCACTCTTATCTACCTTAGCAGTAGTATTGAAATGCTGGATTGTATCGTTCAACGCTAACTCAGCTTCCTGACCAGGGTTGGAGATGGAATACTCTTGTACCTTTTCACGGAAATACTGATGCATCCGTGCTTCCATCATACCAACAGTCGGGGACTGACGACCATCAGCAGTAACCTGAATAGGTGTACCACCCTCAGGTCCACGCTTGACAGCATCAGAAATAATGTCTAGTTGCGTCTTGAAGCCACCGTTAGTCTTAGATAGTTTGGCTTGCTGTTGAGCAACACTAAGGTATTTTTTCTGAAGTTTGGGGTCAAATTTAGACAGACGCTCAGGTGTCAGCAGACCCATCCTTTGTAAACCCTGGATCTGTTCCTCTTGTTTCTCTCGGGTCTTAGCGTCTACAGAGAGTTTGTTCAGTCTACGTAGTTTAGTTGCTTGGAAACCAGGGTTGGCTTCTTCCAGTTTTGTAGCTGCCTCTTCAATCTGTTGTTCAGTGAACCCGTCTTTATCGTTAGGATCCAGGAATGAATCAACCAAAGATTGCTCTTGTTGTTGAGCAGCAGTAGCACGGTCAGCCTGTTTAGCATTCCACAAACTGGTGCGTGCCTTCATAGCAGCCAACCTAGCAGAAGCAAACTTGTTACCATGCAACTCACCATAGGTACGACCCTTGGGATCACCAGGAATCTTTTGGGATTCCATAGCAGCCACATCAGTTTCAGAGTATGTACCGTTTTGGATACCATTTTTAAGGTTAGTCTCAAACTGTTTCCACGCACCGCGATAGCCCAGTGGATTCCCGTTAGCATCAGTAGTGATAGCTAGGGTTCCAAGCAATGAGGCTACATCTCCATCAGCATTGAATTTAGTAAATGATTCCTGCTGAGTAGCGTAAGACTGGTCAGCCAGTATACGATTCCTGTTAGTCTTAGCGACACCAGCGTTGAGCTTGTTTAAGGTTGGATAGACACTACGTGTCAGGAACCCAGTAGACATAGCATTCCTATCTACAGGTGCCTTTGCCCAGAACTCTTTCTGAGCATTAGCCATCACCACAGCCAACTCTTGAGTGGTCTTGGGTTGTGCCTCGTCAATCTTGGACTGGAGGAATGGGGCGTACTGTGTCTCAAGTAGTTGTCCTACCTGTCCACGACGGACACCCATCTGGAAGAACCGTGAGCCACGGACAGCAGGTACGACAACATCAGCATTAGTAGCATCAGTAGCTAGAACTTTACCAGCAGCATCAAGAGTTTGTCTCCCGTTATCTTCAGGTGGGTCGTTACCAAGTACACCTGGGTTCTCCATACCTTGCAGTAGACCCTCAGCATATTGATCATCAGCATACTCATAGGCTTTCTTCTCTACCTGTTTGAACAGAGTTTGAGAGAACTGTGCTAGTGCAGCTTCACCCTCAGCAATACGCTTCTGGTTTTGTTGGGTAATCTGACTGTCTCTATTTGCTGCTGCAATCAGTTGCTGACTAGCAGACGCTGCAGCCTGTTGGTTTTGAGCTGCTCCTACATTCAAGTCAGGGGCTTGATCTGGTTGAAACCCCTGTTGAAAGTATTCTGGATTATATTGAATTTGGTCCATTAGCCTGGAGCTCCTGGGTCATAGTTTGCAAAGTTTGAGAATGTTTGGAATGCACCAAGTGCAGCCGAACCCAGTCCAGCAAAGAGCTGACTCTGACTCTGACCTTGTACAGCCAGTGGGGGCGGTGGAAGCTCAGTGGGTTGCGGTGGTTGTCCGACATTCCAGAAGGCACGGTCATTAGCAATCTTAAGTTGCTCACGGGTACGCTTGTTACGTTCAGCAGCAGTGTTAACCGCAGTCTTGAACATTTCACCACGGATAGCTTGGTTACGTTGAGCACCAGCATCATACAGTGTAGCTATTCTATCCATGCTACGACCTGATACTTCACGGGCTTGGATCTTACCAGCACCCTGTGCCTGTTGGATAGCAGCACCCTGTTCAGTAAAGCCCATCTGTTTGTAGAGTTCATTGATGCGTGACTGTTCAGACTGATAAGCCCGTTGAGCAGCATCAAAGTTATAACCTAACTGTTGCTTGTATTGAATCTTACGGTTACCATATGCAGCAGTCTGCATGGCATAGTTCATACGACGCTGTTTGATTTGTAACCTGTAGATCTTTCTGTTGTAAGCGTTTTGTTTTGCCGCTGCAGCCTGTGAGTTGTTATAGGATGACAGGGCACCGAAGGCTTTAGTGCCGAAACTCAGGGCACCTAGAGCTAGTCCAATCATGATTTGCTAAATCTAATAAAGGGTAAGTTGTTCGGACCAAACAATAGTTCCTCGTGGAAGTTAAACCCTAAGAACTTAAGTAGTTTAATATGTACTGTGTTGCGTTTGTCCACAACGTTCCACAGGTAAGGTTCAGTACGTGAGTCGATGAAGCGTTTAGCTTCCCGAGCAAACGTGAGTGGGTATTGATGTATAGCTGGGGTGCATAGCATCCATATCTTATCATCAATGATACCGACGATTCCGGCGGTCTCGCCGTTAGGCACCGTGAAGTATCTACAGAAGCCCCTCAGAGAGGCGAGAGGGATGTCTATGGTAGGTTGTATCCCATGACCCTCTACGCACTCTCTCAGGTCCTCCTGGCGTAGGCTGAGGGCTACCTGGTAGGCAGCCTCCAGCGTAATAGGATGGATGTATTTAGACACTCTTGTAATAGTTGGTGGTGTAGTCACCTTCAAACGTCAGTGATAGTAAGGTGGCTGGCGTTGGGTGAGAAGATTTCATAGTTGGTAGAGCGTTGTCAGATCTGTCATATACAGGAATGACAAACTGTCTATGCGGATAACCTGCAACACGGTCAGCATCATAACCATCCATCACTGTAGTTTCAGTGGTCATGGTGTATGGATCCTTACCATATCGATTCAACTCAAAGGTAAACATACCAACGGTTGAGAAGTTAACCTTCAATCTGTGTAGAGTCAGTGATCCTGTAGTGTCAGACCTGACAGCGGTACCTTCCCTCTGGGTTACATAGAGATGAGGGAACTGTGCCTCCATCTCAAACTGATAACCAATAGCAAGGTCAGAGTCTGACCAATTACCAGGTAGATAGTAGTCAGTACCATCGTATTCTACCTTAACTGACCTACCTCTGTATTGACCATCAGTAAGACTGTAAGCATAGAGATCTTTGTCAGGTGTGTACGGTGGTGTAATAGCAGTACGCTTGGTAGCACTATCATACGCAGGTTTCTTTACCTCAAACCAAGAGTCTTGGTAGACATAGTATTCATACGGGACACCCTCCAAACTAAATGCACGGAGTTTATCCTTGAGGTCTAACTGGGTTAGTTGTACCTTACCGGCAGTATCCCTATAGACTACCCAATACTTACCACGAGTGTTGTTGAAATGGAACAACATCTCACCTGGGATAGTCCATCTAAACCATGCAGACTGAATCTGTTTATCACCTTGTGTATAGTATCTGTATCCCCAGACCTCATTGCTGTATCGGGTGCTGGTTAGAATAAGACCATCCTCTCTAGATGCGACACACAAATCTAAATCAGAAGGTAGGCTGCGTTGAACTGGTTTACTACGCTCCTCTACGTTAGGTGGTCCCTCTCTAAAGATGTCACGCATCTCCCAGAAAATAGAATCATTACCAGCACTGCTCCAGAACCCAATGTTGCTAGCCATGTTGAATGGGTTGCTGTTGGGGTTGAAGTCATACGTGCCTAGCAGTGAAGACTTGGCAGTCTGTGGAGATAGGATGTCACTGTCAGTCGTAAACAGGAACTGGTTAAACTTACTGAACAACACCATGCCGTTGTTTACCACCAGACCGTCATACAATGCTGTGGAGGTATCGACGGATGCGTTGATGTCAATAGGATCACTAGACTTAATAGTCAGTGCTGTATCTCCAAACCAGTTACCCAGGTCACCCGATTGAGACAGGATAACATTGTTAGAACTGAGGAACACCAACCTGTTACGATACAGGATCATGTTATTGACAGTTGGTGCAGACTCACTGTCTCCTACAAAACTAGGTACAGGGTTAGTCCTGTCATCTCCGACAGTCCTGTTGATCCAGTCAACCTCACTAACCTCAAACACTAGATTACCATCACTATCAACAGTACGTCTGATAACGTGAGGCATGGTAGACCCGTTGAACGCTGTCTTAATACCAGGTTTATAGGTCTCTTCCCACACACCAGGTCCATCCATATTCTCATTACCCAGGAACTTAACATAGTAATCATCCTGGTCATTGAATGTATTGACTACCTTAACAATCAAACCATCAGCAGCTTGCTCAGGTAGGAGACCAACGTTATTGACTTGCAGGTATCGGCTAGTAGGATTCTTATCTTCATCCACCTCAGTCGTGGTAGACAGGAGGTTAAACAGGTCATCCTCAGGAGTACCGATGGTGAAGTCTCTATCAGACTTAAGGTAGATACCGTTGCCAATGATCTTGACCTCAGTAAATACTTTAGTATTTGTACCATTTTTACTGTAAGTCAGTGCCTCTAGGTCTGCCTTCAATCCAGCTAGGATGTCAGTAGCAGCTAAAGCTCCACCTGAACCATCTGTAGGTGTGGTGTAGGTAACAGAACCCAAAGAGTTAGCAACTGTTCTGAGACTGACAGCAGTAACTGTTACAGTGTAGCCGTAGGTTTTGTAGGTAAATGAAACAGAGTCACCTACTCTCCAATCTTTACCGCCGTTCTGCAGGTTAACACTGACTTGATAGTTAGAGTCACCAGGTGAATCGTTAGAGTCAGATGGGCTAATAAAACACGCTGCTCTGATCTGAAATCTTAGCCCAGTACCAGGACCATTGTCATCATCAAAGTTTAAATTATCAATACCTTGACCCTGACAACGGTTTTCATTGCGCTTGAAACTACCAGGTGAAATGGAGATGGCACTAGCAGACGGAACCTTAACATCAGTACCACCTGAACCCATCACATCAATGGTGTAGTCACGACCAAACGCTACCTGCTTAAGTTCAATGAATCCCTCGTAAGGGTTCTTCTCAATGTCGATAGCATCCCCACTCATCGTGGGTGTAATCTGCCTGTTGGTAACCAGCGTGGTGGCACCAATGTTCAGCTCTTGTAACTGTGCTTTTTGATTATGTTTAAAATAATCGATGGCTGTGGTTACCCTGGGGCTACCCTGAGATTTAATAAAATTACCGTCTTGAATTAACAACGGTTGAGCTGCTGGCTGACTGGTGTTAATAGGTTCACCCGCTTTAACAACAACATTACCAAAAATGTTTTCAATGTCTACAGCAGCCCAAATACTTACAACACCATCTAGACTGATGTTGCAGATGTATTGCTCTTCAAACCCTTTGTTATTTTCAGCAAAGATGTTAAACCATTTACCCTCGTAGTCACTACCACTCAGTTCAGCCAGGTGTTTCAACCCTGGACGTTTGATTAGACCTAGGGTTACATCAGGCAGCGCATTAGTTACTGACCTCAACTGCCCAGGTATCTTTAGTTCGTCGGGCTGGTCAGACATGCCCTGTACGAAACTAGGTATTAGTTGTTTTACGCTACTCATCGTGCAAGAGTTCTATAGGGTTGGTAGGCGCGGTAGGCAGTACCCATTGGGGTGCCAAAGATTGTATGGTCACCTTGGTTACATTCGTATTCCATACACGCACCACGAGCTTGACCCTCTTGAACCTGCAGCAGTTGGACTAGCTGTGGGTTAGACACCAACTGAGTTGCAGCACGGACGCTAGCACGGCTGGTGATGTACCGCTTGAACACGCTAGGCAGATCCTCATACGGGAACTTCCATACGATGTCAAAATTTAGAGGTTTCTCAAACTCAAAGGTATGGTGTAGTTTGTCATATAATTTACCATCACGCTTGACCACATCAGTGGTGCGGTAAACCTGTCCCTCAGACACATCCATACGCAGGACGTTGGCTGGGATCTCGATAGTTTTATTACTGTTAGGTGTTAGTTTGTATTCCTCTTCACGGTTGAAGACCCAACCCTCATTCTGTACATCCACGTTAACCTCTTGGAGGATCTGATAGATGTATGCGATCTCAGGGTTGATGAACACTAGCTCACCGTTCTGTTCTTCATATAAACGAGTCACTGGTGCCTGACCAATGGCTCCCAGTATTGAGTTTACACTGGAGAGTTCGGTCTCAGTATCATAAGTAGTGGGAGTTGCCATTGATAATCATTCTCAGTAAGGAATAAAAAAAAGGGGAACCCGAAGGATCCCCAGTATAAATCAGACAGGCTGCAGCTGAGCATAGTCAGGAGCAGGACCAGCAGAGACATCACCAGGAACGGTGCCATCTCCATAGTGATATGCATCACGCATATCTTGAGTTTCGCTGTTGACCACAGAACCTTTCACAGCATTGACCCCATCGGGATCATAGCTACGGGCGGTCTTGGCAACAGAATAACGAGTAGTTACAGCCATAATAATTACGGGATTGCAGGAGTTTGATCAGGGATCTCAGCCCCATTTGAAGCGGTCACGGTGTACTTAGAATCAGCAGCAACGCGACCGTATTCAACAGGAGTCATGGGATCCTGAGTAATAGAAACTACAGGCTGGTTAGATTTCACAGTGCCATCAGGTTTGGTGACATGAATACCAGTTTTAGTTTCACCGTACTGTTGTACGCCAGGATTCAGAGACATGACTTACCTCCTATCAAGCAGCTTGCAGTTCAATCGCAGCAGCAGGGTTGAGCCAATCAGCACCCATGGCGAGACGACCAACGATCAGGTCGCCCTGATACATCGTCTTCACATCGCCACCGGTGGTTTGGATCTGGGGACCAATGCCCTGAACCACAGCAGCAGCGTCGCGCTGATAGATAAGACCACAGTGAGCAGAGAAGTCACCGCTGTAGTCATTGTTCTCACCATCTTCACGTGCAACAACACCAGCCATGAAGGGCAGGTTGTTGGAGCGACGGATGGAGATACCGGCGATCTCATAGAGACCTTCGCCGGAGTTCAGGTTACCCTGAGTGTTACCGTAGTCACGGTTCAGGATGTTGGTGTCCACCTGGGAGATCAGAGCGTAGTACTGACGCGGGGACAGCACAGCGGTACGACCACCGGAGGGCACGTTCTTCTCGTCAAGGATAGAGGCAGCTTCAAAGAAGCTATCGACCAGGGCTTGAGCGTTGAACTCGTTACCAGCACCCAGCTTGATCACAGAACCACCGGGCTCAGGACCAGGAGATGCAGTGATGGGGTGAGCGGTACGAGCAGACTTAGCGATGATGCGGAACACCTTCTTGTCATAAGCCTCAGCCAGAGCGTGACCGATCTTCGCAGAGATCTCAGAACGCAGGCTGTAGTGGGCGAGAACTTCGTCGAGCTCATAAACGAATGCGCTGGAAGTCAGCAGGTCATCCATGAGCACGGTCTTTTCAGCCACGGGAGGGTTCTCGCTACCAAGGATAGGAGTACCAGGCTGATGATACGAAGCGTCCATGCGTCCAGTGTAGATGAACTGGAGG
>Ga0098073_1000536_pt1 | contig 12735 bp, 10 predicted proteins | sample 31_taG_FD_75060 | JGI IMG/M metagenome (GOLD analysis project Ga0098073, IMG submission 75060) | Marine viral communities from the Gulf of Mexico - 31_GoM_OMZ_CsCl metaG | ecosystem: Environmental > Aquatic > Marine > Oceanic | place: Gulf of Mexico | collected 2015-07-12
CCGACACACCCGGCGAGCAATAAGAACGCGAATGGCAAAAGGCGGATCATAACGCCGACGTTACGCCCAGGCCGGTCGGCCCACAATGTCCGCTATCCAGCCATAGCTGACCTTGACCATCACCGGCCTCCCCGACCCGAAATCCGGGTTTCTCTTCCCGCCCTCCCTTGTCAGGCGAGCAACGTTCCGCCACGCTCACCCTCAGGCATGACGCCGATCAGCGGCGGGGGGCGCGCAAATGACCGATCAGATGTCGACTTCAGGGTCCGGCTTTGATTTCAAGACTGCCCTGTTCAGCTTCGAGGGCCGCCTGCGCCGCTCGCATTTCTGGATCGGCTGGCTGATCTGCCTGGGCATCGGCGTCGTCGCCGGCTGGATCCCGCTGATCGGCTTCATCATCTCGATCGGCCTGATCTGGCCGAACCTCGCCCTTGCGGTGAAGCGCCTGCACGACATGGGACTGAGCGGCTGGCTGGCGGCCATCCCGTTCGTCGCCAATATCGTCGGCTTCATCATGATGTTCGCCAGCGTCGGCGCCTCGGTCTTCATGAACCTCGCCGGACTGGAGAATGAAGACCCCGCCGCCATCATGGCCGTGATCGGACCCATATTCGGCATTCTCGGCATCATGCTGCTCGTGAACCTGGGCTTCCTGCTCTGGATCGGCCTGTCCGAGGGCAAGCCGGGCCCCAACAGATACGGCCCCAACCCCAAGGGCCTCTGAACCCGGCCGACTTTGCGAGGAGCAGCGCCGCCGAACTCTTCCGGCGGCGTCTGCTTCCAGCGGCGCGTGGTCAACCGGAGGCGATGGGTGGCGTAGGGTCAGTCGTAGCCGCTTCCGGCGTCCTCTATGGAGCGAGTACGCAGGTCACAGACGCGGGCACTGGAATAAGGCCGAACCGGCTTGTTGCCAGCATCAACGGGAGGGCACATGACAGGTCGATCCGGGATCGTAGCGCTGGGGCTGGCTCTGGCCGTCAGCGGCTGCGCAAGCGAAGGCACCATCATCGGCACGGCGCCGGACGGCACCCCGATCTATGGCCGCAGTTTCGCACCCACTTCCCGTGACGGCGCCGTCACCTTGAGCTGTATCGTCAAGGCGGACATGAGGCTGGCAGACTGCCAGGTCGTCAGCGAGCAGCCCGAGGGTCAGGGTCTCGGAGCGATAGCCATGGCTACGGTCGGGCCGGATCTGCGGATGAGCAATGCGGATGTGGCCGTTGGGTCGCGCGTTCAATTCACGGTGCGCATACGCGAGGATTGAGTGTCCGGCCGCAGCCGCGCTACTGCCTCAGCTCTTCCACCTCAGCGTCTCCGGCTTGACCGGGTTCTGGAACGCCCGGCCCTCCGTGCGGCTTCCCGCCCATTCGCGTTTCAGCTGCTGGTACCATTTGGCCTGACGGTCGGCGTCGTCGATCCACAGCATGGCGGGGTCGAAGGCCAGGCCCATGTTCTGCAGGTTCACCATGCCGCCGTCCTGCTTCAGGAAGGCGCGCACCCCCTGGCGCAGGATCGGCCGGGCCAGGGCAAAGATCCAGTGGTCGGACCAGAACAGCTGGGTGATGCGGGTGCGGTCGGCCGTCTCGGGCGTCAGGCACGTCAGGCCCAGTACCTGTTTGTCGCCGACCTGGATGTGCTCCCAGCGATAGCCGGGCAGGCGGAAGGTGATCTCGGTCTCGGGCGTGCCGCCCAGCAACCTGTAGGCGCGGCTGTTGGAGGAGGGGCGGTGGCGGACCATGGCAAAGCCCTGCTCGCGCGGCTCGAACGCCTTTTGCTTGTCGTGCATGGAGTGGCGCGAGCGCCACCACCATTGCTGATGCACATAGGGGCCGTGCGCCGGGTCCATCAGGCCGACCACCGCATGGTCGATATGGCTGTCGAACACCATGGCCTCGACCAGACGCGGGGCGGGGCCGTCGGCGCCCGAAAAGACCGGCGGCGGATGGTCGGGTTCGGCCGGGCGGCGTGGGTCGGAGGCGATCCAGACGAACACCATCCCCTGGCTTTCCGCGACCGGATAGGCGCGCACGCGGATGCGGTCGACCTCGAATTCGGAGTCATCCGTCAGCGAGGGGATGGCCGCGCACTGGCCGTTCAGCCGGAACCGCCAGCCGTGGTAGGGGCATTCGATGGTCTCACCCTCGCCCGCGTGCTCGACCTGTCGGCCGGCCGACAGGGGGGCGGCCCGGTGCGGGCAGATGTCGCGCAGGGCATAGAGCTGACCCGAGCGGGTCCGGCCCACCAGCACCGGCTCGTCCAGCAGCATGTACCGGGCTTGGCGACCCGGCGTGAGCGCCCCGGCGGTCGTGACGAAATACCAGGTGTCTTTCAGGAAACCGCGCCCGAACGGCAGGGGGGCGGCCCTGGTGCGGGTCTCTGTCGGGGAGGGGGTCTCAACGGCCGTCATGTCGGCTAGTGTTAGGACCAGAGCCGCCGCAACGCCAGCCTTTGCCATGGCCATGACAGGGGTTGCGTGGCGAAAGCACTTTGCATTATAAAGTGACTATCACCCGCTCGCAGGACCTCCCCCATGAAACGCCTTCTCCTCGCCGCCGCCCTCGCCCTGATGCCGCTCGCAGCCTGTGCCCAGACCCCGGCAACGGCCCCGAACGATCATGGCCATATGCATGCCGATTTCGAGTCGGGCCGCTTTCACGTGCGGGTCGAGGGTGAGGGGCGCGACATCATCCTGATCCCCGGCCTGACCTCGCATCCCGATATCTGGGAACCGCTGGTCGCGCGGCTGGAGGGCGACTGGCGCGTCCATATGATCCATATCCAGGGCTTTGCCGGCGCACCGGCCATGGACAATATCGACGGCCCTGTCTCGGCCCCCGTTGCCGAGGACATCGCCCGCTACATCCGCGAGCAGGGCCTGGAAGACACTGTTGTCATTGGCCATTCCATGGGCGGCACCATCGCCATGATGCTGGCCGCCCGCCACCCCGACCTCGTCGACCGCCTCGTCGTCATCGACATGATCCCCTTCATGGGCAATGTCTTCGGCGGCGCCACCGCCACCCCGCAAAGCGTCGCCCCCCTCGCCGACCAGATCGCCGCGGGTATGGCGGCCTCGACGCCTGAGCAGTGGCGGGCCTCTGCCACGGCCAGCATCACCGGCATGGTCCAGACCGAAAGCCTGCGCGCCGGGCCGATCGAGCACAGCGTCTCGAGCGACCCCGCCGTGGCCGGGCGGGCCATGCGCGAGCTGATCGTCACCGACCTGCGCCCCGAACTGCCGGCCATCACCGCCCCAACCCAGGTGATCTATGTTGCCTTCAACAATCCCGGCATGACGCCCGAGACCACCGACGGCATCTATGCCGCCTCCTTCGCCAATCTGGAGGGCGTGGTCCTGACGCGGATCGACGACAGCGCCCATTTCATCATGCTGGATCAACCCGACGCCCTGGCCGGCGAGATTAACGACTTTTTGGACTGATCGTCGTCATCGTCATGGTTTGGACGGAAATCCCCCGGAAGGTGACCTGACAAGGTTTCCGGGGTGATTTCCGTTATCGCTTTTCGGCGCTAGAAGCGTTGCGGGGCACGGAGCGGCCGAGAGGGTGACGATGGCGGGCAACGCCTTTCTGGATCGACTGAAGCGCGGCCCCGACGGCCAGGGTCAGCGGAACCTGCTGCAGCGCATCCTGTACTGGAGCGTCGTGGCCGGTGTCTGGGGCCTGATCTTCCTTGTGGTGTTCTTTGCCGTTTTTGCCCGCGGCCTGCCGGACACCTCTGCCCTCTACGACATCGACCGCCAGCCGTCGGTGACCTATCTGGACAGGAACGGGGCGCTGATCGCCGTGCGCGGCAGCCAGCAGGCGCCGCCTGCCGACCTTGAGGCCCTGCCCGACTATGTGCCGGCCGCCTTCATCGCCATTGAGGACCAGCGCTTCCGCTGGCACCCCGGTTTTGATCCCGTCGGCATGGTCCGCGCCATGGTCGCCAATATGCGCGCCGGCCGGGTCGTCCAGGGCGGCTCGACCATCACCCAGCAACTGGCCAAAAACCTGTTCCTGACGCCCGACCAGACCCTGCGCCGCAAGGGCCAGGAGCTGATGCTGGCGGTCTGGCTGGAGATGAAATTCTCCAAGGACGAGATCCTCGCCCTGTACCTCAACCGCGTCTATTTCGGGGCCGGGGCCTATGGCATCGAGGCGGCGTCCCAGCGCTATTTCGACAAGTCGGCCAAGGATCTGACGGTCGGTGAGGCAGCGCTGCTGGCCGGCCTGTTGAAGGCCCCATCGCGCTATTCGCCGGTGTCCGAGAGCGAACGGGCCGCCGCGCGCGCCACCGTCGTGCTCGACGAGATGGAAGAGAGCGGCGTCATTACGCCCGAGCAGCGGGCCGCTGCCGTGCTGGAACCGGTGCGGGTGTCGCGGACCCTGGCGACCCAGCACGCCCAGTACTTCGTCGACTGGCTGGACAAGGAAATCCGGGGCCTCGTCGGTGAACCCAGCGAGGATCTGATCGTCGAGACCACCCTCGACCTGACGCTGCAGACCGCAGCCGAGCGGGCTGTCAGTGGCGTGCTGCGCGAAAACGCCTCTCGCGGCGTGGAGCAGGCGGCGCTGGTTGCGCTGGACGGCGATGGTCGCGTGCGGGCCATGATCGGCGGCGCCTCCTATGCCGACAGCCAGTTCAACCGGGCCGTTGACGCGCGGCGCCAGGCGGGCTCGGCCTTCAAGCCGTTCGTCTATCTGACCGCCGTCGAGGCGGGCTATACGCCCCAGACCCCGGTGATCGATGAGCCGATCCGCATCGGCTCGTGGGAGCCCCGCAACTACTCGGGCCGGTTCATCGGGCGGACGACCCTGTCGAACGCTGTGGCCCAGTCGACCAACACTATCGCGGTGTCGCTGGCCGACAGTCTGGGCCGCGACAACGTCGCCCGCACGGCGCGGCGACTGGGAATCACCAGCCGGATCGGCCTTGAGCCCGCCATGGCGCTGGGCGCGGTCGAGGTCTCGCCCGTCGAGATGGCCCAGGCCTATGACGCCTTTGCCAATGGCGGCAAGCGGGTCACGGCCTATGGCATCAGCCGCATCCGCACCCGCGAGGGCCGGGTGATCTATCAGCGCTCGGCCCGCGAGAGCCGGCCCATTCAGGCCATCGCCAACCCGCCGCTGCTCTACATGAACGACATGCTGCGGGGGGTGATCAGCTCCGGGACGGCGCGGTCTGTGGCGATCTCGGGCCGCGATCTGGCCGGCAAGACCGGCACGACCTCGGACTACAAGGACGCCTGGTTCGTCGGCTACACGGGCGGATTCGTGACCGCGGTCTGGGTCGGCAAGGACGACAACACCGCCATGCGTGGTGTCACCGGCGGGCAGGCCCCGGCGGCGATCTGGCGCGCCTTCATGGCCGCCGCCCTGCCCCGGCTGGATGCGCCCCGCATCCCGGACGGGCCGCCCCTGCCCGAGGGCTGGCAGCCGCCGGACCCGGTCGGCGAGCTGATCGGCTCGATGGACGATCCCTATGCCGACGAGATCGAGCGCGGCATCGAGCCGACGCCCGAACGGCGCGAGCCCGAGCGGCCCTCGCCCGACCAGCCAGTGATCCGCCCGACCACGCCCCAGCCCGAGCGGCGCGATCCGGAAGACCAGCGGCCTGAACCGGCCCCTCCGCCAGAGAAAAAGGCCGATCCGCTCTTCTTCTAGACGGTCAGGGCGTGCAGCCCCGCGCCGTGCTGTCTCAGCCAGGCGCGGTGCGGCGCCGGGTCGCCGACTAGCCGCGCCACAACTGCCCAGAAGCGGGGGCTGTGGTCGCCGTGGACCAGATGCGCCACTTCATGCGCGGCCAGGTAGTCGAGCACGGCCGGGGGGGCGAGGATCACCCGCCAGGAGTAGCGGATTGTGCCCCGCCCGGGGGTGCAGGAGCCCCAGCGCGAGCGTGGATCGTTGATCGACACCCGGGGAAGCGGCAGGCCCAGCGTCCGGCAGTGAGCCTCGGTGCGGGCCATCAGCACCTCGCGGGCGCGTCGCTTGAGGAAGGTGAGGATGCGCCGGCTCCAGGCCGCGCCCTCGCCCCCCGCTGCCAGAACCGGGCCGTCCGGCGTGTCGGTCAGGCGGGCCGCGCTTGCGCCCGGCAGGGCCGCGAGCGTGATCTCCTCCCCCTCTACCGACAGGCGCTGACCCGGGACGAGGCCGACGGACGCGGGCCGATCGGCCAGCCGGTCGCGGATCCAGTCGGTGCGTGTGCGGGCAAAGGCGACGGCATCGGCCAGCCGCCGCTCACTGGGCGCGACCAGCACCGCCTCCCCCGCGCGGCTGTCGATCCGGATGGACACTCGCCGGGCCCGCCGGTTGACGGACAGGCGCAACGGCGCGCCGCCCGCCTCCAGGCTAAGCCGCTGCCCGTCGCGATACGTCACCGGCGGCCTCGTTGCGGGCGATGAAATCGCGCACGCGGGGGTAAATGTCATCACGGAAGCGCCGGCCGTTGAAGACGCCATAATGGCCGACCTCGGGGTGCACATACAGTTCCCGCCGGTCCTCGGGCACATTGGGACACAGACCGTGCGCGGCCTGGGTCTGGCCGACGCCGGAGATGTCGTCCTTTTCGCCCTCGACCGTCATCAGGCCGATGTCGGTGATCTTCGACAGATCGACCTTGCGCCCCCGGTGCTCCAGTTCGTTCTTCGCCAGCAGGTGGTTCTGGAAGACGATGTCGATGGTCTGGAGATAGAATTCCTCGGTCAGGTCCAGAACCGACAGATATTCGTCGTAGAATTCCTCGTGCTTCTGGACGCCGTCACCGTCGCCCGCGACGAGGTTCTGGAAATACTCATGCTGGGCGTCGCGGTGCCGGTCCTCGTTCATCGACATGAAGCTGTAGAGCTGGACAAAGCCCGGATAGACCCGCCGCCCGGCGCCCGGATAGGGCAGGGGCACGGTGTGGATCATGTTCGAGCGGAACCAGGCGAAAGGCCGGGCCTCGGCCAGGCGGTTGGTGACGGTCGGCGACAGGCGCGCGTCGATGGGCGAGCCCATATAGGTCATGCTGAGCGGCCGGTGCGGATCCTTGTCCTCGGCCATCAGGGCACAGGCGGCCAGGACCGGCGGCCCGGGCTGGCACACGCCCACGACATGGACGCGCGGGCCGATGGCGGTCAGCATGTCGCGGATGTGATCGATGTAGTCGAAGAAGTCGAACCGGCCTTCCAGCATCGGCACCTGGCGGGCATTGATCCAGTCGGTGACATAGACGTCGTGGTCCTGCAGGAAGCCCTCGACCGTGCCGCGCAGCAGGGTGGCATAGTGGCCCGACAGGGGCGCCACGATCAGGACGGCCGGACCGTCGGCCGTTTTCCCGGCGCGCTCCAGGTCGCCCAGATTGCGGGCGAAGCGGATCAACCGGCACCAGGGCGAGGTCCAGATGGTCTGCTGGGTGGTGCGCACCGGCAGATCGTCGACGGTGATCACGTCCAGGTTCCACGCCGGCTTGCCATAGCGGCGGGTTAGCCCCTCGAACACCTCGGCGGCGGCCCAGGCGGTGCGCCCGATGGCGGTCTCGGCGGCCGGATTGAATGGTGAGGACCAGAACGACCGGGCCAGCTGGGCCCCCAGCCGGAACGGCGTGGCGGAGTAGTAGGAGAATTCGTGAAGGGAATAGAGCATGCGTCTCTTCAGATGGCGGCGGATGGCCTGCCCTGCAATGCAGCGCAGCATAGTTCGTGAGGCACTGCAAAAGGATTATCGGACATGGCGTAATCGTGACGGGCCGCAGAGGCGTAAAATACCGTCTGAATGGTCTGAATGGTCTGAATGGGAATCTTCTGGCTTGGCAGCGGTCCTTCTCCCGATGGGCGAAGGTGGCGCGTGAGCGCCGGATGAGGGGCGGGGGTGTCTGTCGGCGAACGCCGTAGCAGGACCAGTGCGACGGCTCACGCCGAAGGAAATAGAGAACCCCTCACCCCCTGCCCCCTCTCAGGCTCCGCGCTGCCCTTCGGGTCCCAACGGGAGAGGGGGTGAGAATTACCGTCTGAACCGTCTGAATGGTCTGATTTCATACCTCCGTCCGGCAGGTCGCGTGGCAATCGCATAGTATGGGGGAGATGCCAGCCCGGTCTGACAGACGGGCCCGGGAAGCGGCAGGGTTGTTGAATGCATATGGCAATTCTGTCTGCGCCCGGATAGCTGGGCCGCTCGGGCCGACATCTCCCAGACCGCTCCACACACTCGCCTGACCCGTGGGGATGCTCTAGACCCGGGGCGTGATCCCCGCGCCCGTCTTTCAGTCCGATCCTTCCCGCCCCGTCGTCGTCATCGGCGCCGGCCCCGCCGGGCTTATGGTGGCAGAACGGCTGTCGGCGGCGGGCGTAGCGGTTGAGGTGCATGAGCGGATGCCCTCGCCGGCGCGCAAATTCCTGATGGCCGGGCGGGGCGGGCTGAACCTGACCCACAACGAGCCGCTGGACCGCTTTCCCACTCGCTATGGCGAGGCGGCGCCCGGGGTGATGGGCTGGCTGTCCCGCTTCGGGCCGCAGGATCTGCGCGACTGGGCCGATGGCCTCGGCGCCGAGACCTTTGTCGGGTCAAGTGGACGGGTGTTTCCCAAGGCGATGAAGGCCTCGCCCCTGCTGCGGGCCTGGCTGCAGCGCCTGCGGGACCAGGGCGTGACCCTGCTCAGCGGCTCTCGCTGGATCGGCTTCGAGGATGGCGCGCCGGTGTTTGAACAGGCCGGGGGACGCGTTCGCATTCGGGCGGCTGCGGTGCTCGTGGCGACTGGCGGCGCCAGCTGGCCCCGGCTGGGGTCGGACGGACAGGGCCGGGATGCGCTGGCCGACCTCGGCGTGCCGGGCCCGGCCTTCCGGCCCGCCAATGTCGGGGCGCGGCTGGACTGGTCGGAGGAGTTCGTCGCGGCCCATGCTGGTCAGCCCCTCAAGGCCGTCGCCCTGACGGTCGGACGGCATCGGGTGCGGGGCGAGGCCATGGTGACGCGCTATGGGCTGGAAGGTGGCGCTGTCTATGCCCTCGGCCCAGAGCTGCGCCGGGTCATCGACCGGGACGGGTCGGCGAACCTTTACATCGATCTTCGACCCTCCGAGACCGCCGGGGCGCTCGCGGCCCGGCTGGCCAGGGCGCCGTCCAGCCTGTCGCGCGCCAACCGGCTGCGACGGGCCGCGCGCCTCAGGCCGGTCGAGCTGGCCCTGCTGCGTCAGGCGCCGCCCCTGCCCGCCGGGGCCGACGACCAGGCGCTGGCCGAGCGCCTCAAGGGCGTACCGCTGGCGATCACCGGCCTTCGGGGACTGGAGCGGGCCATCTCCAGCGCGGGCGGAATTGATCGGACGGCGCTGACCCCGGCTCTGATGGTCGCGGACCACCCCGGCCTGTTCGTCGCCGGCGAACTGCTGGACTGGGAGGCCCCGACCGGGGGCTATCTGCTCCAGGCAGTGATGGCGTCTGGCGTCGTCGCCGCCGACGGGGTGCTGGACTGGATCGCGGGCGCCGGGACCGTTAGGGAAGCGGAATGACCGACGCCCCCGAGATCCACGGCCTCTGCCTCGACCGCTTCGGTCCGGTGAAGGACGCCTTCGCCCGCAACTTCACCGATGGCCCCGAGGGGCTGGACGAGATCGGCGCCCGCTTCACCGTCTGTCGGGCGGGCGAGGTGGTGCTGGACCTGTGGGGAGGGCAAGCCGACAGCCCCCGCGATCAGCCGTTCGGGCCGGAGACCCTCGCCCCCGTATTCTCGACGGGCAAGGCGGTTATGGCGCTGATGATCGCCTGGGCGGTCGAGCGCGGCCTGCTGGACTATGAGGCCCCGGTGGCGGCGATCTGGCCGGAGTTCGGTCAGGCCGACAAGGCGGACATTACGCTGGCCCAGCTGATGAGCCATCAGGCCGGGCTGGCGGGCCCGTCCCCGGCCATCGATCCCACCCTGTGGTTCGAGCCCGAAAAGGTGCTGGAGGTGCTGTGCCGTCAGGCGCCGCTTTGGGCACCGGGCACGGCTTCGGGCTATCATCCGATCACCGTGGGCTATCTGGCGGGCGAGGTGTTCCGTAGAGCTGACGGCCGGACCATGGGTGAGGCGCTCAAGGCCGACTTTGCCGATCCGGCCGGTCTGGACCTGTGGCTGGGCCTGCCCGAGGCCGAACACGGCCGCGTCGCCCGGATGAAGAAGCCGACCGCCGCGCCGGATCTGGGCCCGATCGACGCGATCAAGACCGCCGCCTTCCTCGACAAGGGCTCGGCCCCCGCCGGACGTGGATCGGCCGAGTGGCGCAGGATGGAAATCCCCTCGGCCAATATGCATGCCACGGCCGAGGCCCTGGCCCGGATGCTGGCGCTGGCCCTGCCGGAGGGCGTGGCGGGCAAGACCCTGTCACAGGCGACGCGCACGGCCCTGACGCAACAGCGGATTTCCGGGCCGGACCGGGTGCTGCCGTTTGACCTGTCCTGGGGCGCAGGCGTCATGCGCAATCAGGGCGAGGGGGCCGTGTTCGGCCCCAACGCCGGAACCGTCGGCCACTGTGGCTGGGGCGGGTCATGCGCCTTTGTCGATCCGACGACCGGGATCACCGCCGCCTATGTCATGACGCGTCAGTCGCCGCACCTGATCGGTGATCCGAGGCCTGCGGCGTTGATCAAGGCGCTGTACGCGGCGCTCTAGGAAGCCTGCTGGCCGGGGGCATCCGGTACGGCCAGCGGATCGGCCCCGGCAGCCGGTTCGGCCACAGGCTGAGGCGCCGGCGACAGGTCCTGCACCGGCGAGACATAGTCGGCCATGGCGTCGAACTCCTCGAGGAAGACCGCCCGCATGGGATCGGTCTCCATCAGCACCTCGTGCTTCGCGCCCGGCACCTCGACATAGCGGCCGCGTCCGAGCCGCTTGGAGGCCCAGCGGTTGGTCTGTTTCCAGACGCGATCGTCCTCGCCCGGCTGGACAATGGCGACCGGAATTTTCACGCCTTTAAGCGCCTTGGGCTTCAGGGCCCGTTCGCCGAGGTCGATGGCAAAGCCCAGCCAGCCCCAGGTCGGGCCGCCGACCGCCAGATGCGGACAGGCGTACAGTTGCTGGCGCCACAGCTCGTAGCGCGTCTCGTCCGACGTCAGGGCGTCGTTCTCGAAGGTGTGCTCGAAGGGGTCGTCCGGATCGTCCAGCACATAGTCCCCGGCCTTGCCGTGGCGCAGGTTCCAGCGGACCGCCAGCTTGACGGACCACATCGACCGCTTGCCGGTCTTGATCTTGAGCATGGGGGCGCTCAGCACCGCGCCGGAGATGCGGCTCTCGCCCATCTGCAGGCTCATCAAGTTCAGCGCGCCGCCCATGGAATGGCCGACCATGATCCAGGGCTTCGGCGCCCGGGTCTCGAAGGCATCCAGCAGGCGGGCATAGTCGTCGAGGAACTCCTCGACCGCCCGGGCGTGGCCCTTCAGCCGGTCGGGCAGCAGCCGCGCCGACAGACCCTGACCCCGCCAGTCATGGGCGAGCACGCAAAAGCCACGCGCCAGCAGATTCCCGATCAGCTCGAAATATTTCTCGATCGGCTCGGTGCGACCGGGACTGAGGATGACGGTGCCGCGCGGTTTGGCCGCCACCAGCGTGGACGGTGTCCAGAAGGCCGCGCGCAGGCGCAGGCCACCCGCGCCCCGGAACCACTCGCCCTCGCCGTGCGGTGGCGAGGACGCTCCGGGCACGCCCATCAGCGGGGCATTGGCAGCATAGGCAGCGACTCGGTTCACTCGGGCTTCCTGAATTTGAGCGTCATCCGATCGCTCTCGCCGATCTCATCATATTCCGTGCGGTCGAAGTCCGGGTCCGGCGGCTGGCCCTGGGGTGCGGTCAGCCGCATCGGGGGCAGGGTGTCGACGCCGAACGGATGATCACGATCATCCCTTTCATTCGCGTTGATTTCGGAAGCGGACACAAAGATGAAGCCGGCCTCGGCCGCCAGCTGGCGGACATAGGCCTCCTGGACATAACCGCTGGCCGCGATCGGGTCCTGATCCTTTTCGGCAGAGAGCCTGTGCTGCTCGATGCCCAGGGTCGCGCCCGGACGCAGCACGGAATAGGCGTCGGCGAAGGCCTTCTCGGCGATGCCGGCCGCCATCCAGTAGTGCAACCGGCTCATGAACAGCACCAGATCGGCGGAATTGGCCTCGGCCACCGGACCGCTGGTGGGGCCAAAGTCGCTGTATTCGATCTCGCCGTACAGGCGGGGGTTGGCGCCGAACCGCTGTTCATAGGCGGTGACCAGCGCCGCCTGTGCCGGATCATTGCCGAGACCGGCCTGGAAGTTCACGGCCACATACTTTCCGCCATTCCGGGCCAGATAGGGGGCGAGGATTTCCGTGTACCAGCCGCTGCCCGGCCAGAAGTCGACGACGGTCATCCTTGGCTGGAGGTCGAAGAAGCGCAGGGTCTCAAAAGGGTGGCGCCATTCATCGCGCGACCGCTCCTCGCCACGCCAGTCCCCGGCGATCGCCCAGGCGAGGCTGCCCTCGGGCGGGCCTTCGGGAACGGCCGGCGCATCCGGTGCCGGCTCGGCGGCCTTCTTGCGATTGTCGCAGGCGGCGACCAGACCCGCCATGCCGGCGCCCAGAATCAGCCCGCGACGCGACGGCTGCACCAGGCCGGACGCAGGCGACCGGAGGGCTCGGAAGGTCGGATCGGACATGTCGCGTTCCTGGGACACTTTCTCGGCTCGGTCACGGGTGGGCGACGCCGGGCAGGCCGACGGCCCGACCGGCTTAGCCAGCTTCGCAGGCAGGGTCAAAGCCGCCG
>Ga0098073_1000538_pt1 | contig 12684 bp, 29 predicted proteins | sample 31_taG_FD_75060 | JGI IMG/M metagenome (GOLD analysis project Ga0098073, IMG submission 75060) | Marine viral communities from the Gulf of Mexico - 31_GoM_OMZ_CsCl metaG | ecosystem: Environmental > Aquatic > Marine > Oceanic | place: Gulf of Mexico | collected 2015-07-12
CGAACATCCTCAATGACATTCACAAAATCAAATGGCACATCATCAGGAATTTGTTCACTCCAGTCAGTAGGAGTAAACAGAGCATGACTCACCTCATGACCTAACATCATGTTGAGTACATTCTCATTCTCTACCTCATACATGGGTACAGTGAGAATGCGTGTGGAGGTGTTGAATGAGGCAGTGTCAGCCTGTGGATCGTATTGAACGATAATGTTCTCAGTTGCCAGCAGTTTAGCCAGCATTCCTTTCTGTTCAAGAAAACTCATTCATCTCCTGCTTATGAATCCATTATAAGGCATAAAAAAAGGGAAGTCATGAGTATTTCTACCCATTTTCCCCTTCTGGAACTTTGCCTTGAGGTGTTGTAACCTTTGACGTGATGATTTCAATCGTCCTTTACTTACACCTCGCGGTTTCTTATCCTTACCTGAGTTATGTTTCCAGTTTGGAGTGTTCACTGTTCAAGTACGCTTTGACTAACTGAGATAATTTATCATACCTTGGTTTCCAGTCACATGTCAGGCCATAATGGGGGAGAATTTCTTTATCCCACTCATTCCTCTTGAGTTCATAGAGAATCTCATTACGAATGGCAAACTGTTCTTTATCCATAGGGTTTGCCACAACAAGGACAGACTTCAATGCTTTTTTTGTAACCCACATTCCTGCCCTTTGCAGTCATATCTATCATATTATCTTTATGTGTGCCCAAAAATAGGTTTTCAGCATAATGCACTTGAGGATAGGGAAGGGTTTCATCGCGATGGCACACATTCAAATCAGGACTAAACCCAGAGAGAAAGTGTTGGCCAACCAACCTGTGTAGTCTGTATGACCTCTTTTTGATGGTGACATCATGGTAATATTCACGAGATGTTGACTTATTAGGACGCAACCACCTACCCTTCTTACCTAATCCAGGCCCTTGAGCAAATATGCGTGCTTTATTGGTAATAAAGTATCCTCTTGGCGCACCAAGAAGAGGTTTAACCTCTTCATCGTCAGCCAATTCCATTACAAAATCAAAGTTCATATCAGCCTCCTGCTGCTTGACAACCAACCAGCGCACCACCCACAGCACCTAAAGGAATGCTCCATGGCATACTATCTGGTTGTGACACACCTGCTGCAATTGCTCCACCCAATACAGCACCAACTATTGTCCCACCACTACAATCATTGTCATCCACATGTCCCCTTGGTTGATAGTCAGGCACGCTTTCATCCCAAACATAAGGATTTCCTGCTCCATTTTGATGACAAGGAACTCTCACATTGACAGTCTCATAATCAATGTATCCTCTGTGTGTGCGTGTTCCTGGATGATAGACCTCCCTATACTCTTGTCTATAACATTCTTGTTCAATTGTTCCTACATAGGGCCTTGCTTGTGCCACTTGTGGTGTTACTATAGCACCTAATAGTCCTAATACAATTAACTGTTTCATGTGATTCTCAAAGTGTCACTAACAATTATAACCATAATGAAATGGGGCGCTAAGCACTTAGCAAAACTTGATTCAGATTTCTCTCATTTACGTCTCATAAGAAATTTGTTGAGTAGCCAGTCCGTATCATCTATAATAATATCATGAATCAAAAAAATTCTATGACTTCTTTCTCCACCACCTCTCTGAAAGCTCGTCTCATCAAGCGTCTGGCCAATAAGAAAGCCAAAGGTTTCACTCTGGTTGAGTTGTTGGTTGTGATTGTTATTATTGGAATTCTCTCTGGAGTTGCACTTCCTAACTTCCTGGCTCAGGCAGATCGAGCACGAGTTGCTTCTGCTAATGCTGAAGCAGCTGCTCTGGTGACTGCATGTGAGGTTGCTTTGGCCAATGGAGACAGTGCTGTAGCTGACGCTGATGTGGTTCGACTGACAGCTGCTCTTGGAACTGAGGCAGCAGCAGCTGCCACTGTGACAGCTGATGCCACCAGTTGTTCAGTGGCGGTGGCTGGAACTGCAGTTGCAACTGATGGTTCCTTCGTGGCATTTGGAGCTAAGACACCCGCAGTTGCTTCCTGAACATGAACATCACCTCCTTGGTGGTGACAACTCTCGTGGGGGGTATGTTGATTACCCCCACGGCTAACTTAATGTCAGCCACACTCAACACGAGGGCACTGATGGAGGCCACAGTGCTTTATGACAGCGCAGTTGACACCGCCCAGCTGATGTGGTCTCAAGACAACCAAAATTTCTCATTCACACCACCAACAGGATGTGTAGAACAGGATGACTCAGGATACAATTCTCTGGGTTATTTGCTTCACATTAAGTGTGCAGTGGGTCATCAATCAGTTGGATCCACTCCTGTGCAACTCGCTTATCCTCCCAACCAACAAACTGGTGGTCTTGGTATCTACACTGACCAAGACAGAGATGGTTACGATGATGTTACAGGTCTTCCCACTCATTACTATGGGTGTTATAGTGGATGGACAGGCACAGGAGGCTCAGGATCATCAGGTGACTTCCAATCAAACAAATGTACACTTGGTGGACCACTAGTAATTCCTGCCTATTCTGGCTTGTACTCTTGACAACCACCCACCTATGCCCTATAATGGGTAAGATAAATAACTTATCTGCATTGTTCCAATGTTTCACTTTGTTCCAGAGAATAAAGACTTAGAGGATTTCGCATCCTGGGCAGGATTTGATGGAATTGACAGTGACTTGTTCTACGAAAATTATTATGGACTCAACGAAGACTGTTATGACGACATTGAAGCAGTCGAACCAGAAATGTCATGGGACCCCTGATGTTCTCTTAGAACGTTATCCGTATCGTTTTGTTCAGGTAGGTAATCTAAAGATTAATGGACGCCCTGACTGTCGTATTCAAAAGTACTCCTGGCAAACCAAACGTTGGCGTGACATGTATCTCTGTGACAATGAGATGCAACTCATGACTGCTATGGAGGACATTGAGTATACTAAATGGCTTGATCCTGATGAGTATGTCTGTTATCGTCGTGATGTATCCACCAATCCTTACCCAGACAGATGATTCCCATTTTAGTTGCGTCAATCTTGACATGCACTGAGGGACGTATTAAAATAGAATACGTGGAGCAAATCACCACACTTCCATCAAGTATCAAACAGGAGGTTATTCAAGCTATAATTGAGTCATCACCTGAAGGATGTTTTACTGATCTTAATGAATCTAATGACTAAAAACGTATTTGTAACAGCCAAAGGTCAAGAACTTACAACTGAAGAACTGTTACAGAATCTGATGAAACGCGTGTCTGACCTTGAGAATCAGGTAACATTGAACACAAATGTCCTTCGTGAGGTGATTAATGAACTCCAAAAATAATAAGAGCAGGGTCTGCAATACTAAACAACAGCTGGAGAGACTAATCATGGACGTAACCGCACATGATCTTAACTTACAAATCCAACAACTGATCTCTGATTATAAAAAAACAGGTGACGAACATTATAAAACAGACGCAGAGTATCTGCGCTCTGAGTTTGATTCTTGGTGGAATGATGAAGTTTAAACATTTGCACCACCAGCTGAAATTTAACTTTTAGATTCTAATGTATTACAATGGGACTAACGTCCCTTTTTTTATGCACAAAATTCTCTTGTCTCTTGCTGGAGCGATGGCCCTGTCCATTCCTGTCCACGCCAATCCTGATGGTGTGAGGTATAATAGTCTTGATTCCCTTGGTTGTTTGATGTTACGTGAATGTACAGAGGACGTCACACAGGTGAAGACACTGGACGATGTGAAGAATCACTTTGAAGACTCCACCTTTGATGTCAATGCAGAGGAACTGACAGGTCTCTTTGATGCACTGGGTAGGTCTGGAGTGGATGTGTTCATTGCTGATGAGACATACTTTCCTGCCAATCATCGTGGCATCTATGATGTGAAGAGTAATAGTTTCTTTCTGAATGATTATTTTGTTTGGGATGAGAGGCACCTCATTGGTGTGATGAGGCATGAAGGTTGGCATGTGGCACAGGATTGTATGGCTGGCACACTTGACAATACTTTCACAGCTGTTATACTACAGGATGGAGTGGTTCCTCAGTTCTACATTGATCAGGTTGCTCGCACCTATCCACCCAAACCACGTCCATGGGAGAATGAGGCATTCTATGCTGGTGCCACACCCAATCTAACACTGGCAGCAGTCAATGCTTGTGCTTCTGAGACTCCTATGTGGGAGATCTATGAACCTACTCCACTGACTCGTGAGTGGCTTGTTAACGAAGGCTTTATTAAATGAAGTATCTTTTCATTATGATGTGTCTATTTGGGACGCCAGCAATGGCAGACCAAATTCATGGACACTATTTTGAATCCAGTTCTCTGACTGGACAATATGTTGATAACTTTGTCAACCACCTCCGTGAACCTTGTGAGGGCAAAGATTGTACTATTCTCTATGATGTAGAGAATAAAAGATTTGCCCTTTGGATACCAGAGGGTGTTTATCCTTTCCTACCTTTCACTGCCAAACCATTCTTTTTTACTAATGACCAGTCACTCTGATATCTCAAGAGTTTGTGATCAAGTCAAGAACTTATTGCTTGACAAGAATATGAAATATGGTGACTCTGCTTTAGACCCTATCAGGGTCATGTCAAAGTCATCACCAGTTGAACAGATTCTTGTTCGCATTGATGATAAACTTAGTCGCATCACACGAAGTGGTAATGTTCTTGAGGATGAGGATGTGATTCTAGATCTCATTGGTTATTTTGTCCTTCTCAAGATTGCACTTGAACGTGATGTTCAAAACGCTTACAATGAACCCCAAACCAACTTCTGAACATGTATCTGTCATCTGAAACTCTGTCCATTCTCAAGAATCTGTCGTCCATCAATCAGTCTATCCTGATCAAACCAGGCAAGCGACTTCGTTCCATGAGTGCAATGAAAAATGTTCTTGTGGAGGCTGAGATTACTGAAGAGTTTGAACGTGAAGTAGCAATCTATGATCTCAACCAGTTCCTTAATTGTCTCAGCCTTATTCCAGGCGCTGAGATTCTACTTGAGGATTCTATTGTTATCACTGACAGCACGAATTCTATTGAGTATCGATATTCAGACCCATCTGTCATCAATGCACCACCTGATAAAGAACTGAAACTGCCCTCTGAGGATGTTTGTGTCGTTCTTACTGAAGAACATCTTGAGACTGTGAAGAAGGCTGCTGCAGTTCTGCAGATTGGTGACGTCTCTCTGATTGGAGATGGTGACAAGATTCACCTGACAGTTCGTGACAAGAAGAACTCTGCTTCTAACTCTTATAAGATTGAGGTGGGTGACACCAATCATGTGTTTCAGTTCAATCTCAAAGTTGAGAATCTCAAACTGATGAATGGTGATTATGATGTGGTCATCAGTTCCAAGAACCTGGCACAGTTTACTAACCACGCACGTCCGTTGGTTTATTACATCGCTGTTGAACCTGATTCCAACTTTGAATGACTCATGAGATAATCTACACAGTTGATGGTGTAACCTCATGGATGTACTTCTCTGCTCGCAAAGATCCTGAGGCAGAAGGCGAGAAGAAGTTTCGTCAGGTATGTCGTGATAGTGGATGGAAAAAGACCAAGTTGATTAAGATCCATCCACTACCTAAGGCTGTTGACCCACCATTGACTAAGAAACAAAAGGAGATGATTAGGGAACTAACTAAGAAGTCTAAAAACAAACGTAAATGAAACACATTTTGTTCACTCTGAAGGGTTGTGATTACAGTCTCCTTGATAACATGGAGTTTATTAGGGATCTTGTTTATCAAGCAAGTAAGGAGTGTAACTCTACATTGCTTTCTATCAACTCTCATAAGTTTGATCCTCAAGGTGTCACATGTGTTGCCATGTTGGCTGAGTCACATATCTCCATTCATACCTGGCCAGAGAGTCATATGGCGGTATGTGACGTTTTTACCTGTGGTGATCACACAGACCCCATGGCTGGTGTAAAATACATGCAGAGACAGTTGATGGCTGAGTCTATCATTGTTAATGAGTTTATCCGCCCCTTAGAATGAACATCTTTATTACTGATGAATCTCCTGTTGCATCTGCACAATGTCTGCCTGACAAGCACATTGTGAAGATGCCTTTAGAATGCTGTCAGATGCTGTCCATCATTGCATCTGATAAGTGGGGTCATGGTTATGGCACACTACCCAAAGCTGATGGTACTCCTTATCTCACTGATAAAGGCGCCTTTCGTCATCATCCTTGTACTGTTTGGGCTTCTGATCATCCATCCAATGCTCGTTGGCTTATTGATCACGCATTAGCTCTTTGTGAAGAATACACTCAGCGTTATGGCAAAGTTCACTCGTGCTTCACAACTCTCTTAGAAGCTGATAAAATATTTCCTCAGGCTGATCCTTGTGATCACACTGACTTTGTGCGTGCCATGCCTGATGCCTATAAGTTAGACACTCATATTGATACGTTTACCGCCTACAAGATGTACATTGCATCTAAAGAATGGGCGTCTACCAACTACCTTCGTCTTCCTCATCGTAAACCTGATTGGCTATGAATAAGTATCTGTGGGTAGAATCATATTCACCTGAGAAGGTGAGTGATTGTATTCTACCTGAGAATGTTAAGAACACTTTCTTGGAATATGTCAAAGATAAGGAGTTCCCTAATCTTATTCTCGCTGGTCCTGCTGGTGTGGGGAAGACAAGTCTTGCCAGGGCACTCGTATCTGAGATCGGTGCTGATCTTCTGTTTGTCAACGCCTCTCTTGATCGAGGCATTGGTGAGGTCAGGACGACGGTTGCCGGATTCGCCTCAACATCCTCTCTTCTCGGAGGCAAGAAAGTCGTATTACTTGACGAGGCTGACAACCTTACAGGAGACTCCCAGAAAGCCTTACGAGCGCTTATAGAGGAGTTTCAAAACCATTGTAGGTTCATTCTAACTTGCAACTATCCTCATAACATCATCGATGCTATCCATTCTCGTTGTTCCGTCGTTGATTTCCACGTTCGTGATCCCAAATCTCTGGATAAGTTGGTAGGTGAGTTTGGCATGAGAGTCGTCAAGATTCTCAAGTCACATGAGGTCAAGTTTGATCCCAAAGTTCTCCTGTCATTCATTCAGAGTAAAGCACCAGACTGGCGTGGCATTCTCAATGATCTTCAGGGTCATACTCGCAGTGGAGAACTCACATCTGATATTCTTCAGGAGTCTCCTGATGCTGTAGTACAGTACATGAGAGACAAGAAGTGGAATGATGTAAGAGATTGGATATTCCAACACGCATACATTCATCCCAAGTCTCTTGAGCAGGGACTCTACAAGTCTCTACAAAAGTACCTTAAAGACCAATCTAAACCAGTGGCAGTCATTCTGTTTGGTCAATACTCACACAAGATCATGCAGGGTGCAGACCCATCTATTACACTACTGGCATTGGCCAGTGAAATTATGTCGGAGTGTCAATTCAAATGAACATTAAACTGATTCGTATGTGGTCCGGTGAGGACGTTGTGGCTGAAGTGACTGAGGAGACAGATGAATTCCTCACTCTTGTTAATCCCATTGTGGCAGTTCCTGCTGGCAATGGTCAATTGGGTTTTGCTCCCTGGTCTCCCCTTCTGAAGGGTCGTAACACTCCTCTCAGTGTTAGGAAGGACTATGTGGTTTATGTGAATGAGACACAGGCTGAGATGGAGGATCAATACAGGGAAATGTTCTCTGTTATTCAAACACCCAAAAGTAATATAATTCTCTGATGACAAAGTTATTAGTTCCTGTCATCACAGCCTACATCTCATTGTTGTGGGCTGGGGCGACAGGTTATGAGTTTCGTCCTGGACTTAAGATTGACGCTCCTATCATTACACCCACCAATCCTGAATTAAGATGAGTTCTCCTTTTGACTATGTGAAGTCCATTAACCAGAAGGATTATATGTTTGATCTTTCTGGTTATGTGCCCTATCTAACCAATAGGGCATTTGGTATGCATATTGATACCATCTTGTTGGCAGAAGAGATGAATCAATATCATCAACTGTCACCTGAACTTCAGTATGATTTCTATTATCACACAGTCAGGAAAGGAAAGAGATTTGGATTTCCTAAGAAGAGTGAGGATCCAGAACATCTTGAGGAAATCTGTTTGTATTTCAACTATTCCAAACAAAAAGCTATTGAAGCACTTCAACTCTTAACACCTGAAGATATTCAATCCATCAAGAAATCTATGGATAAAGGTGGAAATACTAAATAGTAAAGATATAATCTTACTATACAAATGAATAGCGATTGGGATGCTTCGTCGATGGTCGAAGTGACATTAAAACAACCTGATGATTTCCTCAAAGTCAGAGAAACATTGACCCGTATTGGTGTGGCATCTCGGTCAGAGAAAAAGCTGTATCAGTCATGTCATATTTTACATAAACAAGGCAAGTATTACATCGTTCACTTTAAAGAATTGTTTCTCCTTGATGGCAAACATTCTGATTTCTCAGAGAACGATCAACAGAGACGTAACCGCATTGCTAAACTCTTGTGTGATTGGGGTCTTGTTGATGTTGTAAGTGAAAATCTGATTGAAGATGCCTCATCCATCAGTCAGATTAAGATTCTGCCTCACAAAGAGAAAGCAGAATGGGAACTAATTCCAAAATACTCTATTGGTAGTAAGAAGTAGTAATAACACTACCTTACAAAATTACAAAAGTCGCCTAAAATAATAGTGAAGGATGCTTCGGGTCCTTCACTATTTCTTGCTTTTAAAGGAGACCTATTATGAATAACCTCACTCGTTGGGAGCGTTATAGTCCCGTGGGTATTGGCTTAGAAGATATGTTCAGACGACTGGACGCCTTTGCTGATACTGCATCCACGAACTATCCTCCCTATAATATTGTCAAGATTGACAATGAGACTCAGGAACTGCAAATCGCTCTTGCTGGATTCAAGAGAGAAGAAATTGAAGTATCATTAGAACGTGGTGTTCTGAGTGTCACTGCTGTTGGATGTGAAGAAACAGGAGAATTTATTCACAAGGGCATTGCCAAGCGTAACGTAGCACGCAACTGGCAGTTGGGAGACAACGTAAAGGTTGAGGATCCCACCTTTGTGGATGGTATGCTTCGTATCATTGTACGAGTCATGCTTCCTGAAGAGGAGAAGCGTAAGGTTCTTACCATTGCTTAAATAAACCCAGGGCACCTCTTATAATAGAGGTGCCTATTTTGTTGTACACAAACTATTCAAATGGCCGTTAAAGTACTTGTATCAGCTATTGGTCAGCAACTTATTGCTGAGACGAAGCAAATTGAAAATAAAGAAACAGGAGATATTGTTGGCTATTGGCTGAGCAATCCTCGTGTTGTTGTATATAACCGCAATCCAGACACCAATGACGTAACAATTGGCTTTGGTGCTTATTGTTTGGTCTCGGATGAACAGGAGTTCTCCGTGAAAGCAGATCACATTGTATCCATCCTGGAACCACGTGATGATGTGGCATCTAAATATCAAGAGGTGGTATTTCCACAACAAGAAGATGGATCCATTGAGGTAACTAATGAATCAGATAGCGTTGGTGGTGCTGAGGACGGGAGTTCAGCTGATATCACTGATTGAACAACTTGAATACGAACCTTCAGTACACCTGAAGAATCCACACACTGTCTCGGGTAAAACAAAGATCATGCTCACTCCTTGGCCAGAACACACCAAGGATGAGCATGTGCTCTTCAATACAGACAATCTGATGACAGTCTGTGAACCAACTGATGAGCTTAGGGAGGCTTACATGAAAAAAGTTAAACTTACAGAAAAAGACTTGATGCCAAAGCCTCAACCTGTTATACTTAATGAAGAGGAAAATGTTCCCGAATTCGAGGATGATTATGAGCCGCGTTACATCGAGGAGTCTTGATGCATTTGACTTGATGATCATGTCAGTCTGGAAACCTGATGCCGAGCTTCGTTCTGAAGCATATGACATGGGATGTTATGATGAATTGATGGTGATTCGCGATGATATGCTGGAGTATCTTCAACAACAGCGCAAAAAACTTCAAGAGGAACTCAATTGATGACATACCTTGACGATGAATGGCTGGATCTCTATGATAAACACATGGATGACATTCCAGATCACATTCTAGATGAGGCTGATGCAATCTTTGGTATTGAAGAAGGTGATGATCCACCCACAGACTGGTATTTGTGGGTAATTCAATCTTATTATGACATCCTTGAATGAATTCTTTGCCGATACCCCATCCTAATCCTAATGAGGTAATGGGTTATGAACCTGAATGATAAATCTGATTTTTGGAAACACGTAAACAAGAATGGTATTCATAAACCCCATATGAATACCTGTTGTTGGGAGTGGATGACAAAATCTTTCAATAAAAAAGGTTACGCAAAGTTCCAAATAAATGGTAAGAGGTGGTTCGTTCACCGCCTCTCTCTGCTATGGGAGCAGGGATTTCTTACGGATGGTATGTTTGTACTACACGAGTGCGATAATCCAAAGTGTGTGAATCCCTCACATCTGCGTGAGGGAACACATAGAGATAATATGGATGATAGAAAACTGCGTCCTAAAAACCACAAATTTAGCAAATACTTTCCCCGTAATCACATAAGAAAACTCTTACCTGATACTGTGAAGCAGGTTCGTATTCTCAATGAAAGTGGTTTGTCCCAAAGAAAGATTGCTCATCAACTCTGTATTAATCGCTCACAAGTTAGAGATATACTAGGTGGAAAAACATACAAAGATGTGCTATAATTAATCAGAGTTACTGTTAATACCATCAAATTCTATACCTTCGTTAGAGCGTATAAACGCGAAGTGCTGGTGCGCGGATGGGACGATGCTCGCGGTGGGTGGTTCAAAGAGAAATTGAACTATAAACCCACCTTATTTCTCGCATCCAAACGTCCAGAAGAGAAGTATCAAACTCTTGATGGCACTAGAGTGTATCCTGTTCAACCTGGAAACATGCTTGAATGCCGTGAATTCTTGAAAGAATATGAGAACATTGATGGTGTCACGGTTTATGGATTTGAGAGATACATTTATCAGTATATTGCTGATGAATATCCAGGTGAGATTGAATATGACATTGATAAAATTAAGTTGTGGTCATTAGACATTGAAACCACAGCTGAGAATGGATTTCCTAAGCCAGAAGAGGCAGCAGAAGAGATCCTTCTCATCACAATGAAGAACTTCAAAAGTAAAAGGTTGATTACCTTTGGAACAAGACCCTACACCGTCAAACGTGATGATGTGGAGTATGTTTATTGTGAAAATGAGAAGGACATGTTACGCACCTTCATTGCTTGGTGGAAAGATGTGGAACCAGAAGTGATTACTGGATGGAATGTGGAGTTGTTTGACACCGCTTACATCTGTAAGAGAATCTGTAATGTCCTGGGTTTGGAGTCCATGAGAGATCTCTCACCCTGGAGAATGGTGAGTCAATTGGAGATCTATAATCAGGGAAGGAGAGAACTCAAGTATGACATTGCTGGAGTGTCCATCCTCGATTACATGGATGTTTACAAGAAGTTCACTTACTCAAGTCGTGAGAATTATCGACTGGACACCATTGCAGAGTATGAACTGGGACAGAAGAAACTGGATCACTCTGAGTTTGATACATTCCGTGACTTCTACACTCATGGATGGGAGAAGTTTGTTGATTACAACCTAATTGACGTAGATCTGGTGGATGCACTGGAAGAGAAGATGAAGCTCATTGACCTTGTTATGTTGATGGCTTATGACGCCAAGTGTAATTACATTGACACCTTTGCTCAAGTCAGGTTGTGGGACATCATCATTTACAACTATCTGCGCGAGAGAAACATTGTTGTCCCTCCCATTGTTCGCTCTGATAAGAAGGATCAGTTTATTGGTGCTTATGTGAAAGAACCCATTCCAGGTTCTTATGATTGGATTGTTTCCTTCGATCTGAATAGTTTGTATCCATCTCTCATCAGGTTCCTCAACATCTCACCTGAGACACTTCATGCTGAGAGAAATGAGAATGTGTCAGTGGATGAACTGGTGGAAAAACAATGTGACCTTGATCGTCATTACATGGATGAAGATCTCACCATTGCTGCCAATGGTGCCCAGTATCGTAAAGATAATCGTGGATTCATGCCAGAACTCATCATCAAGATGTATAATGAAAGAGTACAATACAAGAGAACCATGTTGGCTAAGAAGCAGGTACTTCAGGACATTGAAGTTGAAATGAAGCGTCGAGGTCTAAAATAAATAAAATTAAAACGATGTTTAGTGCTTGGCTGAAAGGACCAGAAGATAATAGCCTTGAAGGCAGAAAGAAGAGACTATTTGAGGCGGATGACGAGGCTACACCTCTTCGTCAACGTATGGCTAATGCCTATGACGCAAGGGTACAAAGTGCTGGAGAGAAGCAGTTAGACCAGATCCAAAACTCTCCACCTGAACCCGATCAAACTATTGGCCAAAGAGTGGTCAACAGGATCAGAGAGGGAATGGGTAACATTACAAAGCTAACAAAGCCACAACAAGAGATCCAAAAGAGATTAGGTGACGCCAGAGGCGACCTGATGGCAAATGTTGTTGATGAGTATCACGCAGCATATTCTCCCGAACACATTCAACAGTTCAATGAGGCCAACAGGTATCAGAC
>Ga0098073_1000539_pt1 | contig 12681 bp, 13 predicted proteins | sample 31_taG_FD_75060 | JGI IMG/M metagenome (GOLD analysis project Ga0098073, IMG submission 75060) | Marine viral communities from the Gulf of Mexico - 31_GoM_OMZ_CsCl metaG | ecosystem: Environmental > Aquatic > Marine > Oceanic | place: Gulf of Mexico | collected 2015-07-12
GTTGGTAAATCTGCCATTGCCGAAGGTCTTGCCTTACGTATCGTAAAACGAAAAGTTTCCCGTATTCTTTTTGATAAACGTGTAGTAACTCTTGATCTGGCTAGTCTAGTAGCAGGTACAAAGTATCGCGGTCAGTTTGAAGAGCGTATGAAGGCAGTGATGAATGAGCTTGAAAAAAACTCGGACATCATCTTATTCATTGATGAGATTCACACTATCGTGGGTGCTGGTGGAGCTACTGGTTCATTAGATGCGAGCAATATGTTTAAACCGGCTCTTGCACGTGGCGAAATTCAATGCATAGGTGCAACTACCTTAGACGAATACAGACAATATATCGAAAAGGATGGTGCTTTAGAGCGTCGTTTCCAAAAAGTTATCGTTGAGCCTACTAACGAAGAAGAAACGATTGAAATACTTAACAATATAAAAGACAAGTATGAAGATCATCACAATGTGATTTATACTCCCGAAGCCATCAAGGCTTGTGTAACCCTGACCAGTCGTTATATGACAGACCGATTCTTACCTGATAAGGCTATTGATGCTTTAGATGAGGCAGGATCACGTGTACACATAATTAATATTGATGTGCCTAAGAAAATTCTTGATCTGGAGCGCCAGTTAGAAGAGGTGCGCGAGCGTAAAAATTCTGTTGTCAAAAAACAGAAATATGAAGAGGCCGCTAAACTACGTGATGACGAGAAAAATCTGGAAAAAGAACTTGCGACTGCTCAGCAAAGCTGGGAAGAAGACTCTAAACAACATCGTGAAACGGTAACCGAAGACAATGTTGCTGACGTAGTATCTATGATGAGTGGTATCCCTGTAAACCGAATTGCTCAAACCGAAAGCAATAAACTTGCAGAATTACCACAGTCTATAAAATCTAAAGTAATAGGTCAGGATGAAGCGGTAGCAAAAGTGGCTAAAGCCATACAACGTAACCGTGCCGGACTGAAAGATCCGCAAAAACCAATAGGTTCTTTCATCTTTCTAGGTCAAACCGGTGTTGGTAAAACGCAGTTAGCAAAAATTCTTGCAACAGAATTGTTTGATAACGAAGATTCGCTGATCCGAATTGATATGAGCGAGTATATGGAGAAATTTGCAATCTCCAGGCTTATTGGTGCACCTCCGGGATACGTAGGTTACGAAGAGGGTGGTCAGCTTACTGAAAAGGTACGCAGAAAACCTTATTCAGTTGTATTGCTTGATGAGATTGAGAAAGCGCATCCGGATGTATTTAATATGCTGCTACAGGTATTGGATGATGGTTACATTACAGACTCTTTAGGTCGAAAAATTGACTTTAGGAATACGGTAATCATTATGACCTCCAATATAGGTGCACGTAAGATTAAAGACTTTGGCCAGGGTGTTGGCTTTGGTACAGCAGCACGAAAAGAACAAGCCGATGATAATGCTAAAGGAATTATTCAGCAGGCACTTAAAAAAGCCTTTGCTCCTGAATTCCTGAATCGTGTTGATGACGTGATTGTATTTAATGCATTAGAACGTGAGGAGATTCATAAGATAATTGACATCGAGCTTAAAAAGCTTTACAAGCGTATAGAGGCTTTAGGTTACATTCTTAAGCTTTCAGACAAAGCCAAAGATTTTATAGGCGATAAAGGCTTTGACAAGGATTATGGCGCACGACCTCTTAAGAGAGCAATACAGAAATATATTGAAGATGCGTTGGCCGAAGAAATTATAGCTTCAAATCTTCAGGAAGGAGATACCATTTACATGGATAAAGAAGAAGGAAAAGAAGAATTGATCATTAGAATTGAGAAGACTGAAAACTCGGCTCAATCCTAACAAGTTAATCCTTTTTTAAATATTTGAAAACCGCCTATATGGCGGTTTTTTTATGTAATTTCATAAAGCCAAATCATAAGTGAACACTGAACCAAAAATGAACACACGTATTGACTTAGGAATTGGAGTCTTAGAATTCTATGATCAATTTGTAATTGGTCATGTCAATCCTGATGTAAATTTTGGCCAAAACGAACGCCTGTTGTTCTTGAATGCCTGTTTAGATCATTTTAAAGAGCAGCCTTTTGGCTATATATCGGTACGAACTTTTTCATACAGTATAAATCCTTTAATTTATGTGGAATTAAACAAAGTTGAATCTCTAAAAGCTTTTGCAGTAGTCTACTATTCTAAATTAGGTAAAGGAAATGCAGAATTGGAAGGGCAATTCTATAAAAAACCCTTTGGTATTTTTGAAACCCAGTCTGAAGCAATGGAATGGATGACTCAGCAAATAAATCCTATTTAAACAAAAAAGGGATGCTAATTAGCATCCCTTTTTAAGTTAATTTTTTACCCGAATGGGTATCGTTCGTACTTCACGTTCGGTTTTAATAAGATAGGTATATACCCACATTAAAGTAAATGAAGGGATAATATCAGTAAAAGGTAATATCTCCTCAATAAAAACCAATACCGAAGCTATTTTTCCATTTCTGCCGGGATACATTTCACCCATTTTTTTAGCTGCATAGGGAGCCCAAGCAAGATCTAAAAAAGGACCTACAACAGGTATTGACATCGTTGCCATACCTATAAGGTCAAATAAAATTCCCTTAAATAGTAAGTTATAATTAAGTACTTTCATGTTCGTTTCTTTTACATTCTTAGTACCAAAAAACCTGCCAAAGTCTAAGACAAATCATTTGATATTAATTTAAGAAACTCATTACGCGTTTCATTATTTTCAAATTGCCCCCTAAATCCGGAAGTCGTGGTTGTTGAATTCTGTTTTTGAACCCCACGCATCATCATACACATATGAGAAGCCTCGATCACCACAGCTACACCCTGAGGTTTTAAAGTTTGATTTAAACATTCAAGAATGTTATGCGTGAGGCGCTCCTGAACCTGCAAACGCCTCGCAAAAACATCTACAATTCGGGGTAGTTTACTTAAACCTACAATATAGCCATTTGGAATGTAGGCAATGTGCGCTTTTCCAAAGAAAGGCAAAAGGTGATGCTCGCATAAAGAATACAACTCGATATTCTTAACAATAACCATTTCATTATAATCTTCTTTAAACATTGCTCCTTTCAAAATTTCGGAAGCATCTACATCATAGCCACTCGTAAGATACATCATGGCCTTTGCCGCACGCTCGGGAGTTTTGACTATTCCTTCCCGATTGACATCTTCTCCTAAATCAGCGATTATGGATTTATAACGGGCTTTAACATCTTCCTGAACTTCGATGTTATACTCTTCAAATTTTTGATAGGGTGACATATTTTTTGGTTTAAAGCTTTAATGAGCCTAAAATCTAGCGATACTCAGGCAATAATTTATGCTGATATAATTTCTTAATCTTATTGATTTTGGGGTCTATTATAAACTGGCAGTAGCCTTGTAACGGATGATTATTATAAAATTCCTGATGCTCCTCTTCAGCATAGTAGAACGGTTTAGCTTCAGTCACTTCGGTTACTATCTTCGAATCAAAAATTTGCTCTTCTTCAAGATACTTGATGAAACCTTCAGCCTCTATTCTTTGACTTTCATCATGATAAAAAATTGCACTTCGGTACTGAGTCCCCACATCATTACCCTGTCTATTCAAAGTTGTAGGATCGTGTGTAGTAAAAAATATTTGAAGTAATTCTTTATAGGAAATAAGGCTGGGGTCGTATTCAAGTTCAATTCCTTCGGCGTGCCCCGTACGCCCCTGGCAGACCTCACGATAAGGGGGATTTTTAATCTGACCACCGGTATAACCGCTACGCACATTATAAACTCCGGTAAATCGTTGAAAAACAGCTTCAGTACACCAGAAACAACCGCTGGCGAATGTAGCTTTACTTAAATTTGTTATCATAGCCAAACAAAGATAAAACCTCACTAACAGGTTAAAACGAGTTTAACCTTTTGTTAATACATTTCTTTAAAAGATTAAACAAAATAGGATAAAAACCGCATATACTTCCATAATTAATATGCCGAATATTATCTTAGCACCGAAATTAAAGCGGTTTGCATAACTGATGTTAAGTCGTATCCTGTCTTGTAAACTTACTAAGCAGATATCGAACTCTAGATTTCCTAACAAATGTGCATTTGATGATTACAGCAGAACACATATATAAATCCTATGGAGATGTGCAAATCCTCAAAGGAGTAGATTTACAAATTGCTGAAGGTGAAATAGTTTCTATTGTTGGCGCCAGTGGCGCAGGTAAAACTACACTATTACAAATACTCGGCACACTTGACCGAGCAGACCGGCATCAGGATACCCGGTTGCTCATAAATAATGTAAATATACCTGGACTAAATCAGAAAGAACTCAGTAAATTCCGAAGCCTGAATATTGGTTTTATTTTTCAATTTCATCAACTTTTACCTGAATTTACAGCTCTTGAAAACGTCTGTATACCGGCATTTATCGCCCGAAAAAGTAAAGCGGAGGCTGAAAAACGCGCAAAAGAGCTTTTGGGTTTTCTTGGCTTAGCGCATCGCATAGACCACAAACCGGGGCAACTCTCAGGTGGAGAACAACAACGGGTGGCCGTTGCCCGGTCATTGATAAACGAACCTGCTCTGATTTTGGCTGACGAACCTTCCGGAAATCTGGACAGCGAGTCGGCAGAAAATCTGCATCATTTATTTTTCAAGCTTCGCGATACCTACAATCAAACCTTTGTAATCGTAACACATAACGAAGATCTTGCAGCAATGGCAGATCGCAAACTTACTATGGTAGATGGCAAAATCATCTCTTAAAATTAAAAGAAGTGAGCTCAAAGAATTTCTGGACGAAAAGGCTGCCTACTATGAGAATCCAAAATTTATAGGCACAGATCCCATTCAGATTCCACATCAGTTTACCAAAAAGGAAGATATAGAGATCATTGGTTTCCTGGTGGCAACAATTGCCTGGGGTAATCGCAAAAGCATCATTACAAACAGCAACAAACTGGTTGAATTGCTTGAAAATAATCCTTACGATTTTGTAATCAATCATTCTCAAGAAGATTTAAAATCACTGCGAGCTTTCGTACACCGAACTTTTAATGGAGAAGATCTTTCAACCTTTATTACAGCTCTTAAACATATTTATATAAAATACGATGGATTAGAATCTGTTTTCAACAATAACGTTGCAAACCAGAATCTGCAAACCGCTATACATCATTTTAAAAATCGCTTTTTTGAGGTAGACCACCTTCCGCGTACACGCAAACACGTGAGCGACCCTTTGAAGAAATCAGCAGCCAAGCGTATCAATATGTTTTTAAGGTGGATGGTGCGCCCTGCGGACGGCGGGGTTGATTTTGGGATTTGGAAAAGCCTCTCTCCTGCTCTACTTTCCTGCCCACTTGACGTACATTCTGGCAGAGTGGCACGACAACTGGGTTTACTCAAACGTAAACAAAATGACGCTGTAGCTTTAGCTGAACTCGACAAAAATCTGAGAAAATTTGCCCCAGAAGATCCTGTAAAATATGATTTTGCTTTGTTTGGCTTAAGCGCCTTTGAAAAAGAGTTATTCTAAAATCTAAAAACCAAAGCTCAGAAAGAAAACTGTGTCAGTATGGCTCTAAATAATTTATCTGGCATAATTTTAGAGTAACAGGAATTGTTTTAACTAACCAACACTATGCAAATACCGGCTTTACCTACTTTTGAACCTGAACGCCTCATTGAACTGGAAGAACTTCAGCTTTCATACGAGCCTGATGCCAATTACGATGTTATTACCCGCCTGGCCTCTGCAATATGTGAAACGCCTATCGCATTAATAACACTTTTAGATACTGAAAAGCAATATTTTAAGTCAAAAATAGGTACAGATCTCTGTGATACCGATAGAGATATTTCGTTTTGCGCTCACGCAATTTTAAACCCCAGGGAAATCATGATTGTAAATGATGCCCGTAAAGATCCACGGTTTAAGGATAATCCGCTGACTAATCAAGAAATTCCCGTTATCTTTTACGCAGGTGTACCTCTATTGACAAAAAAAGGACATCCCCTGGGAACATTATGTGTCATAGATAATAAACCCAGAACGCTCAGCGAATCTCAAAAAGATTCCCTACGCGATCTTGCAAACCAGGTAGAAAGCCTCTTTGAACTGCGTAGAAGTAATCTCAAATTACTGGAGATTGAGCAGTTACTGCAGAAAAAAAATGAACAACTTCGCAAGTTTGCCGGCACGGTTTCACACGACATGAAAATGCCACTGGCAAATATGATTGTCACGACAGATATTTTAAGAGCAAAATACGCTCCTCATTTCGATGCTCAGGGTAATAACTATTTGTCTTACCTAAAACAATCCTCCTTTTCTCTAAGCGATTATATAGACAATTTACTTTCCTATTATGAAAGTGAAGAACAATCCGTAGAAAAAGCTGAGGCTTTTGACCTTCAGGATTTGCTGGAGGATCTTATTGATTTGCTCAATATCAACGAAGACTACATCATCAATTTGCCTGAAAACCCGATGGAACTGGTAACCAATAAATCTGCTGTTAACCAGATTTTACTGAATTTGATTACTAACAGTCTTAAATACAACGACAAAGAAACCGGGATTATAACTATTAAATGCACGCAAGATCACGCCTACTATTACATTCAGGTATCTGATAATGGCAAAGGTATTCCTAAAGACAAGCAGGAAATAATTTTTGATTTATTCAGTACTGCTACCGAAGCCGACAATAAAGGAAAAAAAGGAAATGGTATAGGTCTTTCTACTGTGAGAAACCTGGTTCAATCTCTGGGTGGTATTATAAGTGTTAGCAGCGAAGAAGGAAATGGTGCCACCTTCGATTTTACAATTAAAAAAGTATCTTCCTAATTTAAAAACCCTTAATTTAGGTCCGTCAATTGCCCGTTCTATGCAGTTTAAAAATCCTGAAATTCTTTACTTTCTTTTTTTACTGCTTATTCCTATAGTCATTCACCTATTTCAGCTGCGGCGTTTTAAAAAAACAGCATTTACTAACGTTGTTTTTTTAGAAAATGTGGTGCAAAATACCCGAAAGAGTAACACCCTAAAAAAATGGCTTATTCTATGTGCCAGACTTCTAGCGCTAGCCGGTATTGTATTTGCCTTTGCCCAACCTTTTATACCTGAAATTGATACAGCTTTAAAGAAACAGGAAACTGTCTTATTTATTGATAATTCATTCAGTATGCAGGCCAAAGGTAAAAAAGGAAGCCTCCTGAACGAAATTAAGCAGGATTTGATAACTGCTTTACCCAAGGGTCAATCGCTCACTCTTGCAACCTGGGATCGACCGTACAAAAACTTTGACCCGGCTGAAGACCGTTCAGAATTACTGGATTTAGAGTATGCTCCAACAACTATTTCTCAGGAAAATCTAATGCTGCAATTGCAGTCCCTATTTTCTGATGACCTTACGACTAACAAGCAATTAATTCTATTGAGTGACTTTCAAGAGTTGAAACTTCAAATAGATCCAGATTCCACAGGCTTAACTATTCACAACATTCAACTGAAACCTTTGGATTACAGCAATATTTCTATTGATAGCCTGAGTTCAGAGCTGCAATCGTCGGTTTTAAAATTTAATGTTGCTTTATCAGCTTCGATACCGCTCGAGACTCAGGTTCCGGTATCGGTATTTAACGGTAAGCAACTTCTTACTAAAGCTACAGCCAACTTCAAGAATAGTGATACAGCTTCGGTTTCCTTCAGCCTTGAAAATCAAAATCAAATCGCGGGAAAACTTAGCATCGAAGACCCGAATCTCACCTATGACAATCAGTTTTATTTCGCCACCGGCGCACAAAAACCACTGAAGGTATTAGCCATTTCAAATACCGATGCTGATTTTATAAACCGACTTTACCGTGCTCCGGACTATGATCTTACCTCGGTTCAGTCAGCAGATCTGGACTATAGCCTGCTAGCAGATAAAAACCTGATTATTCTTAATGAACTTAATAACCTCCCATCGGCATTAGTCAATTTACTTCAGACGCATACTTCGCAGGGCGGAACTTTAATTTTAATTCCTTCGGCTGATGCCCGAAAAGAAATTTATACCCCATTGCTTAGTTCCTATGGTTTTCCGCCATTTGGCGAAAAGAATACCGTTGCACAGCGCATTACAACTATAAATTACGATCACCCGTTATATGAAAATGTGTTTAGCGGTAGAACTTCAAACCTACAATCTCACGTACTGCAATCCTATTTTCCGCTCACAACAGCGGAAACCATTTTGGAGCTTGAGAATGGAGCAGCCTTTCTTGCAGCCCGAAATGGACTTTACGTTTTTACCGGTGCTCTAAATACCCAAAACAGCAATTTTATCAACGGTCAACTTATCGTACCCACTTTTGATAGAATTGCTACCGAAGCTCTAAAAGCTTCACAGTTGTACTATACATTTGGCACCAATTCAGGGTTTGAAATTGAAGCCGATTTACCTGAGGATGCGGTGGTCGTTCTTGAGCGTGAAGATGCTCAAATCATACCCTTACAGGAAAAACGTGGGGCAAAAATCACAATCTCTGAAACTCCAGGTCTTGATAAAGCGGGGGTTTACGCATTGAAGTACAAGCAAGATACATTGGCGCTTGTCGCCTACAACTACAGCAGATCAGAAAGTAAGCTTAGAGAACAAACCTTTTCAGATGACCAAACTTCTGATGAAGTGGTCGGACTCATAAATGAGCTTCAGGAAGCTTCAAATCTTAATCTTCTTTCCAAATGGTTTGTTATTTTTGCACTGTTTGCATTTCTCGCCGAAATGCTCATCTTAAAATTCTTTAAATGAACGCACGCATAGTCCAGGCCACACTTCTTGACGAAAACCACGAACTCCACGGTAAAAAAGTGGATCTACGCATAGAAAATGGGACTCTTACCGAAATTGGAACATCGCTTTCTGCAAAAAGTGACGAAGAAACGCTTGAATTTGAAAATTTAATGGTTTCTGCGGGTTGGTTTGACTCCAGTGTAAGTATGGGTGAACCGGGGTATGAAGAACGCGAAACTCTTAAAAACGGTCTCGAAGTAGCCGCCAAAAGCGGATTTACTGCAGTTGCGGTAAACCCAAACACCAGGCCGGTGGCAGACGATAGTTCGGTTATTAGTTATTTAAAGAATAAATCGGCAGGTCATGCGGTAGACCTCTATCCTATTGGCGCGCTTACGCAAAACGGAGACGGAGTTGATCTGGCTGAATTATATGATATGCAGCAGGCAGGTGCGGTGGCTTTTGGAGATTATCAACACGCGATCAAAAATCCCAACTTACTAAAGCTGGCTTTGCAATACACTCAGGGTTTTGACGGACTTGTCTTATCGTTCCCTCAGGAAGATGATTTGGTCATTAAAGGGATGGCTAACGAAGGGGAAACTGCAATTAAGCTAGGCTTAAAAGGGATACCAGCCCTTGCAGAGCATTTGCAAATTGCTAGAGACCTCTATTTGCTGGAATATGCCGGCGGTAAACTGCATATTCCAACTGTTTCTACCGCTCAAAGCGTGGCATTAGTAAAAGCTGCAAAAGAAAAAGGGCTCGATGTAACCTGTAGCGTTGCGCTAAGTAATTTATTTTTTACAGATGCGGCTTTAGAAGAATTTGACACCCGCTTTAAAGTACTGCCTCCGCTTCGTACTGATGAGGATCGAAAAGCCCTGATCGCCGGTCTTGAAGACGGCACAATAGATATGGTTACCAGTGACCACAATCCGCTGGATATTGAGTTAAAGAAATTGGAATTTGATCACGCCAAATTTGGCACTATTGCTCAGGAAGCAACACTTGGCGCACTGCTTCAACTCGTTTCACCGGAAGTAGCTATGAAAGCACTTACCAATGGAAGAGAACGATTTACTGGCAATAAAGCTCAAATTAAAACCGGTAAACTTGCAAATCTCACACTGTTTACGACGGAAGCTTCTCAGGTTTTCACAAAAGAGGATATTCGATCTAAATCAAAAAATGCAGCATTTCTGGGAGCTAAACTTAAAGGTAAAGTCTACGGAATTATTGCCAATAATCAATTTATAGCGTCGTAAAATATGACAGCAGAAGATGTAAAGTCAGGTAAAACAACTGCAATAATTGCCTACATCACCGTAATAGGTGCCATAATCGCGATTTTTATGAATCTCGAATCAAAAAACCCCTTTGCACGATTTCATATCAGACAGGCCTTTGGAATATTTGTAACCTTCTTTGCACTTACTTTTATAGTTCCGTTTTTTGACAGCTGGGGAGTTTCTATAGCTTTCTACATTTTTATCATTACGCTTTGGGGCTATGGAATCGCTAATGCTTTTCAAGGCAACATCATCCCGATTCCACTTCTTGGAAAATATTTTCAAAAATGGTTCACTTTTATTGAATAGCATGAACAACTTATCTCTGGAACACCTTATACAGAAACCCAAAATACAAACCAGTTCAAAACCACCCTTACTCCTGTTATTGCACGGGTACGGCAGCAATGAAGAAGACTTGTTTTCTTTCGCTCCTGAACTACCGGAAAAGTATTTTATCATTTCTGCCAAAGCACCATTAGCTATGCAACCTTATGGCAATGCCTGGTACACCATTCACTGGGATGCAACTGATGGTAAATGGTCTGATGATGAAGAGGCTTTAGATGCACGAGAATTGATCGTAAAATTTATAGATGAAGCGGTTGATGCTTACGATCTGGATGCTTCAAATGTCACCTTGCTTGGCTTTAGTCAGGGTTGTATATTAAGTTATGCCGTGGCACTCACCTATCCTGAAAAGGTGAAAAATTTAATTGGTCTTAGCGGCTACATCAATGAGGCAATCACACAGCCACAGACTGATTTGAGTTCTTATGAGCACCTTTCCGTTTTTAGTTCGCATGGAACAGTTGATCAGGTTATTCCTGTTAGTGCTGCGCGAAAAGTACCAGCATATCTCGAGAAATTGGGGATTGAAGGTAAATTACGCGAATATCCTGTAGGTCACGGTGTAGCGCCTCAAAACTTTTACGATTTGCGCGACTGGCTACTGAAGCATTAAGGATAAATCACACTCTGCAATGTTTCGAAACTGATAGTACCGTCTGAGTCAACATCATAAAGTAAAATCATTTCGCCCCAGCGAGACCCATCGCTAAAGTCGGCAATCACCCATTTGTGATTGAGCACTTCTACCTTGTTAACTTGAAAAACTCCGTTGGCATTTTCATAAGGAATCAAAGAATTTCCCGATGTGGAATTTTTAGATATAAGTGCCGTCTCTATTCGACTTTCTAAATCAGTGATATCTATATCAAAACGATCAAAATAATCGTACGCGTTCTCATTATCGGTTAGTTTAAAATAACGCCCTGCATTTAGATCAATTGAAGCAAGAGAATCTTTAACCTCTGTCAACTCGCCTTCAAGGCGCTCAATTTTCGCTTGTTGTCTATCAAAAGATTTACTGGCGTTTACGTATTGAAAGACAATCCATAAGGCTGCAAAAAGAAAGAGATACATAAAAATGCTTCGACGCATAGAGCTTATAATTCTAGTGTTAGTCCATCGTAGGCCAAATGCACATTTTCGGGAAGCTTTTGTTCTACTTCAGCATGAAAACCTAGCAAGTGACTAATGTGGGTGAAATAGGTTTTTTTCGGTTTGATTTCAGCAACAAAATCCAATGCTTCCTCCAGGTTGAAATGCGAATAATGCGGTTCTTCCCGCAAAGCATTCACGACTAAAATATCCAGATCCTTCAACTTAGCCTTTTCTTCTTCTGCAATCGTTTTTACATCTGTGAGGTAGGCCAGGTTCTCAAAACGGTAGCCAAAAACCTGAAGATCTGCGTGCATCACATTTACCGGTTCTACCTCGAGGTCATTCAGGTAGAATTTTTCATTATTAACTACCTCGCTAATTGCGACGGCTGGAGCACCAGGATACCGGTCTTCAGTCTTAAAAATATAGTCAAAGCGCTTTTTAAGTTCGCCTATAACCCGCTGATGCGCATAAATAGGAATATCGCCCTGTCTAAAGAAAAAAGGACGAATATCATCTAAGCCCGCGGTGTGATCTGCATGTTCGTGAGTAAAAAGTAAGGCGTCCAGATGCATTACATTCTCGCGAAGCATCTGCTGTCTAAAATCTGGTCCGCAATCAATTACATAATTAAATCCGTCATGTTCAATAAGTGTCGAAACCCGCAAACGCTTATCACGCAGATCATCGCTTTTACATACAGGGTGTGTGCTGCCAATAATAGGGATTCCTTGTGATGTTCCGGTGCCGAGAAACGTGATTTTCAAACCTGTGAAATTTAACACAAAACTACACTTTATTTTTTCTAAGCCCTACCATTTTGGTATCTTTAACCCGTCAATAAAATGACCAGTACTCACCCAAAAACTACGCGCTATGCCTATCACGATTCAAGGTGACAAAGAGTTTGAAAACATACCTTCGATCAACAATAAAGCCCTACGAATTAATCTTAACGAAAACATCTACGGTACTTTTGCCGAAATAGGTGCAGGTCAGGAAACCGTGAGGCATTTTTTTAGAGCGGGGGGTGCCAGCGGTACCATTGCCAAAGCAATGTCTGCCTACGATAAAGATTTTAGCGACGCGGTATACGGGGTTGAAGAAGATCAGCGCTATGTAACAGAGTCCCGACTTAAAAAGATGCTGGCACACGA
>Ga0098073_1000541_pt1 | contig 12670 bp, 7 predicted proteins | sample 31_taG_FD_75060 | JGI IMG/M metagenome (GOLD analysis project Ga0098073, IMG submission 75060) | Marine viral communities from the Gulf of Mexico - 31_GoM_OMZ_CsCl metaG | ecosystem: Environmental > Aquatic > Marine > Oceanic | place: Gulf of Mexico | collected 2015-07-12
CAGCTCCATAAATTAGCACATGTTTTATATCTGATGAGTCTCTTAATACACTTCTAAATACCGATTTAATAAAGAATTTAGCGCCAATTAAAAATAAGAAGTTGAGCAATAGGTGTATATAAATTATAGAGCCAGAGAATTCAAACTTAGAACCTAATTCATATTTTCTTGATATGAATGAGGTAATTAATAAAATAGTTGCCAAAATATTAGCTCCAATTACAATATTTACAACATCACGAAACCCTGTATAACGAACGACCCCTTTATGAGAACCTACTAATAAGAAGCTAAGCATAGCGACAAATGCAACAAAAGGCATTTGTTTGAAAACTGTAATGAGTTCAAAATCGAATTTAAAATTGTGGCGAATAAAATAGGAAACTACTAAAGTAAACAACACGACAAAGACGTCAAAAAGAAGGACTAGCCATTTTGATGCATATTTGTCTGATATTTTAATTAGTAGTTTATTTATCATGATTTAAAAATAAGATTTTATATTTAAAACAATTCTATTCAATTCATTTTCAGTTAAATTAGAGCCACTTGGCAAGCATAAACCTCTTTCAAAGAGATTATCTGAAACACCATTTAAATAGCTTGGAGAATCTTTAAATATTGGTTGTTGATGCATTGGTTTCCACAATGGTCTTGTTTCAATATTATCTTTTTCCAGTAATATTCTAATTGCCTCTCTTGTTTTAAAATCTTGAGTTAAAATACAGCTCAACCATCGATTTGAAAAACTATTACTAGGTTCTTCTAAAAACTCAATTTCTTCAATATAATCAAGTTGTTCTTTATAGTAATTAAAATTAAATCTTCTTCTCGCCACATGACTATCTAAGATTGTCATTTGGCCTCTGCCAATTCCCGCTAAAACATTAGACATTCTGTAGTTATAACCTATATGAGAATGCAAATAAGAGACATGCTTATCACGCGCTTGAGTTGCTAGAAATATGGCACTATTTTTTATGTCTTTATTTTTTGAAATTAAGGCGCCACCACCAGAAGTAGTTATAATTTTATTACCGTTGAATGATAAAACTGAAATATCTCCAAAGGTTCCACATTTGGAGTTTTTATAAGTACTTCCCAATGCTTCGGCACTATCCTCAATAATTGGAATCTCATAATTATCAGCAATTTCTCTAATTTTTTCAACATTATATGGCATTCCATATAAATGAACAGCAATTATAGCTTTTGGTTTTTTCCCTTTGAGGATTCGGTCTTTAATAGTTATTTCTAATTGCTCTGGACATAAGTTCCAAGTATCTTTTTCGCTATCAACAAAAATTGGATTAGCACCTTGATAAACTATTGGATTTGCCGACGCTGAAAATGTAAAACTTTGGCAAATAACTTCATCACCATGTTTAACACCAATTAGTACTAGCGCTAAATGAATTGCAGCTGTTCCTGAACTAAGAACAGCAACATGGCTTTCTTGTTTAAGATATTCTTCTAAATCTTTTTCAAATCCAGACACATTTGGTCCTAATGGAGCAATCCAATTTGTAGTAAAAGCATTTTTGATAAACTCATGCTCTTTACCACTCATATGAGGAGATGAAAGCCAAATTTTAGAACTCATAGGTTAAATTGTTTAGTAATTATATTACCACAATTTTTATGTTTATATAGGACTTGGAACATAAAAATAGGTTCACTTTTCTATGAATGGTATTGAAAAAAAGCAACACCCAAGAATTGCTATTAACTATTAATAGTTTAAATATCTATGAATTAGTGAGCACATACAAAATAAAGACGATAAAAAGCAGGTTTTTACGAGGATTTGGTGCTAAAACATTGTTTTACTGATGTTTTTAGCCAACAATCCTCCTAGATAGATAATTCGACCACAATGTTCAATATGCCATAGTGCAGTTGAATTAACCATATTACCTGCTAATAATGGACCTGCTATATACAAACCTGAAGTTGCTTGCATTTTATCATTTATTAAAATCCCTCTATTTGAGTCGTTTGCAACACAAAGTTTGTTATCTAGCAAATGGTCTAATAAAGGAGATACTTCTTTTTGATTTAAAGTCTTTCCTCCCGTGCAATTAAAAGCAATGTTGATTGGCTCATTAAATATTATTGATTCGGAGTCTCTAGTTTTACTGTAAGAAAACGTTAAAGTATTTGTTTTTTCGCATAATATAGATTCTATAAAATAACCCTTAATATTATAAAGTTTGTTTTTGTCTTTTAAATCATCCACTACATCAGTATAGTGTTTCCCTGCTCTTCGTTGACGTTTTCCAATTTCATTGCCATAATGGCAAGCAAATTGAATCAATTCTTTTGCATCTAATTTGCTTAATAAAGATGTAAATCCTTTTGATATTGGGACTTCTGTAATGGCAGCACCATAATTTAACTTATCGGCTTCATCGAGATCTTTATTTGCAGCTTCATATATTTCAACGGCTTTTAAACTTTTTCTGCCATTTAGTTTAATTAGATTTTCTGGGATAAAGGTCGTATTTCTTGTAAATTCATCTTGGGCAGAATTTGGCAATTCTCCTTGAGGTGAAATTACATATATGTTGCCTAGCTTTTGACTTATTTCTATATAATCATTCAATTTGTAAATCATTTCCATAGCACTTGCGTTAGAGCCAATAATAAGCACATTGCTAGGTGTTATTTTACTCCTTACTAGATTTTCAATTTTATCCAGATTATTGGGCAAACTTGTGTAGTATGGATTATTGATTAAACAGCAAGAAGACTGAAACTTTTTCACAATGTTTTCTGACCATAAATTCTGTTTAGGCGGTATGCCAACAGATAGCACAACTTGTTTTGAAAGTAACGATTTGGAATTATGTTTTAGCTGAATATTAAATATATCATTAGACTTTTCTATAGAAATAGCTTCATCTTTAACATGTTCTATAATTAATTCATGATCTTTTTGATATTCCCTTATAGCAATTTCAACTTTTTCTTTAATATAAACACCAAAAAAACGTCTCGGTATATATAAATCCTCCCATTCGTTATTTATTATTTCTTCTTTGTGCTTATTTATCCAGTTTCTTGATAAATCACCTCCATGCTTGCTAAACTCTTCTAATAATTCATCCTTGTTAATTGATAGCCATTTAATAAATTCTTTTCTTTCGTTTCCAACTGGTAAAAAATCTGCAAGTGAAGTTATTAAAAGTGCTGTATAGCCAGAACGATTACCATAAGCCAACCCCGTGAACAATTCTTCGTTTTCTTCAATTATAACAATAGATAGAGGCTTTTTAATTTTGGTATTTAATTCTTTCAATAATGGTAGCAAAGTATATGAAGTTGAAATACCTGAACCAATAAAAGTAAGATCTACTTTTGATGAAAAATTATTTTTATTAAAATTAATGGACATAAATTAATTCTGTTTCTTGTTGAAATTATTTTTTCTATATAGAGGAAAATAATCTGAAACGTTATCAGATTTGTATTTTGCCGATAATTCATTATAAATGTTTTTATTAATTATTTTTTTGCCTACGATAAATGGATAATCATCATTAGGAAAAAATGTCTTTTTATAATGGTAAATCCCATCTTCTTTGCCTAAACCACCTCCAAGTACGTAATATTTATAACCCTTATTTAATCCCCATTCTATAAAATCATGTTTCAATAACTCGTTAGGTCTAAGATTAAAATAATCTGATTTAGTACCTCCAATAAATGAAAACATGGAATCATTTGATAATAACACAATTTCTGAGGCAATTGGAATTCTATCTTTAAAAGTCAAGGCAATTGCACAGTTTTTTGGGCAATTCTTCATAAAAATAGTTAGTTTTTCTTTTGAATTGTAATATTGCTCTGATGCATTTGTTCTATCCATTGTATGGATGTAAATTTCATAGAATAGATCAACAATCGTATGAGTTATATCATCTTCATAATATATTTTAGTATATAATTGTTCACGTTTAGCCTTATTGATATTCTTTCTAACTTTTCTGTTGTAGTTATTCCATATCGATTCAATATCTGTTAACTTTCCTTTAATTATATTCATGATATTTACCAGCTCACCTGAATAATTGATTTGGTTTGCATCAGTATTGAACCTTACAAATTCGGCAACAATATTATTTGTTTTATACCAGTTGTCTACCTCGTTCCAAAAATATTTTAAATCTTCAATAGAGAGTTCACTACTAAATAAAGGTCCACTATAGCCCCAAGTTGAAGTAACATCATAATAAATGTCACCATCAGAGGCAAAATCTTCAACTTTACGCAAATAAAAAGGCATAATTATGATAGGAGAATCATTTATATCGCAAAAGACAAATGCTCTAGCTAAATTTAAACCTGAATAAAAAATATCTAGAAATTCTAATTGGTAATAAGGATGGCTGTTCCCAATAATTGATAATGCTTCTACATATTTGTTGGAGTCTTTAGTTAAGTTTAAAATTTCTAACTTCATATTCTTTAGTTTGAACCTTTGAACTCCTTATTAATTTGTTGAGCTTCGTTATAAACATCATTTGTGTTGAATATTTTAAACAATGTTAACCATAAAATTTTCATATCAGTTGAAAAAGAAATATTATCTACATACCAAACATCTAATTTAAAGCGTGAATCCCAATCAATATTATTTCTACCATTTACTTGAGCCCAACCAGTAATTCCTGGTTTAACATTGTGACGTTGTTTTTGATAATCATTGTAATGGTTTAAATAACTTACAAGCAATGGTCTAGGTCCAACAATACTCATATCTCCCTTAATTACATTAATTAGTTGTGGAATTTCATCAAAGGAATATTTTCTTAAAAAACCACCTAGTTTTGTGATTCTTGTCATATCAGTCATTGATTCACTTGTATCTATTTCTACATCTTTCATTGTCTTAAACTTTATAATCTTAAAGATATTTTCATTTTTACCTGGTCTTTTTTGAAAATAAAAAGGATTTCCCTTGTAAGTAATTGTCAAAATGACAAGAATAATAATAAAAAGAGGTAGAAATATTACAAAAGCAATTAATGCCATAATAATATCCAAAGAACTTTTTATTATCGTTTTATATAAATTCATGCTTTTAAAGAGAATTATAAACTTTTAATAACTCTTCCCAAATATAAGTATGTCTGTAGTTGTCAGCAATAATTTTTCTCGAACCCTCACTCATTTTTACCTTAATTTCAGGATTTTCCTTTAAAAAGCACATAGCATCAAATAATGCTTGACTGTCTTGAGAAGGTATTATTAATCCGTTTTCCCCATGCCTAATAATTTCATTGCATCCATTAATATTTGTTACTATACTAGGAATACTCATAGCTCCAGCTTGAAGGACAACATTTGGAAACCCTTCCCTATAACTTGGAAATACTAGTACTTGAGATATTGCGAAGTATGGTCTTACATCCGGCTGAAAACCAACTTGAATAATATGTTTGTTTTTACTTAAGGCTTGCTCTGTATTGGGATCTAGAGGGTCTAGATGATTTTCACGCCAACCAACAAGAACTAATTTTACATTATCATATTTTTTTGAAAATTTATTAAATGCTGTAACAAGTTCATTGATGCCCTTATCTGTAACCAAACGACCAACATAAATGAATACAAACTGGTTGGCGTCAATATTTAGTTGTCTCTTTAATTTCTTAACGACTTCATTAGGAATTAAATTACTATCAAAATGATTGACATTTACTCCATTGCTGCTACCTTTGCCAATTACCTCAAGCTTTTCTTTTCGTGCGAATTTTTGGCTAAGTATGATTTCATACAAACCATAAGAATTAGGAAACACCCTGGTTGCCAAGCTATAAGTCGTTTTTTCAACCAAATTTAACAGTGTGCGTTTAGGACCATTCACTACCAATATAGGCATTCCGGCAACTGTGTGTAGTCTGTGTTTAACACCAGCCAATTTTGCTGCAAGCATTCCGACAATACCAGCCTTTGGTGTATGCGTATGCACAATATGTGGTTTTTCTCTTTTGAGTAATTTGTACAACTTATAAGTAGCAATAAGATCTTTAATAGGCGAGATGGTGCGTGTCATTTCAACAACTTCTGTTCTTATGCCTTCATTAATACTAACTTCTTTTAATGCATCTCCATCACCCGAGACACCTATAACTTCATAATATTTATTAATAAAATTGAGTTGTCCTTTAAGTAGAACTTTTAAAGATTCTGGTATTGTTGTTATTCTTACTATTTTTGTTTTCTTTACCATTATGGTGATTGTGAAGACTGCGAATTATTTTTCAAATGTATTTACATACCATTTCTGAAAGCAAAAAAAGCTCCATACTTTAAAGGCGTTATCATGTTTGCCATTAACATGATTCAATACCAACTCGGTTATGTACTGGCTGTTAAAAATTTGCTGTGTTCTTAAAAATTTAGGTTCTATATAGCTAAGGAGTTCATTTTTTAAACTATGTCGTAGCCAATCTCCAACAGGTACTCCAAATCCTTGTTTGGATTTATCTAGAAATCCATCAGGAAATTCTGATTTAAAAGCTTCTTTTAAAATATGTTTTTTACTCCATTTTTTTAACAAGTATTCTTCTGGCAAAGTCATTGTGAAGTCATATATCTCTTTATTTAAAAAAGGAGCTCTACATTCTAGTGAATTTAACATACTTGTTCTGTCTACTTTAACAAGCATATCACCTTCGAGGCTTAAATGTAAATCGATGGTTCTAAAATCATTTAATGACTTAGGATATTTAATATTAGACTTTATCTTATAATAGTCAAATATGTTCTCTATTTTAAAATTGGGATTAAAAAAAACATTCAAATCATTATCACTAAAACCAAGAGAAATTATATCCCAGTAATACGAGTCTTCATAATTTATAGCTTTTAAAAGTTTATCAATTTTGTATTTTAAACCTCTATTGTCTTCTTTTCTGTTAAGTAATGTTTTAGTAAATTTATTAATTTGTTGGTGTAATATTTCAGGTACTACTTTAGTATATCTGTTGTTTAATTTTCCAATATAATATTTATTATAACCTCCAAAAACTTCATCTCCACCATCACCAGTTAATGCAACTTTTACATGGTTTTTAGTTTTATTTGAAACGAGATATGTTGGAAGCGAAGAAGAATCGGCAAAAGGTTCATCAAAATTATTGAGTATAAAATCTACATTTTCCCTCATATCATTTTCATTGATAACAAATTCATGGTGATTACTGTTAATTAATTTTGCTACAATTTGTGATTTATCAGTTTCATTATATGCAGTTTTTTCAAAGCCAATAGAAAACGTGTCTATTTTTTTTTCTTTTATGGAGGCTAAACAAAGTGAAACTATTGAAGAATCCACTCCACCGGAAAGAAATGTACCTAGAGGCACATCACTAATTGACCTGCTTTCGACACTTTTAAAAACCATATCTTTTACTTTTTTTGAAGCATCATTAAAAGACATATCAGATTTTAAATGATTTGTTTTTGTATGAATATCTTTAATTTCAATTTTATTGTTATTAAGATCATAAACCATAAATTTATTAGCCTCCAACTTGTAAATGTCATCATAGATTGTGAAAGGCGCAGGAATATAGGTTAATCTAAAAAACAAGTTTAAGCCTATTTTTGACAACGCAGGTTTAATGCTTTGTGTGTTTATAATAGATTTTAGCTCAGAAGCCCAGTAAAATCCGGATTCGTCATGTTTATAATAAATTGGTTTTTCTCCAAAATAATCACGGGCTACAATAATTTTGTTTTTATGATTGTCGTGTATACTAAAACCAAACATGCCATCTAGCAATTTAAAACTATCTTCACCATATGATTCATAAAGTTTAAGTATTACTTCTGTATCACTATTAGTTTTAAATATAATTCCAGTTTTTGCTAAATCGGACCTTAACTTTTTAAAATTATATATTTCTCCATTAAATACTATTACAATAGATTTATCCTCAGAATACATTGGTTGATTTCCAGAATGTAAGTCAATAATTGATAAACGACGCATAGCCATCCCAATGGTATTATTTTCTTTCGATGCAACATAAAATCCCATTGCATCAGGACCACGGTGTATAATTTGATTATTCATAGATTGAAGTTGCTTTTCTATGAAAGTTTTATTGGAATTATTTTTTAAAAGTATTCCGTTTATTCCACACATAATTTATGGTATTGAAATAGATTTATTGATTTTATTAGTTTTTGCATAATAGAGAATAACTAAACTAACCCAAAATAGAGGAATTCTTAAAATCATGTGAACTTGACCAAAAACACTTAATATCAAGAATAAGATAATAATTTCCCTATAAGATTTTGTTATTATCATAAGCATCGCTCTACCCGCAAAGTAAAATCCGAGTATACCATAGGAAAAAATAAGATTTAAAAAAGTTGAATGTAGTTCAATATTAGAGTTAAATCTCTCTTCAAAACCTTCACCAGCACCAAAAAACAAATATTGAGGAAATTCTAATAACCTATCAAAGCCTCTACCAGCTAATCCAGAATCACTTGAGACTTGATCACCAGCTAAACGATCAATAATATAATTTAACACTGCAATATTTTTAATTTGAACACTTTCGCTTAATAAAGCATATATTAGAAATAGCATAATTATAAAGCTCATTATTATAATATTTTTTCGAGATTTTATGTAAAAGAAAAGCCAGAATAGAATAGCACAAATAAAGGCAGATCTCGAAGCAGAAATAAAAATAAAGAAGGTGCACAATATTGAAGCAATTAAAACAATATAAAATTTCTGAGGTAATATTAAATTTAAACTATTAATTATAATAAGTAAGCACAAACCCCATAATGCCAATTGATTAGGATTATTAAAATAAAGCTGTACACGAAAGCCCTGATCCGCAACAAATGGCAACAGAATAAATTGTAAAGTTAAACTAATAAATAAAGATGTTAATGTGTACTTAATAAAAACATTATCATTAAGTTTTGTAATTACAAACATAAGTAAGAAGAAAGAATATAAGTAATAAAGGCTATTTCTTAATACTAGAATGTCTCCAATGATTAACATCCAAATAGTATTTACTAAAAAGCTGTAAATCACAAAATATAATAAATACTTAGTGAATTTATTTTCAGTCATTCTAACTAAAATGGAACGCAAATTCAGTGCTATAATCAGAACTCCAAATGCGTCTGCAATTTGAGGGTTTCCTTCAGAAAAAAAATAAAAAGGAAATATTACTATATATAATAGCCACAAGTAATAGCTAAACTTCATTTTCTTGTTTTAATTGATTAGTTGTTTTTTTGTTATAAACAAAAGATAAAATAGCTTTTATACTTAAAGCAAAAACGACAGTAATAGCACCTCCAATATAATAATATTTTGGAATCAACAATAACCCCATTAAAAATCCAGATATTGAGCCGATTGCGACAATTATCATGTATAACTTGTCTTTATTTTGAACTAATAATCCATTCACACCATAAATTGAAATTACAGAAGCTAAAAATGGAGTTGGGCTGAGATATTTAACAACCCTAATTATTTCTGAAGAATCTTCAGGTATCCAAATTGAAATAAGGAATTCAGAACAGAAATACATTATTAATGATAATAAAGATCCAAAAAAAATAAATATGTATTTCACTCTTTTAAATAAATTATTGTTTCTGTTAATGATGGGATAAAAAACATTTGTTAAAATAGTATTTAATACACTAAATGCACCTGAAACTTTTGTCCCGATTTGCATATAACTAACAAACTGAGGAACTCCAAAAACACCTATCAAAAAAATTGATGTATTTGTATAAATAGTAGGTGTTATTAATGTTAAAAAAGAACTTACACCATCCTTCAGCATTATTTTAACTTGATAAAAAGACACTAATGAAAATTTTATCCTTAATTTAACAAATACAATGTACTGAGCAGTTAAACCCGAGATCAAAAACCCAATAGATTGATATAATGATATGTAAATGAAGTCAGATTCTTTATTAACCAATAAAAATGTTAAAATGGCAAAAGTAGATTTTGATATCAAATTTACTATAGTAATAAAACGCATTTTTTCAATTCCTAAAAAAAGCCACATAGGTGTAAGCAACTCACCAATAATTAAAATATAGAAGAAGAGGTAAATAACATAATATTCACTGAATTTATCAACAAATGAAACTAATAAACTCAGTACGAATAAAACAGTGAAAGTGAGATAAAGTTGTGTAGTAAATACTTGACTATAAATCGAATTTAATTTTGTTTTATTTTCTCTGTTTAGAGAAATTAATCGTACTGCAGAAAGTGAGAAACCATATTGAACAATATTGATTAAATAAAAAATAAGTGCGAATCCAAATGCATAGATACCATATTTTTCACTCCCAACAACATTAATCAAATATGGAATAATTATTAATGGAATTAACGCGTCTATGGCCTTGTAGGCCGAAAATGACACGAAGTTTTCAATGAATTTAGAGTAATTTTTAAGTTTCAAATGGAATTTTTTTTCAGATGACTTGATTACAAAGTTAATCTTAATTACTTATTTTTTTAACTATTAAAGACTATATAATCTAATATGATAATTTCAACGTATTTATATCAGTATTATCGAAGTAATCACATAAATATAAGATAATACTTACAATATTATGCATTTTATCGAATAAATATAACATTTTAGCTGATTTATATATTATTTTTTTAAGTTAGCCTTAATTAATCCCCAATTAATTAAAGATGAACAGACCTACAATTGTTGTACATTACATTTTGTGTGTACTTTTTTTTGCAAGCAATTTGCAACTATCGAATGCTCAAGAATACGATCTAATTACTAATACAGAAGTTTATTGGCCATTGCAACCAATGAGTAAACCCAATTATTTGGAGACTGTTGTTGATGTTGTATATAATACCAAAATCACAAGAATTACAGGTGATGTCGGATCACCTATTCCTAATACTAATGAATCTTGGAGAAACGTTGCTAGGCATGGCTATTCTGTAAGGCAACCATGGAATTCCGATGAATCTGTAATTTATTTGGGCCAAAATAAAACTTATAATGGTGGTTGGGGTTCATCCCTTTTTCTTGATGGTCAAACCTATGAAGTTTTAGGTAAAGCAAATATTCCTAGTTCCAATGAGATAAGATGGCATCCTTCAGATCCTAATCTCATGTATATTTTAAATAATACTTCAATTAAAACTTGGAATCATATTACCGGAGAACAGATTACACTAATTAATTTTTCTGGTTATTCAAATGTTAGCTTAGGTTCATATACTGGAAATTTTTCTAAAGATGGAACTATGGCAGCTATATTAGCAACAAGGAATAGTGATTCTAAAACAGTAACTTTTGCAGTTAATGTTGATGAAGGGGTGAAATACGAGGATATTGATTTGAATGATACTAATGTTGATTTTGTAACGATATCACCTTTAGGTAATTATATTGTCGTCAATGCTAATTTTGGATCTGGTTTTGATAGGACGAAAATATATGATCTAGAAGGAAATCAGGTAGGACCCTTTTGGAGTGAATATGGCAGACCAAGTCATTTTGACGTTGCCATTGATCAAAATGGTGATGAAGTTGCTGTTGGGGTTTCAAAATCTAACCCCGATGACGGTAGAGTTATTAAAAGGCGAATGAGCGATGGTCAAGTTACGGTTTTAACACCAGGTGGCTACGCAAGTCATTCCTCAGCACGAAGTTTAGATAGATCAGGCTGGGTGTATACTCATACATCAGATTCTCCAAATTGGCTGCCATATCAAGACGAGTTAATAGCCGTTAAATTAGATGGAACTAGAGTAGAAAGAATTTGCAATTCTCGAGCAGTCTGGCAAGTTTATGATAACCAACCTCAAGCTTGTCCATCACCCTCGGGTGGTAGAGTGATTTTTGCTTCTGATTGGGGAGAAGGTGGATTGCCAATTCAAGGTTATATCGTTGATTTTAGAGATAAACTTATTAACCAAAATGGTTCGGCGAATGCCGGACAAGATCAAAACATTTGCTACGGACAAATAGCTACTTTAAATGCTTCAGGTGGTGACACTTACTTATGGAGTACTGGTGAAACAACTCAATCTATAGTCGTTTCACCTAACTCTACAACAACATATACAGTAACAGCTTTTGTAGGTAATGAATCTGATACAGATGACGTAATTGTTCATGTAAATGCAAGCCCTAACGCTAATGCCGGAAATGATGTTTCAATCCTTGATGGAGAAAGTACGACACTTTCGGCTTCTGGTGGAGACACATTCATATGGAGTACCGGTGAGACTACGCAATCAATAAGTGTCACACCTAATACTACAACTACATATTCTGTTACAGCGTTTTTAAATGATTGTGAAGATTCAGATGATGTATTAGTTACTGTTGTATCCGAAGTAATTGCTGATGCAGGAGAGGATGTTACTATATGTCAAAACTCATCAACAACTTTAACAGCAACAGGAGGAACCAATTATTTATGGAGTACTGGTGAAACTACTCAAAGTATCATAGTTAGTCCAAATGTAACGACAACTTATTCAGTAACCGTTTCAAGTGGTAATAGTTCAGATGCAGATGATGTAATGGTAATTGTAAATCCAAATCCTACAGCTAATGCTGGAAGCGATGTTACGATATCTGAAGGAGAAAATACC
>Ga0098073_1000544_pt1 | contig 12639 bp, 9 predicted proteins | sample 31_taG_FD_75060 | JGI IMG/M metagenome (GOLD analysis project Ga0098073, IMG submission 75060) | Marine viral communities from the Gulf of Mexico - 31_GoM_OMZ_CsCl metaG | ecosystem: Environmental > Aquatic > Marine > Oceanic | place: Gulf of Mexico | collected 2015-07-12
ACGTCCAATCAGTTGTCAGTTCATACTGGTTATCATTCCATAAATAAACTTTGACATCTGATTGCTCTGCATATTCAAATGTAACGGAGAATAGAACTGTTGTTCCATCACCTTGGTATTCATCTTTAGCTGAATCACACGGATTAGAGTATGGCATAATTTATTAATAAGACTGGTTTTGCATGTCGTTTAGAAAGCGTACTCCGCCTTCAATGTCGCCACGCTTTACATAAGCTTTAGCACCTTTTAGGCGTGCAGCTTCTTCACGTTTTTTAGCCATCAACTCAGGTAGTTTCAACTCAGCTCTTGCTTTAGCTCTAACAAGTGCCATGTCGAGTTGATTATGAACAGTATCAATGTCATCAATAGCTGGACTTAAACCAGCACTACGGGCTTCAAAGAATAGTTTACGTACTTGTTCAGCAGGATGCTCTTTCATAATACGTTTAACTTCTTTACGGAAATAACCATCTTCACCCATAACTTGATTGATCTGTTCTTGCTCGGCTTTAGTATATGGAACACCATCGGATCTAGAACGTGCTCCAGGATGTCCATCCCACTCAACTTGACTTAGGTATTCTTTAACTTCACTAGGACGTTCATGATAAGCAAAGGGGCTTAGTGCATTATAAATACGATGCAAGGGGTTTCCAAGTTCGTTTACTTTACCACCATCAATCCAGTCATACTTATCAGGCAAACCTGTTTTACCAGGAATACGGTTAGACAGCAGTTGATAGAAGTTATTTTCTACTGCTTTTAGTTGTGGTGACATCAATTGATTCATAGTTCCCAATGCACCTGCAACTTTAAACTGACTAGTAAATGTCACGTTAGAAGCCCAACGTTGGATAGAAGCAGGGTTACCACTTAGAACATCACTAAACTGTTCTACATTTTGCAGAGTAGTTCGTTCAGAAATGTTAGCACCAATGATATGTCCAAGAGCACGTAATGTCTCCTCAACATCATAAGACTGTAGTGAATTAGCATTGTCTAAAACATCAACAGTCAAAGCAAGCCAATCAGAAACAGCAGGTATATCACCGTAGTAAACACCAAAAGCTGTCATTGGTTTCCATTGGTTTTGCTTTACACGTGCCTGTTGCTTGGTTCTATCATAAAGACCAGCACGACCAGTGATATTACCAGACAGGTATCCGTAGACACCTAGCATCACAAAGCTAGCACCAAGAGCTGCACGCCCTTTGTATTCATTACGAAGGCGGGTGTACTCAGCTTGAGGATCTACTTTAGCAATATCTACACCTTCCTCTTGGAGGAGGCGTTCTACCTTAACAAAAGGTTGCTCATCAAATGGAAGATCAAACTTCTTAGTTTTGTCGATAAAAGCACCAACAGGTTGGAAAGAAGCACCATACTTCAGGGAGTTTACAGGAGTTCTAGTAAACATCAAGAATGGTTTAAGACCAGGGATACGTTGTGAGATCTCTTGGAATCCTTTAGAAATAGGATTGTCAGCACTAAATGTTTGATCAGCTGTCATTCTAAGAGTTTGTTCGTCTTTGATGATGCCTTTCTCGTCAAACATTTGGTTATAAATCTCTTTAGCTACTTTATCAGCATCAGCTTTACTAAAAGGCTTCAAGCCGTTTTCCGTAACTTTATCATAAGCACGCATCCTAGCAATCATCTGTCCATTAACAGCTTGCAGCCAAGCATCTTGAGTACCCATTGTACGGTTACCAATACGCAGCCAGGGGTGTTCTGCTAGATCCTTTTGATTCTTCATGATTTCATAAAGAATGGTAGGTCCATCATTACCCTCAGCAGCAGCAGCATCTGCAGTAGCTTTGAACAAATCCATCTGAGCTTCAGTCTTATACACAATCTCATCACGACCAAGGATAGCCGTGGGGTCTTGTGCAGACCTAACCCACATCTGTTTCATGTATTGACCGGCATTGTTAATGGTATCCATTACACTACCGTAGGCATACATTGCACGGTCCATCTCACGACGGTTTCCTTGCATGAAAGCACCGATGACGTGAGCACTAGGCTTAAACACCCAAGTAGATAGGTTACCGGCAACTGCTTTAATAGGAGTTTTAGCACCACTCAAAGCTGAGTTAAACAAAGTAGAGTGAAATCCCTGCATAATTACTGAAGGAATCTCAGGGTTACCATCTACAAATGCTTTCCTAATAACACCAGTAGAATGACGCAGATGGTTATTTAGTTCAGAAACAGAACGCACGTTGCCATCAGTAATCTCGTAAGCAATTGCTAATGGTTTAAGGAACAAAGGACGCTCTACAGACAATTGCCGTAGACTTTGCATCATACCACGTGTGTCTGCTTGAATAAGTTCCAATGCTTCCAAGCTTGCATCATATTCACCTGTCATTTGATCCAGGATTTTACGAGCATACTTTTGGTCAGCAGTTTTACCACTCAATCCAGTAATTTTATTGACTAGATTATCAACTTGAACAAGCTTGTTCTTTGCGTAAGTAGTTGTACCACGAAGATCCATCAAGAACTCAATGCGATCAAGCATCTGTTCTTGTGTACGTAGCATACCTTCAGTACCATCATTAAGACGCATCTGCATAGCAAAGTCAGAAACTTGCCCTGCCATTGCCCCTTCAGTCAAAGCATAAGCCCTGAGTTGATTTAAATCAGCAAGATCTTTAAGGGTTTTGTTAAGTGTCCTTTTAACAGCTTGTTCAGCAGTCTTATCAAGTACAGGCAGCCCTTCTTCAATCTTAGTAAAAGAACGCAACACTGACTTAAGCTGATTAGGATTCATATCCAACATCTCAGCAGTGAGACGATCTACTGTATTCTTAATCTTACTGTTGTCGATGTACTTACCAGTAGTGGTAACATAATCAAAGTCACCAGCTAATCTAAGTTGATCACCTAAACCGTACATAACCCGTGGGATAGTACCAGTTTCGCTCAATGAAAACTTAAGAGCAGCTTCAGACATTGGGTTACGGATACGACCATAAACAGTTTCGATGTTACCATCAATGCGTGTTACATCAACTGCAGCACCAACAATACCCATGTCATCAACACTGCGGATACCGTTTTCAGCAGGGCTAAACAAGATGTCATCCTTACCAAAGATAATGTTTTCTTCAATCAATTCACGTTGAATTGGTGCAGGTGCAGTTAGAGCAAGTTCATCAAATTGAGCTTTTATGTCAGGCTCCATGTTATTCCAAGCGTCTTGGTATAACGCTCGTGCCTCTTCAGCTGACATGTCCTTTGCTCTTGAGACCATGCCTTCAACGTAATACTCTTCTCCAGTTACTTGACGAGGACCTTGTTGACGACGGATGTTATTTTCAGCTAAATAACTGTTGTAATCACCAATTTCTGAACGAGCCCCTTCTACTTTAAAAAGAGCATTATCAACAGTTTCATCTACATCAAGGTTTACTGTTGGTTGATTCTTAGCAAAGTATTGTTCAGCAAGTTCATTTTTAGGTACATATTTAGTAGCAGAATCCATGCCACGTAGACCACGACTAAGCTGTCCAAGACCTTCAATCAACCCACCAACGGCACCAAACATACCACCTTCGGTAATATTCTTCAGCCGAACAGTATCAGTGTTGTCTCCTTCTTGCACCACTAGATCGTCTGGAATCCAACCCATCCAAGTTGGAAAGGTTTCTTTAATAGTACCTAAAGCAGTTTGACCTTCTACATCACCTTGAACAGGTGCAGCAAGGTCAGCAACAGCACCACCGCCAATATTAGCTGCGTTACTGCCTGCCCAGGCGACAAACGGGTCACGTAGGAATGCACCAAGTCTACCACTTTTTGCAGCAGCAACTGCTTTACCACCTTTAGCGAGAACACTACTCATACCTATGCCAGGGATGACAATGGAGGATAAGTCTCTAACTAATTGTGCACCTTCGTTTTGATACTTAGGTAGTGTTGGTAGGTCATAACCAGGCATAACCATGTTATAAGCACCAACCAAAGTATCCAAAACACCAGTTGCTGGTGCTGTAAAATACTCTGTAGCGGAACGAGGATCTTCCGCAATGGCACTCATATCAGCGTCAACTTCAAGGTCACGGATACCAGTTTTCTTTGTAGACCACCCGTAGGCGCCCTGTGCTTCCTCTTCAGCTTTTTGTTTATCTTTTTGAACTTGGTCTTGTTGTTCGACCTGTTCAGTTAACTGGTCCTTAGACTCAGCTTCTTGCGTAGCAGCAGTGTAGTCAGGAGTGGGTGACATACTCTCTGCTAGCCGTAGCATTTCTTCTTCATTCATAATTATTTAAATGAAACGTGTAAATGATCGTAATGCCTTGGCACCCGCCATAGCAGTTCAGCAATACCAAATCGTTCTTTGTTTTTCAGGAGATAAGCGTACACTAAATCCAATTTTCTTGCACCATTACCATTTAGACCAATGTCAAGAGCTTTGTCGTCGTGATGAAGAGACTCTCCGACCCTACGAGCTACACGTTCTCTACCGCTTCCAGTAAACCCAGCGTTATACTCAAAATCAGGGTGCTGCCAGATACCAATAATACCAAGTGTTAATAGTTGTTGACCAACTGCAATAGTTCTATCCTTTGCACTTCCTGACAACCTTTGACCTGATCTAATTTGAGCACGAATAGCGGCAGTTGCTGAAGAAGTATCAAGAGAATTGATCCTTCTATCCATAACTGGATCTACCATGCCAAGAGTATCATCGACAGGTGTACTGTTCAATGGTGGTAACCCTTTCTGTTGACGTGCCATGTCTACAATTTCTTTAGGACGCATACCATACCTCCTAGCTAAGAAACGTACACGCTCACTGTACCTACCTTGTACGGGAGGTTGAGTGTAGTCAGACTCATACAATCCTTTATGAAGGTATTGGAGTGTTGTTTGTTCCAACTGCTGAGCCATCATACGTGTAGCTTGAGCAAGACCAACACTACCTCTTAGCTGTTTAAAGCTGTTGGTGTCTGGGTCGAAAAGTTTACCTTCTTTATGAAGAGTTTCTGCTTTTTCCTGCCATGCTTGTTTTGCTGTTGTCAGTGCATCTTGAAGACTCATATTTTCTTGACCAAGCATAAGCACTTGAGCCCGTTGGACAATGTTTGTAAGTGCTACACCTTTAAAAGCATTAAAGTTGACAGGATCAGTAGTACCTTGTGCCTCCGAAGCAATAGACATACCTGGAATGATCTGCTTCAAAGTGCCTTTCATATCTTTAGCAAGATCTTTAAACTCTTGACTATCTCTAATCAACTCTTCAGTAGTTGCAGCGTTAGCATCAGGTTCCATCTGACCTTTGAATTGCTGCTTCACTTGAAATGGTGCGTCAGCAATTACATCATATGGAATCTTTTTATCAGGATTATTATTCAACCAAGTGTTGATTTTATCAGTCCACTCACGGACTTGACTTGCTTCAAATGAAGAACGACGAGCAGCATTTAAGTTACTGTCTACAATGTCAATAGGTATACCCAGTGCAAGCTGCCTATCTCGTTCAAATTCCATATCCTGACGACTGGCATCAGCACCTAGGCTTCTAAACCCATCCCGTGAATCAATAGAATATTGTTGGTTCTTAAGGGAATCATCTTGAAGCCGTCGATTACGTGCGTCTCTAAGTAAAGCCTGGAAGCGTGGATGTTCTGAATAAGGTTTACCAGTTAATGCAAACTTTTCTGTACCAAGCTTAGTAAGTTCATCGGTAGTGAAGTTAGCACGGCTTAACGCTGCCCAACCATCTTCATACGTTCTTAAAGTTTTACCATCAGATTTAGTGAGACCAGTTTGCTGTTTGAAAAAAGAACTTAAAGTTAGCTCTCCGGTTTCCACTTGTTGAGTTAGAACTTGAAGTTGTTCGTCAGCATGTCGGACATTCCATTGACGAGTAAATTGATCTTTCTGCTGAAGTGCTTGTTTGCGTAATGTTGGGTAAATATATTTAGCGGAAAACTGAGGGTTAGCAGCAGCAAGTCCAGTTTGATCAGCCCATAAACGGTTAAATTCGTTTACAGCTGCTTGGTATTGAGGACCAGGTTCTAAATTACTGAACTGTGGTTTGGCTAACCAATTCTCTAAAGCAGTAGAATAGCTATCCATTGCAGCTTTAGCACGTGCATTATGTGCTACGATTGCCTCAAGGCCAGTGTAATTACGCATTTTACCTGCGTTAGCGATCTCTTCTGCAGTAGGATCCTTTTTGCTGTTAAGGGTTTCCGACATCCCCTCACCCATCTTTTGCTGAGTACTTTTAGCTTCAGCTTCGTCAGCCTCATACTCTTTGATGTCGGGTGGTTCAGTTTGATTAAAGTTTTCAGCCCATACTTCAGCTAACCTGTTTTTAAGGTTTTGATTGCTAATGTTAACATAAGTTTCGTATGCTTTACCAGAAAACTGTGATAAAGCTTGAAGACCATCAAGTTTGGTCTTAAGGTTCATATTTTCAACCTGAGCATTACGAGCCATCTGCTGTAGATTAGCTTGCTCACCAGCAATAGCACCTTGCATTGAAGCCACAAAAGATGAGCTGGGATCACCTACATCCAACTGTGGAACAATACCTTGAAACGATACTGGTTGATAATTAAGTTGTTCCATAAGGATTTAAGTTAAGATTAAAAACAGAGGGATTACTTGTAGTTAAATCACTACTTGCCAACTGATTTTCATAGTTAGCTTGACCGAAACCAGCAGTCACACCGCTGAGCACATTACCAGCCAAGTTAGCAAACAAACCAGCAGTACTAGGACCTTGAAGCATAGTAGGTGCTAGTGGTGCAGGAGTTCTAGTAGGAGCATAAGCAACTTGACTATATGCTGCCTTTTGTGCTGCTTCAAGTTGTTGAGTCCGTGCTTGACCCCTCAGTTCAGATGCGTAGTATTCACCAAGCATACGTTCTTGACGTGCAGCAGCTTGTCTACCAAACTGAGCGCCTTCAAGTGCTTGCAATCTAGCAGCAGATGCGCCTTGTTGACCCCTTGCAGCTATTTTACCAAGAGCACGTGTACGATTAATGTTTTCAGTTTGGGCTGCAAACCGTTGTTGCTTCTCAAGTTGATTGATCCGAAGCTGTTCTTGTACATCCTGTAGACCACCTCTACCCAAAGTTTTATTTAGGTTAACGAGTTGATCTTTGTAAGACGCTACTTTAAGGTTATATTGACCGAAGCGTTGCACGTCTTGCATTGCTTGAATACGCAACCGCTGTCGATACTGTTCCTGTAGTTGTTTATTTTGTTGAGCAGTTTGTTGTTGAGCGGATGAGAATCCTAGAAGAGATTGAGCGGCACCTAGACCACCCGTGACTAAACCTATATTTAATGGGTTGATAACCATTTGCTAAATCGAATAAAGGGTAAGTTGTTCGGACCAAACAATAGTTCTTCATGGAAACTAAACCCTAAGAACTTAAGAAGTTTTATATGTACTGTGTTACGCTTGTCCACTACGTTCCACAGGTATGGTTCAGTACGTGAGTCAATGAAGCGTTTAGCCTCACGAGCAAACGTGATAGGGTAATCATGGATTGCAGGGGTGGTCAACATCCAGATCTTATCTTTATTGATGCCGACAATGCCGGCGGTCTCGCCGTTAGGCACCGTAAAGTATCGACAGAAGCCCTCCAGAGAGGCGAGAGGTATGTCTATGGTAGGTTGTATACCATGACCCTCTACGCACTCTCTCAGGTCATCCTGACGTAGATTAGAAGCCACCTGATAAGCAGCCTCTAACGTAATAGGATGGATGTAATTAGACACGTTTGTAGAATTTAGGATTATAATCTCCCTCCCAATCTGCAGAGATCAGATTAGTAGGTGTAGGGTATTTAGATTTAAGTGTAATATCTACGTTAGTGTTCCTGTCATATAAAGGTACAGTATGTTCCACATTGGTTTCTACAGCAGGATGATCAGCTACATAGCCATCCTGTAATGTTTGCTCTAGTTGAACAGTATAAGGCTCTCTGCCTTTTCTATTGACCGTAAACTCACAAACACCAGTGCTATCAAAATTAAAGTGACAACGATGTAGAATCAATGAACCACGTGTATCAGACCTGACGCTCTCTTGTGTAACCTGTTTAGTAGGATAGAATGTAGGCATCTGTACAAGGAACTCAAAGTTATAACCACATAATACATGGTTATTTGTCCAGTCACCTGGTGCTGTAGCATCAATACCACCAGATGAGTATGATGTAGTCAGTTCAGTATAGCGTCCAGAAGCATTATAACCTTCATTAGCTTGTAGTTCTAACTCATAAGCAACGACAGTCTCAGGTCCATTAAAGCCAAGTGGCAGTCTCCAACTGGTTGTATCTGTAACTGAATCATACGTCATAGCTGACGGTAGAATCATAGTGTAGTTATCCATGTGAACTTGATAATCAAACTCACGCATATCATCACTTGTGACATTAATAAGATAACTTTGTCTGTCTAACTTCAAGTCAAATGATTGTAGTGTTACCACATAAGGTGTAGTAGCATCACCAGTAGCAATAGTTAAAACAGCATAGTACTTATCATCCATAATACCTTGGTAAAGGATGTTACCAGTTAGTTTCCATTTAAACCATGCAGATTGAATCCTACGATCACCTTGAGTGAAGTAACGATAGATCCAAACAAACCTAGAGGTATCATCTAATGTAAGTGTAGGGTTCTCTGCACCCTCTTCTACTGTACCAGAAGTATCTTGTTTAACAGCTAATGCTAGCATGTTATCATCCTTAGAATCAGCAATCAAAGATACATTATTTGGGATCAACTGGTCAATAGGTTTGCTAGTTTCAACTGCTTGATAGTCAAAGTCACGGCTAGGAATCAATTCAAAGAATCTACTACGATAACCTGCATCATTTAAGAATCCAACGGTCTGACCCATGTGAACAGGTCTAACTTTAGTGTTGTACTTATACTGACCAATGTTCTTGATCATTGCAGTTCTAGGACTGAACACATCTGTAGTGTCTGTCACAACAAGGAACTGTTGGTTGTTTGACATCACCAGTAGACCAGCAGATGTAGACAAACCATCGTACAGAATAGATGGGAATGTACTAGAGGCTAACAGGTCAATCGGATCTGCATCTGAAACAGTTTGTGCAGTGAATGCCCATATATTGAAGTACTCATTAGGGCGAGACATTACAACATTCTCACCACTTAAGAATACAAACCTGTTCCTAAAGAACATAGTTTTATTGATCTTGTTACCTACAAAACTAGGTTTAGGGTTAGTGACATCATCACCAACCTCTCTGTTTGCCCAATCAATAGGTGCTACTTCAAATGTACCATCAGATAAACGTCTGATCTGATGAGGCATTGTGGTGTAATCAAACCTAGTTAGAAGACCAGGTGCAACTGTTTCTTCCCATACACCAGCACTGGAGTCAGCAGATAATTTAGAAACAAACTTAACATAGTAGTCATCGTCTTCGGTAAAGCTGTTGTTTACCTTTACGACATAACCATCTTTACATTGAGTTGGTAGTAGCGAAGCGTTATTAACTTCACCATTAATTACAGTGATAAGCTGTGTACCAGGGGTATCAATAACGAAAGGTTCACGTGATCTAAGGAAGATACCGTTACCGATAATTTCTGCCTGTACAAGTGTGTCGGTTTCGTCTTCTGGAGTATCAGGATCATCTACTGTATTTAAAGCTAAGAACCCAGAGCCAGCCGTGTAAGCAGTAGGTGATACTGTGTTATCATAACTTTCAACGGACCCTAACAGGTCTTGCAGGATAGTTTCAGCATTCAGTTGATCAGTACCAGTCACATAAGGACCAGCAGTAATCGTGTAGTCAGCAGTTGTGGTGTATTCACGATCAGCAGAAACATAGATATACCAAGTTCTACCTAAGGCACTAATAGCTATATCAGGAGTACTAGTGCTAGAATCTATACTAGGATCAGTAGAGATCAAAGACACACTTGCTTGCCACTGACAATCATAATCATCACCACTATCAGGTTCCGCTTCAAGAACACTCTGCCTTGTAACAGTCAACCTGAAAGTAATTCCTGATGCAGCATCGGTATGTACTTGGTTATACGTAGCAGCAGCACAAGCCGCTGAATCTGCAATAGTTGAATACCTAAGAGCAAGAGCAGATGCTTGTCTGTAGGTTGATGTTACAACAGTATCATCTTCATCCCACCACCGTACAGTGTACACAGTGTCAGCTTGAAGCTCGTTAAGATACAAGAAGGCTTCGTACGGATAGTCAACAGAACCTGAACCCTCCGTAGAACCACTGTCCATGTTTGTAATTTTTTTACGATTAGTTACAAAAGTGTAATCATTGATAGTAGTTAATTGTAACTCATCGTCTGCTTCGTGTGCTAGATAATCAAGAAGAACAGTAGGAGTACATGAAGGTGTAGAGTCAGTAGAATGACCTGCAGCAAAAACGCCACAGTTCTCAGCTACTGGACCAAACGCGGCTAAAGCAGTATTATAGGTTACAATAAGACCAGGAATCTGAGATTCAAGTGTAGTCTTTTGAGTTTCTAATGCTGTACGTTCTGCAGGCGTAAGAGTTGTATCAGCAAGTTGAATGTCGATCTTTTCAATTTCCACTGCTTGCTTCTCTAAAGCAATTTCAGCAGTTTGCAAGTCTTGCTGTTTGGTTTGAAAATCAGTAATATTACATGCAGTACAAATAGGTTCAGCAGCATCAGATGCATCTGATAATTGCATGTTACCTACTTCAACAGGTTCAGAAGAATATGTTACAACCCTAGGCGTGCCACTTAGAGCATCCCAAACATCTACCTGACCATTACGACGAACACGCATAAAATACTGTTCGTTGTTATCTCTAAAATAGTGGTGCCATTTACCTTCTACTTGACTAGACAAGGTAGAGATAAGTTTAGAGCCAGGACGCTTACTAAGAATACCTTTGATGTCAGGAAGACCATTAACAAGATCTTTAACGCTTCCTGTGTTAATTAGTTCGTCAGGTTGTTGTGAAATTCCTCCTACAAAATTAGGAATTTTTTGAGTTACACTTGTCATGCTAGCCTATTCAACGTTTGATATGGTTGGTAAGGTTGATAGTTAGTGTTAGGAGGTGTGCCAAACATACTATAATCACCTTGATTACATTCATACTCAATGCATACAGCACGCATGTAAGCCTCTTGCTGAGCAAGCATAGCAGCTAGTTGAGGGTTTCCTATTTGTTGAGTAGCAGCACGGACAGCAGCACGGTAAGTAATGTAACGTTTAAATGCACTAGGCAGATCTTCATAAGGAAATTTCCATATAATATCTGCAGAAATTTTACCAGTGAATTCATAAGAATGTTTAATTTTATCGTACAATTTTCCACTACGTACAACAACGTCACTGGTACGGTTTATATCGTTTTGATAAATGTCCATCCTAAGAATATTATTAGGAACAACAATTTCATTGTTACTGTTAGGAATAAAAGGGTACCCGTTTTCTCTGTTAAATACCCAGCCTTCGTTTTGAACATCGGTATCAGCTTCATCAAGAAGCTCTTTAATAAAAGAGATCTCAGGGTTGGTGTAGTCTAAGGTTGTAATAGGGGATTGTCCAATTGCAGCTAAGATAGAATTTACTGAACTAAGAACAGTTTCAGTTTCAGTTGTTGGAAAAGCCATTTAAATAATTGATAGCGTTAGTAAGATTTTCTACGGAATCTTCAAGTAGCCCGATTCCTCGGTTACAGTTATTACACAACAATCCTCGAACTTCTCCAGTTTCATGGTTGTGGTCAACTGCAAACCAGCATGTTCGTTCAGATTTAGTGCTGTTTGATTTGCATATTGCACATCGATAATCTTGAGTTTCAAGCATCTCTGTGTAATCGGAATAAGTTAATTTATACCGTCGCCACAAATCATTACACCTAATACAATTAAATCTGTTAGTTTCGGTTCGACTATCTGTCTGACCACATTGTACACAATTCATAGTAAAAAAAAAGGGACCCGAAGGTCCCCATAAAAATCAAGCACGGCTACGGGCAGGAGAATCTGCCTCAACCGGATGATAAGCAAAGCGGAGGTTCTTGGTCTCGCTGTACACAGTCGAAGCTGCAACAGCAGAACCGAAACCTTGAGAAGTTTTAGCCACAGAAGTGCGGATAGCAGTGTTACCACCAGAGATACCAGAGGTAGCTCCAGAAACACCATTATCGCCAGCGGCGGTAGTAAGATTAGCCATAAGTATCAGGAACCTTGATCAGGAATTTCAGCACCGCTCGAAGCGGTGGTAGTGTACTTAGAACCTGCAGCGGTACGACCGTATTCAACGGGGGTCAGAGGATCTTGAGTGATGCTCTCCATGCCACCAATACCACGTGCAGTTTCAATCGTGCCGTACTGTTGAGTACCGGGAACTAGATTAGAAGCCATTAGTTAGCCTCCTATCAAGCAGCCTGGAGTTCAATAGCAGCAGCAGGGTTCAGCCAATCGGCACCCATTGCAAGGCGACCAACAATGATGTCACCCTGATACATGGTCTTCACGTCACCACCAGTGGTTTGGACAGAAGGACCGATGCCTTGGACAACACCAGCAGCATCACGACCGTAGATCAGACCACAGCTGGAAGAGAAGTCACCGCTGTAATCGTTGTTCTCACCATCGACACGA
>Ga0098073_1000545_pt1 | contig 12634 bp, 10 predicted proteins | sample 31_taG_FD_75060 | JGI IMG/M metagenome (GOLD analysis project Ga0098073, IMG submission 75060) | Marine viral communities from the Gulf of Mexico - 31_GoM_OMZ_CsCl metaG | ecosystem: Environmental > Aquatic > Marine > Oceanic | place: Gulf of Mexico | collected 2015-07-12
GCCATTAAGTTAAGCAGCGGCTGATTGTAATAATTGTTAGCTACCACGAGACCGGCACCAACAGCCATAAGATAAAGCAGAGATTTGCTAAGGTGGGTAGTTTCTATATGCTGAGCCATTTTCTATTAAATAGCCTAGCACCTGCCGTAGATACGGTCTTTTGCGAGTTGCAATAAAATATGAAACTGATCTTCAATATTGGTGTGGGTATTATCAAGCAGAATCGCGTCTTCTGCCTGTTTAAGTGGAGAATCTTCACGAGAGGTATCAAGCTTATCCCGTTTTTCAACATTTTCGAGCACCGCTTCATAAGTGACGTCCTGCCCTTTCTGTTGAAGCTCATCATATCTTCTGCGGGCACGCTCTTCAGCGGTTGCGGTCATAAACACCTTAAGCTCTGCATCCGGAAACACAACCGTCCCTATATCGCGCCCATCCATCACAATACCTTTATCCTTACCCATCTCGTGCTGCTGCATAACCAGGAGCTTGCGGACTTCGGGCACAGCGGCAACCTGACTTACAAAATTGGAGACTTCTAAAGTGCGTATCTCGCGTTCGACGTTCTCGCTATTGAGGATTACCTCACCCTGGCCTGTATCGGCATTTAAGGCAAACTTGACGTTAACCATAAACAGATGACGTACGAGTGCTTCCTTATCAAAATAACCTTCTCGTATAAACAATTTACGCATGGCGTATAACGTAACTGCACGGTACATCGCACCGGTATCCACATAAATGTAATTCAGTTCTTTAGCCAGCATTTTTGCTACCGTGCTTTTACCTGTGGAAGAATATCCGTCAATAGCAATGGTTATTTTTTTCAAGAAGTCTGATGTTTTAAGGTTGTAGCTTACTGTAAATCGAGGTTTAAACCGAAAAATCCCGAACTCGCCGCGCTGTTGTAACGGGCGTAGCTATAGCTAAGCCGCAATTTATTAAACTTCACAGAAAAACCGGCACTTAAACCAGCAAAACTACGCTGGTCTGCAATGCGTAATTCTTCGCCCCGTCTCACACTATAACCCAATCTGATATTAAAGCCTTTATCAGGAAATAGTTCGGCTCCAAAAATCATATGCCGAAGCGCTTCATCAAAAAAATTGATCTTTTCAGGCGTGGTATTTCCATTAAGGTCACTGGTAGCCCTGGCCGGATTTTCAAAGGCCAGATTCCAGTTTTGAACGTTTTCTAAGGTGAAATGCCAGCGTAGCGGTACGTGTTCTAACTTTTGGGAGATCCCCAAATCTACTTCCAAAGGCAGGGATTCATAAGTCACATCGTAAGGCGTAAATTGCGTACCCAGGTTGCGTACCACGCCGGCTACGTTAAGCCGAAGTTCTTCGTTCACATAGATAAACCCTAAATCTACAGCACCACCTAACGAGGTATATTGCTCCAGTTTTGAAGAAATCAATTTGACATTAGCACCTACAAAAAAGTCGGTACGTGGAATGTTGTACGCATAACCCACTGAGAAGGCCACTTCTCCCCCACTAAAATCTCCTGTTTCATTACCCTGCTCATCATATCCTGCAAAGTTTCCGTAGTTGATGTAGGTCACTCCGGCTTGTATAACCTGTCTGCGCCGGTCTATCAAATACGCATAACTTGCCGTACCATAATTAACGTCTGCCAAGTAATTCACATAGTTTACTGCAAACTGATTATCCATCTCTGCATTGATTACTGCCGGGTTAAACAGCGCCAGAGCGGGGTCATAGCTATAATCGGTAAGGAGTTTCCCTCCCAGCGCAGCCTGCTTGGGTGAAGAAACCAGATTTAAAAACTGATAGGTATCACGCCCTCCCAATTGCGCCTGTAAACTTTTGGCACAACATATAAGAAACACAAGTAGCGTAATCGGTCTCAGCATAATAATTGGATGGCTTACCGATTAAACGGTTTACAATGATACTTTATTTTCAGAGCACAAAAAAACCCGCATTCCAAAGAATGCGGGTTTTCCAACTCGTATTTAGGATTAGAGAATCTTGGCATTTTTTACCTGATCTTTAGTAAGAGCAAGTTCCAAAACTTCACTCATATCGTGCACATAATGAAATGTAAGACCTTTAAGGTATTCTGCATTAATCTCTTTAATATCACGCTCATTCTCTGCACACATAATAATTTCTTTGATGTGTGCCCGCTTCGCAGCAAGTATTTTCTCTTTGATTCCGCCCACTGGAAGCACTTTACCACGCAGGGTAATCTCTCCTGTCATTGCAATGTTTTTCTTCACTTTACGCTGAGTAAATAGCGATACTAAGGAAGTCAGCATCGTAATACCCGCACTTGGTCCGTCCTTAGGTGTTGCTCCTTCCGGCACGTGAATATGCACGTTGTAATTTTCAAAAACAGAAGGGTTCAGTTCGAGTGCATCAGCATTAGACTTAATGTACTCCATCGCAAGTGTGGCGCTCTCTTTCATCACTTTACCGAGATTTCCGGTAACGGTAAGATTCCCTTTTCCTTTTGATAGAATCGATTCTATAAAAAGAATATCACCACCTACCTGCGTCCACGCCAGACCGGTTACCACACCGGCAACCTCGTTATTTTCGTATTTATTACGCTCCAGTTTTGGAGATCCCAAAACATCAATAACGGTTTCATTATCAACCTTCACCTTGTATTCTTCTTCCATCGCAATATTCTTGGCCGCGTAACGCACCATTTTAGCGATTTGTTTTTCCAGACCTCGTACACCAGATTCGCGCGTATAGCCTTCCACAATTTTTTCGAGTTGAGGCTTAGCGATTTTCAACTGATCGGGTTTTACACCGTGCTCCTTTAATTGCTTAGGAAGTAAGTGGCGTTTACCTATTTCTACTTTTTCTTCAATGGTATACCCGGTAACGTTGATAATTTCCATTCGGTCACGCAATGCAGGCTGAATATTACCCAAATTGTTTGCCGTAGCGATGAACATCACTTTAGAAAGATCAAAACCTAACTCTAAAAAGTTATCATGAAACTCCGCATTTTGCTCAGGATCTAAAACTTCAAGCAAGGCAGAAGAAGGGTCTCCCTGATTGCTGTTACTCAGCTTATCAATCTCATCTAACACGAATACCGGATTACTGGTGCCTGCTTTCTTTAAATTCTGAAGAATTCTACCCGGCATTGCACCGATATAGGTTTTACGATGTCCGCGGATCTCGGCTTCATCACGCAAACCGCCTAAACTCATACGCACGTACTCCCGGCCTAGAGCTTCGGCAACCGATTTACCTAAGGATGTTTTACCCACTCCCGGAGGCCCATACAGACACAGAATAGGCGACTTCATATCGTTACGCAATTTTAAGACTGCGAGATATTCAATAATTCTTTTTTTAACGTCATCAAGACCATAGTGGTCACGGTCTAATATTTTTTTAGCACGCTTCAGGTCAAACTTGTCCTTGCTGAATTTATTCCAGGGCAGGTCTAAAAATAAATCCAAATAGTTACGTTGTATACTGTACTCCGCAACCTGAGGATTCATACGCTGCATCTTAGACAGTTCCTTGTCAAAATGCTTACCTACCTTTTCATCCCATTTTTTCTTTTTGGCGCGTTGACGCATTTCTTCAAGTTCGTCTTCCTGAGAAACACCACCCAGTTCTTCCTGAATGGTTTTCATTTGCTGATGCAGGAAATACTCACGTTGCTGCTGACTCATATCGTTATGCACCCGACTCTGAATGTCATTTTTCAGTTCGAGTTTTTGCATTTCGGTATTCATATGTCGCAAGGTTTGCAACGCACGCTCCTGCAAATCGTTAATCTCTAGAAGATTTTGCTTCTCTTCAACCGTAAGGTTCATATTAGAACTCACGAAATTGATGAGAAACGAATCGCTTTCAATATTCTTAATTGCGAAACCGGCCTCACTAGGGATATTAGGCGACTGTTTGATAATCTGCAGGGCTTTTTCTTTAATCGAATCTATAATTGCCTTAAACTCGGCGCTGTCCGGTTCGGGTCGTGTTTCGGGAACTTCACGCACAGTTGCAACGAGATACGGCTTCTCGGTAATTACCTCAGCCACATTAAAGCGTTTTTTACCCTGTATGATAACCGTAACGTTTCCATCAGGCATTTTCAAGACCCTTAAAATACGAGCAACCACTCCGGTAGTATTGATATCATCAGATCCCGGATTCTCGACCTTTTCGTCTTTCTGAGAAACCACCCCGATTATCTTTGAACCTTTATTAGATTCATTAATCAGGTCTATAGACATATCGCGACCTGCAGTAATGGGGATTACTACACCCGGAAAAAGCACCGTGTTCCGCAAAGGTAAAATGGGTAAGGTTTGGGGTAGCTCCTCACGATTGATCTCATCTTCATCTTCAGGGGTCATTAAAGGGATTAATTCGGCATCGCCTTCAAAGTCCTGTAATGACAGATTGTCTAGATTTGTAAATTTTGTATTAGCCATAGCATAGTTTGACACTTTGTCACAAAAAATAGATATTGTGATTTTGTGCTTTTTTTTATAATTCCTTGTAAGGCCCTAAAAATCAATAACAACAGGGGTTTAGAGCTCTTTTCACTATCTATAATTCAATTGTTGTGCCAGCGTCTTCAGAAAAAAAATGTCAAAACTGTAACAATGCTGTGATGCGCGTATCTTTATAACGAAGCACTAACCCGTTGAACACAACTAACCAGGAAATAGAATTATTGCTTTCGCTTTGCAAAGACGGCAATCAAAAAGCGCAGCTCGAAGTGTACAAACGCTATTATAAAGCGATGTACAATACCGCCCTGCGCATCGTTAAAGACACTGCTGAAGCTGAAGATGTCATGCAGGAATCCTTTCTGAGTGCATTTACCAAGCTTGACAGTTATAGCGGTGATGCAACCTTTGGGAGCTGGCTTAAGCGTATAGTGGTTAATAACAGTATAAGCAGCTACAACAAACGTTTAAGACGCAAAGAAGATGATCTGGAGGACACCATCTACAAGCTGGAGGAACAAGACGGAATTACCGAATGCGACGCAGATAGTTTAGAGATTAAACGTGTTCTTAAAACTATGGGTGAACTTAAGGAGAACTATCGGGTAGCACTCACTTTAAATCTTGTTGAAGGCTATGACTATGAAGAAATGAGCGAAATCCTGGGAATAAGTTATGCCAATTGCAGAACCACGGTTTCCCGGGCGAAAGAAAGTTTACGTAAAAAATTGAGCGAAAGCTTTGCTTAAAGAGAAAAACTATGAAAACAAATTTGGAAGGCTGGTTTAAAGAACAGCGCGATTGTTTCGATATCGCTGATCCTGCCGAAGATCATCAGCTTCGCTTTTTAGAGAAACTGCAGAAGCAGGAGACGAAAAAGCATAAAAACTTAGATTGGTGGAAACCATTACTTTCTGCCGCCGCCGTGGTGCTTCTCATTTTTATGGGATACCTAGGCACTGCAAAAGATAAGCCCACTGATCTGGCAGCTGTTTCGCCAGAAATGGCTAAAACCAAAGACTTTTTTACAAAAACCATCGAAGAAGAACTGTATAACATCAATGAAGCACGCACTCCCGAAACTCAAAAACTGGTAGATGATGCCCTGAAGCAACTGGAAATCCTGGAAAAGGATTATCAGAAACTGGCAAACGACCTCAGTACAAGTGGAGAAGACAAACGGGTGATTTACGCTATGATCGCCAATTTTCAGGCGCGTATTGATTTGCTGAATACTGTTCTTGAAAAAATTGAATCAATCAAAAAACTTAACACCCTAAAAAATTATGAAGATGCATTACTCTAGACTTATCGCGTTTTTACTGCTGATGCCTTTGCTGACAACAGCAAATAACGATCCTGATCGTTTTAACGGCCGGTATACCAAAGAAAAAAAGATTAACAAAGACTATAATGTGAAAGCAGATGCCCTGCTAAAAATAAACAACAGCTACGGTAATGTTGACCTTATTGCCTGGGATCAAAATCGTATCACGATCGAAGTAATCGTACGCACCAATGGCAATGACGAAGAGAAGGTGATTAAAAAGCTTGAAGAAATAGATGTAAATTTTGAAGCGGATGCAAGTATGGTCTCTGCACGTACCAAAATCAAGGAAAGTAACAACTCCTGGTGGAGCAGCTGGATCAACGGCAATGACAATGTCAAGATGGAAATCAATTATAAAATACGCGTTCCTATCACCAACACCGTTGACATCAGTAACGATTATGGTGGTATTTCTTTAGATAAGCTTAAGGGCGTTGCCAAAATCTCATGCGATTATGGCCATATGGACCTTGGTGAATTACTTGCTGACAATAACGAACTGCGTTTTGATTACACCAACAACACCAGAATCGCCTATATGAAAAGTGGAAAAATAAGCGCAGACTACAGCAGCTTTACACTGGAAAAAGCGCAAAATGTAGTGCTCAATGCAGATTATACAAAGTCCAATTTCGAGGATGTTAGCAAACTACTCTATAACTGTGATTACGGCAGCATTGACATTGGAAACGCCGGTAATATTGAAGGCAGCTCTGATTATTTAGGTGTAGAGATCGGAAAAGTTACAGGAAATCTCTCGCTTAACCTGGATTATGGTTCTGTACGAATAGAGGAAGTAACAGCTAAAGCCGGTAATGTACGTATCAATACCGATTATGCCAGCGTTAAAATGGGTTATAGCAGCGGTTATAACTTCAACTTTACCATTAAACTGAGCTATGCAGGCCTTAAAGGTGAGGAAGATTTGGAATTCTCCCGCAGACAGATAGAATCATTCAGTAAATACTATGAAGGTTATCACGGCTCAAAATCTGCAGCCAACAACTTAAGCATTACATCAGAGTACGGTGGCGTTTCACTTTATAAAGTCAATTAATACTAAATCAATCAAAACCATGAAAAAACAACTAGTATTTATAGCATTAATACTTACCACAGCCCTCGCTCAGGCGCAATGGTGGGGCGGAAAAAAAATAGAGGGTAACGGCAATGAAGTTACCCGGGACCGTCAGGTAGGTAGTTTTAACGAAATTGATGTCGCTGGCAGTTTCGACGTCTATTTGGTAGCCGGTTCAGAGGGAACCGTAAGCGTAGAGGCCGAAGAAAACCTTCAGGAATATATCATCACCGAAGTTAAAGGTGATAAGCTGAAAATTCACACCAAAGATGGGTACAGCCTGCGTACCTCACGCAATAAAGGTATTGTTATTACAGTGCCTTTTAGAGATATCGAAAAGGTGAGTCTTGCAGGTTCTGGCGATGTCATGACCAAAGATCCCATCAATGCACAAAACTTTAGATGCGCCCTTGCAGGAAGCGGTGATATGGTACTTGAAGTAAATGCTCAGGATGTGAGAGCATCACTGGCAGGATCTGGTGATCTCGTTGTAAAGGGAAGCTCGCAGCAAGTTGAACTGGAAGTTGCAGGCAGTGGTGACTTGGATGCTTCAGATCTCAAAAGCAAAGATGCCACGGCACGCGTTTCAGGATCAGGAGATATCAACCTCAATTGCGATGGTGGTACCTTAAAGGCCAATGTTGCCGGCAGCGGTGATATCAGATACACCGGCAAACCTGAAAAAGTAAACTCCAATGTGGTAGGCTCCGGAAGCGTGAGCAACTAAAGGTGTATATTCATCAATCAATAGAAAAGGCTGTCTCAAAAGAGGCAGCCTTTTTAAATTTAAAATTTCAGTAAATCTTTATTCAGCCTGCTCAATAATTCGCTTCCGCGGAACAAAAAACAATAAAATTACTCCCGCTACGAAAAAGGCGATGAAAAAGAGAATCGCATAGCGAATACTGGTTTGTTCCGCAATAAAACCATAGGTTGACATGCCGATTACGATACCAATCTTTTCTGAAACATCATAGAAGCTGAAGTATGAGGCCGTATCTTTTTCGCCTTCGGGAATTAGTTTTGAATACGTTGAGCGGGAAAGTGATTGAATACCTCCCATTACCAGGCCAACAAAAGCGGCTGTCACGTAAAATTGAACCGGAGTAGTAATGGTATAGGCATATACACAAATAACAATCCATATCATATTGATAACAATCAAGGTTTGAATATTCCCAAATCGCTCGGAAGCTTTTGAGGTCAACCAGGCACCCAAAATAGCGACGAGCTGAATCAACAAAATACTTACAATAAGCCCGGTAGTACTGTCTGTCTCTCCCCAATCCAGTTCTTCTATGCCAAAATAAGTGGCGATGAGCATTATGGTTTGTACCGCCATACTATACACAAAAAATGCACTCAGATAGGTACGCATAGGTTTATCGTGCTTGAGTTTTGACCAAATTTTCTTTAGTTCTTTAAACCCATTGAATAAAACGTCTTTAGTCAATTTTTCCTTTTTATTGCCTTTAGGCAAATAATAATAGGTGTACTGGCTAAAACCTATCCACCACAGACCGGTTAAAACAAATGAAAGACGGGTAGGCAACCCTTCATCTTCAAAACCAAAAGTTTTGTGCATCAAAATCATAGCCAGGCACACGCAAAGTAAAATCACGCTACCAATATACCCAAGCGAGTAGCCTTTGGCACTAATACGATCCTGCTGATCAGGAAACGCGATATCAGGCAAATACGAATTGTAAAAAACAAGGCTTCCCCAGAACCCAATCAGTGCCAGAAAATAGCATAGCAACCCAAACCAGAGGAAGTCGGTGTCAAACCAATATAAGCCAATGCAGGAAAGTGCTCCCAGATAACAGAAAAACTTCATGAAAAATTTCTTATTCCCAACATAATCTGCTATTCCACTTAACAAGGGGCTTAGAAATGATACCATCAAAAACGCGGCTGCAGTCACGTAACTGATAAGCGTGTCGTTATTAAAGTCCCTACCTAAAAAGTTTACGGTATCGTTTAGTTTGTTCCCATCTGCATCTTTGACAATAGTTATTGCCCCATAGAAAATCGGGAAAATGGCTGAGGCGATTACCAGGCTGTAAACCGAGTTGGCCCAGTCGTAAAAGGCCCAGGCATTCAAAAGTTTTTTACTTCCTTTCGGTAAAGCTTCCATAAGCAAATGGTTCTGTTTAAGAAAAGGCTAAAATAAGAAAGCCGCTTCAATGGAAGCGGCTTTTCAATTATTTTTTGAATACGTTTAATCCTGAATAGGATTTACTCCAAATTTCTTAGCTTCAGCTACTGCTCTCGGAGCAATTTCTTTAAGACGAGCTATACGCGTATCTGCAGACGGGTGAGTACTTAAAAACTCCGGCGGAGCCTGTCCTCCAGAAGCAGCACGCATACGTTCCCAAAGACTGATTGCTGCATAGGGATCGTAACCTGCAATTGCTGCGATTATAGTACCTATCTCATCTGCCTGATTTTCGTGGCTTCGGCTAAAGGGTAACATTCCTCCCACGGTAGTTCCTAAACCATAAACCTGATTAAAGATTTGTTGCTTCTGCGGATCATTACCTATAAGTACTGAACCTGCAACAGCTCCTAAACCTTGGGCCTGTGCAGCAGTCATACGCTGTGCACCGTGATTAGCCATCGCGTGAGCAAGCTCGTGCCCCATTACCATAGCCAGGCCGGCCTCAGTTTCAGCAACCGGAAGCAATCCGGTAAAGACGACAATCTTACCACCGGGCATACAAAACGCATTTACTGCATCATCCTTAATTAGGTTATATTCCCACTGATAATCATCAAGGTAATTGGGGTATCCTAAGGCAGTCATATAGCGTTCTGCTGCAACTGCGATACGGTCGCCTACGCGCTTAACTTCGGCAGCTTCTGCTGTACCGCGCACGACGTTATTTTCTGATAAGAACTGGTTGTATTGCTGAAAAGACGCGGGAAAAATTTGCTCATTGCTATAGGCATTGAATGTTTTTTTACCCGTAAACGGACTGGTTTTACAGCTTAAAACCAACGTAAACGTCAGAAAAACGATTAATAGTTGTTTGAGTTTCATGGTATAGTATTAAAATTTAGTAGGCTGAAATTACAAATTCTAACTGCCTGTTTTTTAACAATTAGCTTAACTTTAATACTACTTGTGAAAATTATCCTATAATCTGAACTACAGAAAAATCTTCAGGTAGTTTTAAAAATTTATCCTCCTTATCCAAATTATTCAAATCATATGCCACGTTATCTACTTTAATCTTCTTAATACGAAACGGCAAACCGATTAAATTCAATTTTATAGTGTCATATTCAGTCTCAAAACTTCCTCCTTTATGTTGCTGTATGGTGAGATCTGTAGCTTTTCCTCTTAGTTTAAAATTACGTAGACTATACCTACCCTTTTTGTAATCATAGCCGTCATTGGCATCTTCATAAACCTGCGAATCTACAGTATCTTCTGCATAATAAACATCAAGCTTTAATTCTTCAATCTTTAGTTCGCCAACGTATTGTTGCACAGGATATCTGGGAATAATGGATCCTTCCTGCACAAACATCGGTATACTATCTATATCTGCATCTACCCATAGTTCGCGACCACCTTCAAGATACTCCTCGGTCCAGAAATTATACCAGTGACCTCTTGCCAGATACATTCTGCGTCCCTTGGAATTGGGCTCCAAAATTGGACAAACCAAAATGTTATTTCCAAAGATAAACTCATCAGTACGGTAATGCGTATGCGGATCATCCTGATCAAAATAGACCAGTGGTTTTAGCATAGGAATACCTTCTGTGGCATATTCATAGAATGTGGTATAGATATAGGGCAAAAATGTGTAGCGCAGTTCAATAAATTTTCGGGCTATATCAGTAACCTCATCGTCAAAAGACCAGGGCTCCTGATCCCCGTGATGCCCCGATGAATGCACTCTGCAAAAGGGATGAAAAACTCCAAGCTGAATCCATCTTGCAAATAACTCTCCCGTAGGTTGTTCAGCAAAACCACCTATATCTGTACCGGTAAATGACATACCGCTGAGGCACATTCGTTGCACCTGATTGTTGGCTATCCAAAGATGTTCCCAGGTAGCAACATTATCTCCAGTCCAAGACGAGGTAAAGCGTTGGGCCCCGCTATATGCGCTTCGTGTAATAACCAAAGGCCTTTTAGGATAAACATACTTTTTAACACCCTCGTAGGTAGCTCGTGCCATTTGGGTACCATACACATTATGGGCCTTACGATGGCTACAGGGATGCCCGTCAAAATCGTGACGCACATCATCGGGGAAGGTTTTGCCGGGGACTTCCATAACGGCGGGTTCGTTCATATCATTCCATACCCCACGTACGCCAATCTCTCCGACTAACTCCTTAAATAAACCAGCCCACCAGTCACGCACTTCAGGATTGGTATAATCTGGGAAAGCACATTCTCCCGGCCAGACTTTACCAATCATATCAGGCCCATCTGCGCGCTTGCAGAAATAGCCATTTTCTAATGCTTCTTTATACACCCAATAATCGGGGTCGATTTTAATACCCGGATCAATAATCACAATGGTTTTAAAGCCATCATTCAGCAGTTCTTTGACCATCCGCTTGGGATCCGGAAAATATTCTTTATTCCAGGTAAAGCACCTAAAACCTTCCATATAATCGATATCCAGATAAATACCGTCGCACGGTATTTTAAGATCCCTGAACTTTTTGGCTATGCCCTTTACTGTACTCTCCGGATAATAACTCCATTTACACTGCTGGAAACCCAAGGTCCAAAGCGGTGGAAGTTCGGGTTTACCGGTAAGATGCGTGTAGTTTTGCACCACTTCACTCATCTCAGGACCGTAGATAAAATAATAATTCATCTCCCCTCCCGGTGCCCAAAAACTGGTTACATCAAGCCTTTCCTGACAAAAGTCAAAGGTTGATTTGAATGTATTGTCAAAAAAAATCCCGTAGGCTCTTTTGTCTTTTAAGCCTATGTAAAAAGGAACCGATTTGTAAATAGGATCTGTTTCTTTACCAAATGCATAAGAGTCTGTTGCCCAGTTTGAAAAGCGCCTTCCCCTCATATTCAGGTGTACCGGTTTGTCTCCCAAACCATAAAAAGCTTCTCCCGGATGAGAGCGCTTACTCATCTTTACGATATTACCGCCCAGAGTAAAGCTTTCTTCATAATGAAAACCGAGTTCATCTTCATTTATCAAATTACCTTCGGTGTCCAGGATTTTAGTTTGGAGACTTATCTTTTCAATCTTAATAATAAGCTTTGCAGTAGTAACAATATGAAAATTTTTATTCTCGCTGAGCTCTAAATGATTGTAACCAATATGGTTATCAGGATCTATCGCATAGGAGAAATCCTCTTCAAGAATACCCCGGGTGCCGTAGCGAAAACGCACAACACTGTCGCGCAAAATAGTAAGCTCGAGAATTATATTATTTTCGGTGGTAAAAAAAAGCGTGTCAACTTCCTGACGTATATCTTTTATCGCATTGGGAAATTGATTTCCTTTCTGTTCTAATTCGGTATTTGTAATCATGCGTTACAGACGTTTTTACGTTATAATCAAATACGGTTTATGGGGATTTAGCGGAAGGAAAACTTCCTAGTCTTGAGTGGCTTTATAAACTTAATCATTACCATCAAGCTTTATGCTGAGCAATCTCTAAATTACTGGTTTCACTGAAATATCCTTAATCTGATTTAAAAAGATATCAACGAACTATTAAACAGAAATATATTGCTTTAATCATTTATCACTTTTGAAGAAATTTGAAA
>Ga0098073_1000550_pt1 | contig 12551 bp, 11 predicted proteins | sample 31_taG_FD_75060 | JGI IMG/M metagenome (GOLD analysis project Ga0098073, IMG submission 75060) | Marine viral communities from the Gulf of Mexico - 31_GoM_OMZ_CsCl metaG | ecosystem: Environmental > Aquatic > Marine > Oceanic | place: Gulf of Mexico | collected 2015-07-12
CAGGCTTTGTTATTTACTTAAGTTTTTGAAATTCTAAATCTAAAAGAAAAGCATAAGTTAATGCTGTGCGTTTATAACGTTCAAAGCGTCCTGAGGCACCTCCATGACCTGAATCCATATTACAATCCATGATGAGCAAATTGTCATCTGTTTTCAATTCACGCAACTTGGCAACCCATTTTGCTGGTTCCCAATACTGAACCTGACTATCCCAATAACCAGTAGTTACTAAAATATTTGGATAATCTTTGGCTTCAACATTATCATAAGGAGAATATGACTTCATATAATCATAATATTCTTTTTGTCTTGGATCTCCCCATTCATCCCATTCAAAGGTGGTTAAAGGAATTGTTTCATCAATCATTGTAGAAACCACATCTACAAATGGAACTGCTGCTACTACTCCATTCCATAATTCTGGTTTCATATTTAAAATAGCTCCCATTAGCAATCCTCCTGCACTTCCACCTTGAGCATATAAATGTGAACTGCTCGTGTAGCCTTCATTTACTAAAAACTCGCCAGAATCAATAAAATCCGTGAATGTATTCTTCTTTTTCAATAATTTACCATCTTCATACCAATCTCTACCCATTTCTTGTCCTCCACGAATATGTGCTATGGCGAAGACAAATCCTCTATCTAGTAAACTCAATCTGCTAGAATTAAACGTTGCTTCTGAACTACTGCCATAAGAACCATAAGAATATAGCAGTAATGGTGTATCAGCACTTTTTTCTGTTCCTTTTTTATAGACCAACGAAATTGGCACTTTTACGCCATCTCTTGCTGTGGCATATAAACGTTCAGACACATAATTATCTGGAGAAAAATTATCATCAAGAACTTCTTCTTGTTTTAACAAAACTTGCTCTTTTGTATCCATATTATACTCATAAGTACTATTTGGAGTTGTAAGCGAAGTGTAATTATATCTTAAAATATTGGTTTCAAAATCTAAATTAGATGTTGGATATACCAAATAAGAAGGATCATTGAAAGTCATTTTATGATCGCCTCCATTCCAGTTAATAATTCTGATGCCTCTTAATCCATTTTCACGTTCTTGAACAACTAAGTGATTACTAAAAAGATCAAAACCTTGAAGAAATACATTTTCTCTATGCGGAATAACATCAACCCAATTATCTTTAGTAGTCGCATTCACTGGTGTTTTAACCAATCGGAAGTTTTTAGCATCTAGGTTGGTCCTAATATAAAAATGATCACCATAATGGTCAATTGAATATTCTAGATTCTTTTCTCTTGGCTGAATCACATTCCATTTACCATTTGGTGTGTTGGCATCTAGGACACGAACTTCTGTTGATAAGGTTTGAATACTATAAATAGCAATAAATGCATCAGATTTAGATTTCCCAACGCCAATATTAAAAGTTTCATCTTTTTCATGAAAAACCAATACATCGTCATCTTGGCTTGTTCCTAATACGTGCTTATAAACTTTATCTGCTCTTAACGTTTCAGGATCTTTAGTCGTATAAAATACTGTTTTGTTATCATTCGCCCAAGTTGCACTTCCACTTGTATTACTTAAATTATCTGTAAGTATTTCACCAGTGGCTAAGTTTTTGAAGTAAATTGTATAACGCCTTCTTGATACTGTATCGATAGCGAAGGCCATAAGCTTATTATCCTCACTAACAGATTGACTACCAATACCATAATAAGCATAACCTTTAGCCATCTCTGGTCCGTTAAAAATGATTTCTTCTTTGCCATCACCATCTATCTTCTTTCTGCAATACAATGCATAATCACCTCCTTCTTCAAAACGAGTGTAGTATAAATAACCGTTGTCTTTTACTGGTACAGATTGGTCATCTTTCTTGATTCTACTAACCATTTCATTATAAAGCTCGTCTTGTAATTCATTGGTGTGACTCATAACACCTTCGAGATATTCGTTTTCTTGGTTCAAATAATTAAGAACATCTTTCGTTTGGCTATCTGGATCTTCAGCATTCTTTTGATCATCACTTAATCTCATCCAGAAATAATTATCTATTCTGGTATCATCATGAAGTGTAAGTTCTTTTGGTATTTTTTTGGCAACTGGTACATTGACAAGATCGTTTGTGATTTTGTCTTCATTTGTTTTGCATCCAAAAAAAATAAACGCCAGCAATATTGGTATTAGAATATTTTTTTTCATTTAAGATTTAATTTTAATTGTTGTTTAGCAGGCTAAAGAAACGAAAAAAAATAAAGATTATCCTCTTCTAACATGTTAATATTAGTATGTTTAAATCACCTTATTTCCTGTTGTGCTCGGAGATTATAAAATTTCAATCTACAATTTTATTATTATTATATTTGGTTGTTTTAATCAACTAATCAATATAACCATGTATTCAAACACTAAATCAGAACTTGCTTTCAACATAAATAATATGTTCAAGCTTGTTTTTTTATGCCTTATTCTTACATTATCATCCTGTAAAACGGAACCTGAACAACCCATGACTGAAGAACAACTTATTGCAAAAGCTAAGGAAATTCACGAACGTGTGATCACACTTGATACACATTGCGACATAAATGTTAACAATTTTACAGATTCTATTAACTATACCCAAGAATTAGACAACCAAGTTAATCTTCCTAAAATGAAAAAAGGAGGATTAGATGTTGCCTGGTTTATTGTATATACTGGACAAGACACTTTAACAGATGAAGGTTACAAAAAGGCATATGAAAATGCCATATCAAAATTTGATGCCATACACAGATTAGTCGAGGAGATTGCTCCTAACGACATTGAATTAGCAACAACTTCAGATGATGTTAGAGGTATTGCTGCCTCTGGTAAAAAAGTAGCCATGATTGGGATTGAAAATGGATATCCTGTAGGAATGGACATTAATAATGTAAAAAAATTCTATGATTTAGGTGGACGTTATATGTCATTAGCACATAATGGTCATAGTCAATTAAGTGATAGTAATACAGGAGAAAGAGATAGTATTTGGCTGCATAATGGTTTGAGTGATTTTGGTAAAGAAGTAATAAAAGAAATGAATAAATGGGGAATGATGATAGATGTATCACATCCTTCAAAGGAAGCTATTCGTCAAATGATTGAACTTTCACAAGCACCAATTATTGCATCGCATTCTTCAGCTAGAGCATTATGTGATCATAGTAGAAATCTTGATGATGAGCAATTGCAATGGATGAAAGACAATGGTGGTGTTATTCAAACAGTTGCCTTTAAAAGCTATGTCAATGAGGAAAAGCAAAACATCAGAGACGAAAAAATAAAAGAAATAAGAGAAGCCATTATTGACTCATTAGGAATCACATGGCATGATTGGACTTCTTTTGGACAATTGGATGAAGCCGCTCAGATGGAATTTATTGCCAAAAGAAAAATTGTGATGGATTTAGCTGATGAAAAGGCTAATTCTATTGAAGGATTCCCAGGCAATGTTAATGTTTCAGACTTTGTAGATCATATAGATTATATGGTTGAAAAAATTGGATTAGATCACGTCGGCATCAGTAGTGATTTTGATGGTGGTGGTGGTGTTGACGGCTGGAACGATGCTAGTGAAACATTCAACGTGACTTTAGAGCTAGTTCGTCGTGGTTATACAGAAGAAGAAATAGGTAAGCTTTGGAGTGGTAATTTATTGCGTGTACTAGATGAAGTTCAAGAAGTTGCTCAAAAACTACAAGCTGAATAGAACGTATCATTCAGATAGAAAAAAAAGCCAGCTATTTGCTGGCTTTTCTTTTTCTTTTTAAGAAACTTTGATATTCTTAAGGGGTTTCTTTTTCGCTTCTTCACGTTTTGGAAGCGTAACTTTTAATATACCATCATCATACTTTGCCGAAATTTTATCAGTTTCAACAGATTCTGGTAGCGTAAATGTTCTTTTAAAAGAAGAATATCCAAATTCTCTTCTGGTATAATTTTCGTTATCTACATTTTCATATTCAGACTTAACTTCTGCTGATATTGACAACAAAAGGTTATCTACACTAATATTAAAGTCTGACTTTTTTAGTCCAGGAACAGCCATTTCAACAAGGTAATCATTAGCAGTGTCTAAAACATTAACTGCTGGTAACGTCATACCTGTATTAAAATTTGACATAAATTCTGTTCCAAAATTCTTGTTGATGACTTCATCAATCCAAGATGGGAATGTTGGTAACATATTAAAACCTAACGAAGCAGTTTTGCTGTTACCATTTTTTGTTGTTGGAATTAAACCACTCATAACTATTAAATTTTAAGTTAAACATTAATTTATTTCATATGCAACAAAAAAAATACCAAGCAAAAAAAACTGAAATATTTTCAGTTAATCTGACAAATATTCAGTTTAAATCACTAAGCGTTAGTGTATTAAATAGTTTCTAGTACTTATACAAGGCTAATAATGCCTCTTCAAAACGCTGTTTGGGTAAGTATTGTTCTTCCAGCTGACCAATAAAAGGAATTGGTGTTTCTAAACTTGCAACACGTTTTACAGGAGCATCAAGATAGTCAAAACATTCTTCCATAATTAAAGCTGAAATATCTGAAGCAATCCCTCCAAAAAGAGAGTCTTCTTGCAAAATTATGACCTTTCCTGTCTTTTTGACGGATTTTAAAATAGCTTCAGTATCTAAAGGGCACAAAGTTCTTAAGTCAAGTAAATCTGCATTAATTTCAGGATACTTCCCTAAAGTATCTAAAGCCCAATGTACAGCAGCTCCATAGGAAACAACAGTGATATCATTACCTTCTTTTACTAAAGACGCCTTGCCAAATGGAATGGTATAATAATCAATAGGTACTTCTTGTCTTATGCTTCTATATAAAGCTTTATGCTCAAAATAAAGTACAGGATTCGGATCATTTATGGCAGTGGCTAACAAACCTTTGGCATCTAATGGAAATGCTGGATAAACTACTTTCAATCCAGGTGTTTTAGTAAACCACGCTTCGTTAGTTTGAGAATGAAAAGGTCCTGCTGCTACTCCGGCTCCACAAGGCATTCTAACAACTACATCTGCATTTTGGTTCCATCTGTAATAAGATTTAGCCAAATAGTTAACCACAGGGTTAAAACCTGAAGTCACAAAATCGGCAAATTGCATTTCAACTACGCTTTTAATACCAGCAATAGATAAACCCATTCCAGCTTCCACAATGGCTGACTCACAAATTGGTGTGTTTCTCACACGTTCTGTTCCGAAAGCTTTTACAAAGCCTTCTGTAATTTTAAAAACACCTCCATAATCTGCAATATCTTGTCCCATTATTACAAGATCTTTATGATGCTGCATGGATTGTTTTAAACCTGATGAAATGGCATCAATAAAACGCATTTCTTCAGTTTTACCTTTAGACTTAACTTCTTTATATTCAAAATCTTGATATACATCATTTAACTCATGAGTCAAGTTCGGCACTATAGCTGGTTCTGCTCCTGCCTTATCAAGATTTTCGTTAATTTCATGGATAATTTCTTCCTTAAAAAGGACTTCTGTTTTTTCGTTTAAAATCCCTAGGTCTTTCAAATAAGCTTGAAAATTTACAACTGGGTCTTTTTTAGCCCAAGCATCCATCAAGTCCTGAGGCACATACTTAGTTCCACTCGCTTCTTCATGTCCACGCATTCTAAACGTTTTAAACTCAATTAAAATTGGTCTCGGACGTTTTCTAATGCTCGCTGCCAACTTAGACACTTTATCATAAACTTCAATGATATTGTTTCCATCAATAATAAAAGATTCCATGCCATAACCTTTACCTCTATCCGCAATATGTTTGCAATTGTACTGCTCTGATGTTGGAGTTGACAAACCGTACCCATTATTCTCAACACAGAAAATCACAGGAAGCTTCCATACAGAAGCCACATTAAGGGCCTCATGGAAATCACCTTCACTTGTTCCACCTTCACCAGTAAACACAGCAGTAACTTGATTATTCTTTTTGAGCAAATTCGCCAGTGCAATGCCATCTGCAACACCAAGTTGTGGACCCAAATGGGAAATCATACCGACAATATTATATTCTTGAGTACCGAAATGGAAAGAGCGATCGCGACCTTTTGTAAAACCAGGAGCTTTTCCTTGCCACTGACAAAAAAGTCTAAACAAAGGAATTTCTCTTGTAGTGAACACGCCAAGATTTCTATGCATTGGTAAGATATATTCGTCTTTGTTAAGCGCCATTGTGACACCAACTGATATTGCTTCTTGTCCAATTCCAGAAAACCATTTTGATATTTTTCCCTGTCTTAAAAGAATAAGCATTTTTTCCTCGATCATTCGAGGCTTTAGCATATTCTTATAAAGTTTAAGTAATGTTGCCTTATCTAAATTCTTCTTATCGTAAGATATTTCAGCTTGTGATTTACTCGTCGCGCTCATGTTTTTTCTTTAGTAAATCAAAAGTAGCAAAATTAAGTTACAGACTAAATACTTTTAGCATAATATGAATTAAACAAGGATGAATGGTAGCATTTTTCGTTATATTTGTAGTTCTACTTGATTTATAAAAAAGAATACAATGAATAAAATCCCAAGTGTAAATCTTAAAGATTTTTTATCTGAAGATCCAAGCAAAAAACAGCAATTCATCAATGATATTGGAAAAGCCTATGAAGAGATAGGATTTGTTGCGTTAAAAGGCCATTTTTTAGACGATGCCTTAGTTGATAATCTATACAAAGAGATTAAAAACTTTTTTGCACTACCAGTTGAAACCAAACGTAAGTACGAAATTCCAGGAATTGGAGGTCAACGTGGTTATGTGTCGTTTGGTAAGGAAAGTGCAAAAGGCAAAAAAGAAGGTGATTTGAAGGAGTTTTGGCATTTTGGACAGTATGTTGAAAATGATCCAGAATTGGAGGCAGAATATCCTGCAAATGTAGTGGTTGAGGAATTACCAGAATTTAATAAAATAGGAAAAGAAACTTATAGAATGTTGGAAAAAACGGCAAAGTATGTACTTCGTTCACTAGCATTACATTTAGATTTAGAAGAAACCTATTTTGATCAATACATTCATAATGGCAATAGTATTTTAAGACCTATTCATTATCCACCTATTTTAGATGAACCAAAAAACGCGGTGAGAGCAGCGGCACATGGTGATATTAACTTAATTACATTGTTAATGGGAGCTCAAGGTCGTGGATTACAAGTTCAAAATCATAAAGGTGAATGGATAGATGCCATAGCTGAACCTGATGAACTCATGATTAATGTCGGTGATATGCTTTCAAGACATACGAACAATAAATTAAAGTCAACCATTCATCAAGTTATTAATCCACCAAGAGAACTTTGGGGAACCTCACGTTATTCCATTCCGTTTTTCATGCATCCAATCAGTAGTATGAAACTGGATGTCTTAGAAAGTTGTATTGATGAAGATAATCCGAAACAATTTGAAGATATAACTGCAGGTGAGTTTTTGAATGAGCGCTTGGTAGAATTAGGGTTGATAAAAAAATAATGGATTTACAAGAACAGCTTAAAAACCTCTTTCCTGATCATAAAGTATCAGAATCACAAGAAAAATCTAACAAAGAAGATTCTATTTGGATTCAAGACGATCCTATCATTTGTAAATATGAAAAACGAAAAGGCAAACCAATAACCATACTTGAAGGTTATAATGGAGCCACAGAAGACTTTAAAAAACTAGCCAAAGAACTAAAAACCAAACTTAGTGTTGGTGGTAGTTTTAAAGATGACAAAATAATTATTCAAGGTGATTATAGAAATAAAATAATGACCATTTTAAAAGAAAAAGGCTTTAGCGTGAAACGTGTTGGTGGCTGATAATGGCAAATCAAATATTACATATAACCAATGGCTCAAATCTAACGAGTTATTTAAAAGATCTTAATATTGAAGGTGATTTTTTTACATGGCATGAAATGCTTTGTGAAGGACCAACTACTGAACAAATTGATACACATGAATTCGTAGCAATAAGAAGAGTTTTTCTTAATAAATACTACGATATTGATATTGATGAGTACGAATTTCATAGAGAACTTGAAATTTTTGATAACACCGAGAAGTATTCTGAAATCAACCTTTGGTTTGAATATGATTTATTTTGTCACATCAACTTGATCGCTGTGATTAGTTTATTACATCAAAAGCAAGTGAAACTACCTTTGTATTTAATTTGTAGTGGCAGAATTAAAGGAAAATCTGACTTTAAAGGGTTGTCTGAACTTAATGAAAGCCAATTACTCAATCATTATAAAAATAAAGTGAAATTAAACGAGGATGATATCGATTTGGCACGTTCACTTTGGAGCATCTATTGTGGTGAAAATCATAACTTACTTAAACCATATATTGTAAAAAAATCTTCTTTCAAGTATCTGAGCAGTTGCTTAAAAGCACATCTTAAACGTTTTCCTGATTCACAGAATGGCTTATGCAGATTAGAGAAGCATATTTTGGAAATAGTTAAAGATAACTACATAAAGTCAACACATCATTTGCTTGGTTACATATTAAATTATCAAGGATATTATGGCTATGGTGATATTCAAATAAAGAGAATGATTGCTAATTTAGATATGTTTCTATTTGAAGGTGAAAATGGATTAGAATTGAATAGAAAAGGTCATGAAGTGCTTTTAAATAAGTATAATTTTTCTGCTGAAATTAACAATGATATTCAATATGGAGGAGCGACGCGATTAAAATATCAATTCAATAAAAAACAAAACGAATTAGTAAAAACAATATATAATGTCAATTAAAGAATCTGAACTTATACTCAATCCTGATGGTAGTGTTTATCATTTGAATTTAAAACCTGAGCACATTGCAGACACCATTATTTTTGTAGGTGATCAGGATAGAGTAATTAAGATTTCAAAACACTTCGATGTAATAGAATTTGAAACCCAAAAGCGAGAATTCAAAACACATACTGGAACATATAAAGGAAAACGTCTTACAGTGCTTTCAACAGGAATTGGTCCAGACAATATTGATATTGTTATGAATGAACTTGATGCTTTAGTGAATATAGATTTAACTACACGAAAGCCAAAGGACAAGCTAACGGAATTAAAAATCATCAGAATTGGAACTTCTGGTTCACTACAAAAAGATGTTCCGGTCGATTCTTTTGTATTAAGCACTTATGGATTGGATCTTAATGGCATGCTGCACTTTTACAAAATTGATGGATTGACAAACCCAGAAATGGAAGACGCTTTTATGAAACATACCAACTGGAATTCAAATAAAGCCAGACCAATCATATTTAACAACAGTAAATCATTAGAAAAAATATTTGGTACTGAAGTTCATAAAGGCTTAACGGCTACTGCTGGAGGCTTTTATGGTCCTCAAGGACGAGTTCTACGCTTACCCTTAGAAGATGAAACCCTCAATAACAAAATGGATAATTTCAATTATAATGGTGTGAGAATAACAAATTTTGAGATGGAAACTGCTGTAATTTACGGTATGTCTAATCTTCTAGGTCATCATGCTTTATCACTAAATGCCATTATCGCAAATAGACCTAATGGAACTTTTAGCAAAGATCCTGGTCTAACCGTTGAGCGGTTAATTACTTATACACTTAATAAACTAGTGGGCTAAAGAATGAAGAAAGTAAATATTGGTGGTGTACCAGAACATTTTAATTTAGCTTGGTATTTGACCTTAAGAAATGGTGAATATAAAGAACATGATATTAATCTCAGATGGAAAGATTATCATGGAGGAACTGGACAAATGTGCAAAGCTCTTAGGGATAAAGAAATAGATATTGCTGTAATTTTAACCGAAGGCATCATTAAAGATATAATTGATGGCAACGATTGTAAAATTGTTCAAGTCTTTGTAAAGTCGCCATTAATTTGGGGAATTCATGTGGCTGAGCATTCTTCCTATCATACCATTGAGGACCTTAAAGGTAAAAGAGCTGCCATAAGTAGATATGGTTCTGGTTCACATTTAATGGCTTACATTAATGCTGAAAACAACAATTGGAATCTTGAAACTGATCTTCATTTTGAAGTTATTAAAAATTTAGATGGCGCAGTAAAAGCCTTAACAGATAACACTGCTGATTACTTTTTGTGGGAAAAATTCACAACAAAACCAATTGTAGATTCTGGCGTGTTTAGGCGCATAGGAAATTGTCCTACACCATGGCCTTGTTTCGTAATTGCAGTAAGACAAGAATTCATTGATACTGAAAGTGAAAGTTTGAAAACTATATTAGACATTATTAACAACACAACTATCGATTTTAAAAATATACCTAGCATCGATAAAACTTTGGCAAATCGTTACGAGCAAAAGCTAGAAGATGTGCAACAATGGCTCGAATTAACGGAATGGTCACAAAGCCAAATCAGCGAATCTACAGTGGAAAAAGTTCAAACTGAATTATTGAACTTAAACATCATTAACAATAAGCTCCCATACCATAAAATTGTTGAGAATATATAACTTGATTTATCTTAAAAAATTCAAAATTATTTATTGAACTGAACCTAAAGTCATGTCCATTCAATCTGTCTTTGACCAGATTGATCTAACAGGAAATTAGTTTTACTAAAGTGTTTGTTTCCAAACCAATAACCTCTGTTTGCGCTTAGTGGCGAAGGATGTCCTGATTGCAAAACGTGGTGCTTTTGTGAATCAATAAGTTTGATTTTCTTTTTTGCAAAACCACCCCAAAGTAAAAATACGACACCATTTTTATACTTTGAAACACATCGTATAACCGCATCTGTGAATGTTTCCCAGCCTTTATTTTGATGACTTCCCGCTTGATGAGCTCTGACCGTTAAAGTAGCGTTTAAAAGTAAAACACCTTGATCAGCCCAACGCTCTAAATTACCGCTTTTTGGGTATGGAATGTCTAAATCTGTTCCTATTTCCTTAAAAATATTGATTAATGATGGTGGATGTGCAACAGCATCACTGACTGAAAAACACAAACCATTTGCTTGGCCAAATCCATGGTAAGGATCTTGACCAATAATAACTACTTTTAAATTATCGAAGGTACAATGATTAAATGCTGCAAAGATGTCTTTTCCAGGAGGAAAACATTGATGCATTTTATATTCTTGCTTTACAAAATTGACCAAATCAGTAAAATAAGGTTTACTAAATTCATCTTGTAAATGTGTTTTCCAACTCGAATGAATATTTACTTCCATGATTTATATCTTCTGTTGACAAAAATATAATTATCAATTATAACATCATATCCAAAAAAAGATTAGTTGTTAACCGTTCATTTAATCAGTTACTTTTATTGATTTATAATTTTACAAAGAAACTATTCCGCCAGGAATAAAGAGGATATTCAAAAATTCCACATTTCAATTGTTATACGTAAATTTGCTTTCCATTATAAATGACAGGAATTCAAAGGATGATTAGCATTCACGAAAAAACACTTCAAGATTTAGAGTTTTATAAAGTTTTGCGACAAGTAAGTGAACATTGCATCACAAATTTAGGCAAAGCCAAAGCCCTAGAAATTGTACCTTATAATAAAAAAGAAACCTTACTCATTAGTTTGCAACTAACGCATGAGTACGCGTCGTCATTTGATAATGATAATCGCATTCCTAATCATGGTTTTGATATCATCACAAAAGAACTTCAGTTACTAAGAATTGAAAACACTTATTTAGAAACACAAAGTTTGAAAAAATTGATTTCAATTTCTCTAACTGTGAATGAGATTTTGAAATTCTTAAAAACGTTTGAAGAGTATTATCCAAATTTACATCGTTACACATCACATATAGAAATTACGTCTGAACTTATTGAAAAAGTTGATGCTGTTGTTGATCGTTTTGGCGACGTTAAAGACAACGCTTCTCCTCTCCTAAAAGAGTTACGACAAGGTATTAATAAACTTAAGGGTAAAATAAATTCAAGCTTTACTTCTGCCTTAAACACATATCACAACCTTGACTACTTGGATGATATTCGTGAATCTGTAGTCGATAACAAACGTGTATTGGCAGTAAAAGCAATGCATAGACGCAATGTAAAAGGCGCAATTCTTGGTGGTAGTAAAACTGGAAGTATCGTGTATATTGAACCAGAAGCTACTTTTCAACATACTAGAGAATTAAACAATTTGGAATATGAAGAAAGCGAAGAAGTTATTAGAATACTAAAGGAGGTTACCAATTTCATTAGACCATTTTTACCTTTATTAGAGAATTACCAATCGTTTCTCACGACCTTGGATGTCATTGCTGCTAAAGCAAAGTATGCCAAATCCATGAATGCAATCCTGCCTGAAATTACGGAGGATAAAGCAATGTATTTAAGAGATGCTTATCATCCTCTGCTCTATTTAACAAACTTGGAAAAGAAAGAAAAAACCTTTCCTCAGACTATAGAGTTAAAACAGGATAGCAGAATTATAGTAATTTCAGGTCCAAATGCTGGTGGGAAAAGTATAACCCTAAAAACGGTTGGTTTACTGCAAGTGATGTTACAAAGTGGTATGCTCATACCTGTTCATGAACGCAGTAAAGCGTGTTTGTTCG
>Ga0098073_1000552_pt1 | contig 12515 bp, 10 predicted proteins | sample 31_taG_FD_75060 | JGI IMG/M metagenome (GOLD analysis project Ga0098073, IMG submission 75060) | Marine viral communities from the Gulf of Mexico - 31_GoM_OMZ_CsCl metaG | ecosystem: Environmental > Aquatic > Marine > Oceanic | place: Gulf of Mexico | collected 2015-07-12
TCTGCCATAACAAAAGTCTGATAATCACGATACTCAACAATTCCTAAGTTTGGTTTTAGCGTAGTAAATTCGTAATCCGCAATTTTTGGTTTTGCAGAAGTAATAACAGATAATAAGGTAGATTTTCCAGCATTTGGAAAACCAACCAAACCAACATCAGCTAATATTTTGAGCTCAAGTGTAACACGTTTTTCTTCAAGTGGAATTCCTGGTTGTGCATAGCGAGGTGTTTGATTGACAGAGTTTTTAAAGTGCCAATTACCACGTCCTCCCATTCCTCCTTCACAAAGAATTTTTTCTTCACCTTGTTCAGTAATTTCAAACAAAATTTCATTGCTTTCTGAATCTCTCACAACAGTTCCTAATGGTACGTCAACATAAACGTCTTCGCCATCTGCTCCTGTACTCCTACCACTGCTACCATGTTCTCCATGACCAGCTTTAAAATGCTTTTTGAATTTTAAGTGATAGAGTGTCCAAAGGTTCTCATTACCACGAATAATGACATGACCACCTCGTCCTCCATCACCTCCATCTGGACCTCCTTTTGCTACATATTTCTCTCTATGTAAATGCGTAGAGCCTTTTCCTCCGTTTCCAGAAGAAGCAAATACTTTTACATAATCAACGAAATTACCTTCTGTCATGTCTTTATATTAAGATTCCTGCACTAGCAGGAATCAAATTAATTAATTTTTATTTAAAATTGAAACTACAATCCTATAATGCGTCTATCACTTTGTTTAAACGAACCGTAATTTCTTCTATATTACCAACACCATCAACACCAAAATATTTATTTTGCTCAGTGTAGTAATCTTTTAAAATTGCTGTTTTACTATAGTATTCTTTTATGCGATTTCTTATTATAGACTCATCAGCATCATCTGGTCGTCCACTGGTTTTACCACGTTCTAAAAGTCGTTGAACTAGAACTTCATCGTCAACTTCTAAAGCAATCATTGCATTGATTTCAGAATCTTTATTATCCATTAAAATATCTAAGGATTCAGCTTGAGCTCTAGTACGAGGAAAACCATCAAAAATAAATCCTTTGGCATCCGAGTTTTTATCAACCTCTGCACTTAACATATCAATGGTAACTTGATCCGGAACCAATTGTCCTTTATCCATATAAGACTTTGCTAAAGTACCAAGCGCAGTTTCATTTTTTATATTATATCTAAACACATCTCCAGTCGAAATATGCACTAAATCATATTGGTCTCTTAAAAAATTAGCCTGTGTTCCTTTTCCTGCTCCTGGAGGTCCAAATAGGACAATGTTTGTCATGTGTTCTGTTGTTTTTATTTGATATATTTCAGGCAAATCTCTTCCAAGTCCATCGTAATCCAATCCGTATCCAACAATAAATTTGTTAGGAATATCAATACCTTTATAATGAATTTTAAAATCTTCTTTGTAAGCTTCAGGTTTATAAAACAAGGTTGCTATTATCAACTGTTTTACATTCTCATTTTTGAAAATCCTATGAACTTCAAACATGGTTTTTCCTGAATCAATAATATCTTCAAGTATAACCACAGTTCTACCTGATAAATCCTGAGTTAATCCAATTAAGCGTTGTATATCTTCCGAAGATTTTAAGCCTTCATATGATGCGAGCTTAATAAAGGTAACTTCACAAGGTTTAGGATACTTTTTTACAAAATCACTCACAAACATGAATGAACCATTTAAAATCCCAACAAACACAGGAATTTCATCTCCTAAATCCTTAGAAATTTTATCAACCATAACTGTTATGGCATCATCAATTTCAGATGAAGAAATAAAAGGTTTAAAATATTTATCGTGAAGCTTTATCAACTTATTACAATTTTAAAGGTGCAAAGATAATCAATTGAAGCCGTTTTAACGATTTTTTGATTTGTGATTTTAATACTGAATTAATATTTAAGTGTATTTTTGCAGTGTAAATCATTTCACGTGAATCACCAAAACAAAAAAAACTATTTTTCTTCACCTTTCAAATTAGGAATACTAGGTGGAGGTCAATTAGGCAAAATGATGCTTAATGATACTAGAAAGTTTGACATTTACACTTGTGTTTTAGATCCTAGTAATGAGGCTCCTTGTAAAATAGCTTGTAATGAGTTTTATCAAGGTGATTTAATGGATTTTGAAACGGTTCTCAACTTTGGAAAAAAAGTAGATGTTTTAACTATTGAAATTGAGAACGTCAATGTTGATGCTCTTGAAAAGTTGGAAAAAGAGGGTATTCAAGTTTATCCATCTTCAAAAACTTTGAGAACCATTCAAAATAAAGCGAAGCAAAAGCTGTTTTATGTAGATCATAATTTACCAACAGCACCTTTTTCAAGGTATGCCTATAAAGATGAAATATTAACTGCCATTGAACATGAAAGTCTCGATTTTCCATTTGTATGGAAAAGTGCACAATTTGGTTATGATGGCAATGGTGTAAAGATAATAAGAACATATTCAGATTTAGATGATTTACCAAATGTAGAATGTATCACAGAAAAACTCATTCCTTTTAAAAATGAATTATCAGTCATCGTCGCAAGAAACGTTGAAGGAAAGGTTAAAGTTTTTCCAGTTGTTGAGATGGAGTTTCATCCTGAAGCCAATCAGGTTGAATACGTGATCTGTCCTGCCAGAATCTCAAAAGAAGTAGCCTTAAAAGCAGAATTGGTAGCTTTAAAAACATCTACAGCATTTAATCATGTTGGTTTATTGGCTGTTGAGATGTTCCAGACCGAAAATGATGAAATTTTAATAAACGAAGTTGCTCCGAGACCACACAATTCTGGTCATCATACCATTGAAGCGAGTTACACGTCACAATTTGAGCAACATTTAAGAGCCATTTTGAATTTACCATTAGGTAGAACAGATAGTAAGGTTGGTGGTATAATGGTAAATTTAGTAGGTGCTGAAGATTATGTTGGTAACGTGGTGTATAAAAACATTGAATCTATCATGGAAATGGATGGAGTTACTCCTCATATTTATGGGAAGAAACAGACGCGACCATTTCGTAAAATGGGTCATGTAACCATTGTACATGAAGATATAAATGAAGCGAGAAAGATAGCCGAGAAAGTAAAAAATACAATTAAAGTAATTAGCGAATAATATGGCACAAGTAGGAATTATTATGGGAAGCAATAGTGATCTTCCGATTATGCAAGAAGCGATTGATATTTTAAAAGGATTTGATATTGAAGTTGAAGTTGATATTGTTTCGGCACACAGAACTCCGGAAAAAATGTTTGATTATGGCAAAAACGCTCATAAACGCGGTATAAAAGTCATTATAGCTGGCGCTGGAGGTGCTGCCCATTTGCCTGGAATGATTGCATCATTATCGCCATTACCAGTAATTGGAGTACCTGTTAAATCAAGAAACTCTATTGATGGCTGGGATTCTGTATTATCAATTTTGCAGATGCCTGGAGGAGTACCTGTAGCTACAGTTGCTCTAGATGGCGCCAAAAACGCAGGTATTTTAGCAGCTCAAATTATTGGCACTTCAGATACTTGTGTTTTAGATAAAATTGAGGCTTATAAAGAAGGCTTAAAAGTAAAAGTGATTAACGCAGCTAAAACTATAAAACAATAAAACCTCGACCGAAGCCGAGGTTTTAAAATTGCTATTAATCAACCATTTTTTAAGAGTAAAACTCTCTTTAAAAAATTCTGAAGCGAAAGTAGAAAAATATTCAATATTAACTACTAATTGTTAATTAATATTCATAACATCAACTAGTTAGCAAGAAAAAACCTACGTAAATATTTATTTTGTAGTATAAATTCTAGTATTTGTTTAAAAAAATAACTTACATATTAATATGTCTATCTTAAATCGACACTTTTCAACACCATATAACACAGCTCCATTTTCAAAAATTAAAAATGAAGAATTTCTCCCTTCGTTTAAAACAGCCATTGAAAAAGCCAGAAAAGAGATTGATGCAATTGTTGAAAATCTAGAACATCCTACTTTTAAAAACACCATTGAGGCTTTAGAATACTCTGGACAGGAATTAGACAGGATTTCTAGCATATTCTTCAACTTAAATTCAGCTGAAACCAACGACGATATTCAAAAAATAGCGCAAGAAGTATCTCCTTTACTTACAGAATTTGGCAATGATATTACCTTAAATGAAGATTTATTCAAACGGATAAAAACAGTTTACGACTCTAAACCCAAAAACCTAAACGAAGAACAAAAAACATTACTCAATAAACGCTATAAAAGTTTTTCAAGAAATGGTGCTAATCTTCCAAGTGATAAAAAGGAACAATTAAGAGCCATAGATAAAGAGTTAAGTCAGCTAAAATTAAAGTTTGGTGAAAATGTGTTGGCCGAAACCAATAAGTTTGAGATGCTTATTACCAATGAAAATGACTTATCAGGTTTGCCTGAAGGCGCTAAAGAAGCAGCTAAACAATTTGCTGAAAGTAAAGACAAAGATGGCTGGTTAATCACATTAGATTATCCTAGTTACATCCCATTTATGACTTATGCTGACAATCGTGAGTTGCGCAAAAAACTATCCTTAGCATTTGGAAGTAAAGCCTTTAAAAATGACGAATTAGACAATCAATCCATAGTTATAAAAATTGCAAATCTTCGTTTTAAACGTGCGCAACTTTTGGGTTATAAAACACATGCTCACTTTGTTTTAGAAGAACGTATGGCCAAAACTCCTGAAAAAGTTGAGGAATTTTTAAATGAATTATTAGAAAAAGCAAAACCAGCTGCTAAAGCTGAGTTCGCCACTCTTGAACGTTTTGCTAAAGAATTAGATCATATTGACACCTTGCAAAAATGGGATTCGGCATATTACTCTGAAAAGCTTAAACAAAAACTTTTTGATTTAGATGACGAAAAGCTAAAACCATATTTCAAGCTTGAAAACGTGATTGATGGAGCTTTTACAGTTGCCAATAAACTCTTTGATTTAAATTTTGAAGAAATTGATACTATTGACAAGTATCACGATGATGTTTTGACCTATAAAGTGACAGATAAAGAAGGCCATTTAGTGTCTATTTTTTACGCAGACTTTTTCCCAAGACCTGGCAAACGTAATGGAGCATGGATGACCTCTTACAAATCTCAATATATGCAAAATGGAGAAATTGAAAGACCACATGTATCGATCGTTTGCAATTTTACGAAGCCGACCAAAAGCAAGCCTTCACTCTTAACCTTTAATGAAGTAACGACACTTTTCCACGAGTTTGGTCATGCTTTGCATGGTATGTTAGCTAATACAACCTATCCGAGTTTATCAGGAACTTCCGTGTATTGGGATTTTGTTGAGCTACCAAGCCAGGTTATGGAAAATTGGTGTTATGAAAAAGAAGCTTTGGAGTTATTTGCGAAACATTACGAAACCAATGAAGTGATTCCGATGGAGTTGGTGAACAAAATTAAAGAATCTGCCACCTTTCAAGAAGGCATGCAAACCCTTCGTCAAATAAGTTTTGGATTATTAGATATGAGTTGGCATGGTCAAGATCCTTCACACATCAAAGACGTAAAAACCCAAGAAGTACTGGCTTTTGGTGACACACAACTCTATCCTGACGTTACTGAAAATTGTATGAGTACAGCCTTTGCACATATTTTTCAAGGTGGTTATTCTTCTGGGTACTACAGTTATAAATGGGCTGAAGTTTTGGATGCTGATGCTTTTGAATATTTTAAAGAAGAAGGTGTTTTCAGCAAAACGGTTGCTAATAAATTTAAAGAAAATGTATTGTCTCGAGGTGGTACTGAAGACCCAATGGTATTGTACAAACGCTTTCGCGGTCAAGAACCAAAACCAGAAGCCCTATTAAAGCGTGCTGGGTTAATTAGTTAATTATAAATTTGATTAACCTTAAACTTTTCATAAAACCATTAAAAGTCAGCATTTTATTTTATTTTTGAAACGAGCAATTTAATAACTATTTATGTCAGGTCATGAAATAAATCCCAATAAGTGGATTGATTTGTATTCAGATTATCTTTTTAACTATACAATCACACGAGTGAATGATAGAGAGATTGCTCAAGATATAGTGCAAGACACTTTTTTTGCAGGCCTAAAATCTATGAAAAACTTTAAAGGTGAAGCTAGTGAACGTACATGGCTTATTTCTATCTTAAAACGGAAAATCATAGACCACTACCGTAAAATAAATTCAAGAAAAGGAAAAGCTGAAGTACGCATGAACCTGAGTTTTGATGGAGAAGATGAAGGCGATTGGTTAGAACAACGCGTAGCAGATCCTTTTGATAAAACTGCTGAAGACAACTTAGAAAATACAGAACTAGGATTGGCCATACATGATTGTCTTGGCAAATTACCAGCCAAACAGGCTGAAGTGTTTCAAATGAAGACGTTATTAGGTTACGACACAGAAACTATTTGTAATGAATTGGGTATCACAGCGTCTAATCTTTGGGTAATTATACACAGAGCCAGAACATCTTTGGCTACTTGTATAGAAGAAAAATGGTTTTAATTATTTAAACTAATGAGTAAGGATTATAAAATATTTGTTTCGTGTGATAAAGCGGCTCATACTTGTGATAAATCGCAGTATAATGAGGCTTCTTTATGGGAAAAAATTAAATTAAATATTCATCTTATTTATTGTAAAGCTTGTCGAAAATACTCATCAAACAACGGAAAACTTACTAAACTGATTAAAAAATCAGAAGTTGAATGTCTTAAAGCCTCAGAGAAAGAAAAGTTAAAAGTAAATTTAAACAACGAGTTAAAAAACAATCAATAATTAGCCGTTGTTAATATAGCCCAAAGTATTGGTATGCCTTCAACCCAAAATGAGCTATAATAGTATTTTTGATTTTTGGTGCTAAAAAGCAGAAACAACAGTAATAAGAGACAAATTACCGAAAGAATAATGGTTTTGTTCACGTAAAACTCATCCTTAAAAAACTCCAGTAAAAAGACTAATACAATTAACAAAACACCAATAACTTTTGTTTTGTAGATACCTATCTTTTGAGGAATTGTGGCCAGTTTTAAGCTGTCATATTTCATGTCCCTAATTTCAAAAGGCAGTGTGGCTATAACGACATACAAAAATCGTTGCACAAACTCAATGACCATGTCATTATCTAAAACATAATTTTCATTTAACAAAGGAATCAAAACAGTAACACAAGTCCAAACAAATGCTATTACATAAATCTTTAATCCGCCAATAGCTCTCAGATTTCCTGCTTCAACAAATATCTTTTTCGGTAAAAAAGGAATAGCATACAAAAAGGTAATAAGGCCTAATCCTAAAAAATAAAAGATGGTTTCTGTCTTTAAAATAAAAGTGTAATAAGCTAATGCCACAAAACACAGTAAAGAAAAAATTTGAATAGCTTTAAGCCAACTCGCCAATCTTCTATGATGAAATTTTGCCAAGCCAAAATACTTTACAAAATTGTAGCCAGTAATGGTTGCAAAAAAAATAAAAAATACAAAATCCAAATCGGCTCCAACATTAAAATTTAAGAGCGTCACCCAAACTAATCCGCATACAGCGAGAGCGACATGAATACTGCTGTTAATGTAAAAATCGATTATCCTTTTTAAAATTTGCATATTACAAATTTAGACAAACTGTTAATAATGCCTTAAAATGGTTAAAAACTTTCATTATTAGCATAATAAAACCATTTTTAATTACTTAATTTTGCACTTTAAAACTCAACCATTACAGTATGAATACAGATTTGTTTGAACTGCGCCACATTGGCCCAAGAGAAAGTGATCACGAAGCAATGCTTAACACAGTTGGTGCATCAACATTGGACCAACTAATTACTGAAACCATTCCAAATAATATTCGTTTGCAGAATCCTCTCAATTTGGATGCTGCAATGAGTGAACAAGAATACTTGGAGCATATTCATGAAATGGCTTCAAAAAACAAAGTCTTTAAGTCCTACATTGGTTTGGGTTATCATCCATCAAATTTACCAGCAGTAATTCAACGAAATATTCTTGAAAATCCAGGTTGGTACACAGCTTACACACCATATCAAGCTGAAATTGCGCAAGGTCGTCTGGAGGCATTATTAAATTTCCAAACCATGATCACTGATCTTACAGGAATGGAAATTGCTAACGCATCTTTGCTAGACGAAAGTACTGCTGCCGCTGAAGCCATGGCTTTACTTTTTGCTGTAAGAGAACGCGACCAAAAGAAAAACGAAGTTGTTAAGTTTTTTGTAGACGAACAAATACTACCTCAAACCCTATCACTTTTGCAAACACGTTCAAACCCATTAGGTATTGAATTGGTTGTTGCAGATACAAATACTTTTGATTTTTCATCAGATTATTTTGCTGCCATAGTTCAATATCCAGGAAAGGATGGACAAATCAATGATATTGCATCTTTCATTTCAAAAGCCAATGCTGCCAACATTAAAGTTGCTGTAGCTGCAGATATTTTAAGTTTAATAAAATTGGAAGCGCCAGGAAAATTTGGTGCCGATGTTGTTGTTGGTACAACGCAACGTTTTGGAATTCCAATGGGTTACGGTGGTCCTCATGCAGCTTATTTTGCAACAAAAGAAGATTACAAAAGAAGCATTCCAGGACGAATTATTGGCGTAACTAAAGATGCCAATGGAAATCGTGCTTTACGAATGGCACTTCAAACAAGAGAACAACATATAAAACGAGATAAAGCAACTTCTAACATTTGTACTGCGCAAGTTTTATTAGCTGTAATGGCTGGAATGTATGCAGTATATCATGGTCCAAAAGGATTACAATACATTGCGAATAAAGTACATAATGCAACAAGTAGCTTGGACAAAGCATTACAAGGTTTAGGTTTTGCTCAGGAAAACTCAGCCTATTTTGACACGCTAAAAGTGAAAGCAAATGCTGATAACGTAAAACGTGTTGCTGAAGCAAAAGGTGTTAATTTTTATTATGCTGATGCTGATACAGTAACTATTTCGTTGAATGAAACGACGTCTTTATCTGATGTCAACACTATCATTGCCATTTTTGCTGAAGTAGCAGGTAAAACAGCTGAAAGGCTAACTTCAATTGCATCTGCAAATAATATTCTAGAGACCGTAAAAAGAACCTCAGATTTTCTAGATAATGAAGTGTTTAATACTTACCATTCAGAAACCGATTTAATGCGTTATATAAAATCATTAGAGCGTAAAGATTTATCTTTAAACCACTCTATGATTTCATTAGGTTCATGCACCATGAAACTAAATGCAGCTGCTGAAATGCTACCTCTAAGTTGGTCAAACTGGGGAAATATTCATCCTTTTGCTCCTTTAAACCAAGTGGAAGGTTATTTAACTGTCCTGAAAAAATTAGAAGATCAATTAACTGAAATTACAGGCTTTTCTGCAACATCTTTACAGCCAAATTCTGGTGCACAAGGAGAATATGCTGGATTAATGGTAATTAAAGCATATCACGAATCAAGAGGTGATCATCATAGAAATATATGCTTAATTCCGTCATCAGCTCACGGAACAAATCCTGCGAGTGCTGTTATGGCTGGAATGCAAGTGGTTGTAACAAAATCCACAGAGGAAGGCAATATTGATATTGACGATTTACGCGAAAAGGCAGAGTTACATAAAGACAATCTTTCTTGTTTGATGGTAACTTATCCTTCAACACATGGTGTTTATGAATCTGGAATTAAACAAGTGACTCAAATTATTCACGATAATGGTGGTCAAGTGTATATGGATGGAGCCAATATGAATGCCCAAGTAGGATTAACTAATCCAGGAAATATTGGAGCCGATGTTTGCCACTTAAACTTGCATAAAACATTTGCAATTCCTCATGGTGGAGGTGGTCCAGGAGTTGGACCAATTTGTGTTGCTAAGCAATTAGCGCCATTTTTACCTGGAAACCCTGTAATTAAGGTTGGTGGAGAAAAAGGGATTACTGCAATTTCTGCCGCTCCTTATGGTTCTGCTTTAGCCTGTTTAATTTCGTATGGATATATCTGTATGTTAGGATCAAAAGGTTTAACAGAATCTACAAAAATAGCCATCCTTAATGCCAATTATATAAAAGTGCGATTACAAGGTCATTTTGACACATTGTATTCAGGTGAAAACGGTCGTGCAGCTCACGAAATGATTGTAGATTGTAGAGCTTTTAAAGAACATGGAATTGAAGTGAGTGATATTGCCAAAAGATTAATGGATTATGGTTTCCATGCTCCAACAGTTTCATTCCCAGTTGCTGGAACATTGATGATAGAACCAACGGAAAGTGAAAGTAAACAAGAATTAGATCGTTTCTGTGACGCTATGATTTCAATTAGAAAAGAAATTGAAGTTGCAGATAAAGATAATCCAAATAATGTTTTAAAAAATGCACCTCATACTATGGCAATGCTAACTGCAGACACTTGGGATCTACCATATTCTAGAACTGAGGCAGCATTCCCATTAGAGTATGTGTATAACAATAAATTTTGGCCAAGTGTAAGACGTGTTGATGATGCCTATGGAGATAGAAATTTAATATGCACTTGTGCTCCAATTGAGGACTTTATTGAAGCCTAATTTTGGCTTTGAACATCGTAAAAGACAATAAAACATTTTTTGCCTTTAATATTTTGCTAGTATATTCGTTACTTTAGCAATATTAAAGGCAATTTTTATATATGAATATTAAAATCACTGGTGTTGGAAGCTATATTCCTGAGTTAGTTGAAAAAAACACAGACTTTCACCAACACGAATTCCTAAATGTGGATGGTTCTACAATTGAACATACAAATGAAGTTATTGTAGAAAAATTTAAAGATATTACTGGCATTGTTGAACGTCGTTATGCTGATAGCCATCTGACGTCATCAGATCTTGCTGCTTTTGCTGCTGAACGCGCTATAGCAGATGCCAATATTGATCCGGAAGAATTAGATTATATCATCATGGCTCATAATTTTGGTGATGTAAAATCTGATACTATTCAGAGTGATGTTTTACCTTGTTTAGCATCACGAGTTAAACATAGCCTTCGTATTAAAAATCCTAAATGTGTTGCTTATGATATTTTATTCGGTTGTCCTGGTTGGATTGAAGGTGTAATACAAGCTCAAGCATTTATCAAATCAGGCATGGCTAAAAAGTGCTTGGTTATAGGCTCTGAAACCTTATCGAGGGTTGTAGACAAACATGATAGAGATTCCATGATTTATTCAGATGGTGCTGGAGCGACTATTATTGAAGCTTCAGATGAAGATGGTGGTATCTTAGCTCATGAAACTGCTTCGTTTACTTATGACGAAGCCTATTATTTATACTTCGGAAATTCTAATAAACAAGATCTATGTAGAGACACTCGATACATAAAAATGCATGGTCGAAAAATTTATGAATTTGCATTGAATAATGTGCCTCAAGCTATGAAAGCTTGTTTAGATAACAGCGGCGTTGACATTAAAGATGTTAAGAAGATTTTGATTCATCAAGCCAATGAAAAAATGGATGAAGCTATTGTAAAACGCTTCTATAGATTATACAAAACTGAGATGCCTGAAGACATCATGCCAATGAGTATTCATAAGCTAGGTAACAGCTCAGTGGCTACAGTTCCAACGTTGTATGACTTAATATTAAAGAATAAACTAGAAAATCATCAAATAAACAAAGGTGATGTTATTATATTTGCAAGTGTTGGTGCAGGAATGCACATTAACGCGATTGTATATAAATATTAATAACAAGATTTCCACTGTCGTGGGAAATAAACATGTACGAAAAAACATTTCCTAATAAACGATATAAACACACAGCAGAGTTTCTATTACAACATATTTCAACGGATTCTAAAATTTTGGATTTGGGAATTGAAAATCCTTTCACCAAAATCATGAAAGAACAAGGTTATGATGTTGAAAACACGAAAGGCGAAGACTTAGACTTAGACACTTCAACGATAGAAAATTCAAATGCTAATGTGATCACCGCTTTTGAAATATTTGAGCATCTAATCTCTCCTTTTACAGTTTTAAAATGCATAAAAGCAGACCGATTGGTTGCAAGCGTTCCACTTAAGTTATGGTTTTCATCAGCTTATAGAAGCAAAACTGACAAATGGGACAGACACTATCACGAGTTTGAAGATTGGCAATTTGATTGGTTACTTGAAAAGGCTGGTTGGAAAATTATGGATCGGCAAAAATGGACTAATCCAACAAAAAAAATTGGAATTAGACCAATGTTAAGATGGTTTACACCTCGCTATTACATTGTTTACGCAGAAAGAATTAAATAGTGGATTTTTATATTGTCATACCAGCCCATAACGAACAAGACACTATTGCTCTCACATTAGATTCCCTTGTAAATCAGAGCATGCAACCAAAGCGTGTGGTTGTGGTCAACGATAATTCAACAGATAAAACCTCAAGTATTGTTTCTGAATTTGCAAATAGACACGAGTGGATTTCTTTAGTTGAAAACACATCATCTGTTGCTCATTTACCTGGAAGCA
>Ga0098073_1000554_pt1 | contig 12442 bp, 10 predicted proteins | sample 31_taG_FD_75060 | JGI IMG/M metagenome (GOLD analysis project Ga0098073, IMG submission 75060) | Marine viral communities from the Gulf of Mexico - 31_GoM_OMZ_CsCl metaG | ecosystem: Environmental > Aquatic > Marine > Oceanic | place: Gulf of Mexico | collected 2015-07-12
CCCAACCAATTCAAAAGCCCTGTTTTGAAACCTGAAAATATATTCGTGAGAAGACCAGGAAGTACATTCCCGGCACGACCATATATAAAAGTCAATTTGTAAATCTCCATTGGGGAGGATTTGCAGCCCTTTAAAAGGCTCGTCCATATTTGGTGTATTTCTATTGATGATAAACGTATTGGACTGTAGCTTCTTCTTAAATTTTCCATTGCGTTTACCAAAGTAGATACCCAGTATTCTGGGAGATGTAACTATTGTATCACTTTCAAAATCATCGGTGTATTGAATCGTCTTTTTTACGGGGCATTGTATAGCAAAGGCCAGGTCTTCATATCCGTCTCCATTAAGGTCCCCTGAGGCCTGCGAAAGTACCTGCCAGTAATCGGGAATCAAATTGTGTATTTCCATTCCAGATTTTGGTAATTTTGGATACGTTGAATCTTTTTGGGCATTGCTTCCAAGAGTGCAAAGAACTATACCTAAAAAAAACACCTTTTTAAAATTCTTTATTCGTTCCATAGTGAGGATAGCTCATTGTTTTTGTACACATATCGTACATTATTGTTCGTAATTACTTCCTCATTCTCTCCACCTGGGTTAAGTACCAATTTGTCTGTTTTAAAGCTGAATTCTATGCCCGCTTTATCTTCTTTAATTTCTATGGTATCAGTCAAATAATTAGTGCCGTTTTGCTCAGGGTCATATCCTTCAATATCTAGCGTTCCTATATGTTCTATCTTTTCATTTTCAAGAATAAACACTTCGCCTCCAAATGGGTATTCAAAGCCCATTTGACAAATAATGATGATTTTATCCGAATCTTCGCTTTTATAAAAATGGGGCTCGAAATAGTATAAATCCCCGAAACCTTTGGATTTATAGTGTATTTCGTTGTCTTCGTTCAATAGAAACAATCTATAACCGTTATCGGTTTCCGTATCAGGTAATACTATTTTCCCGTCTTTGGGCATATACAGGCCAGACAGTAGTATAAAAGACTCCATTTGAAATGCGTAACCAACTTGGACATTTTCTAATTGAACATTTTCTTGTTTTTCCGGAGCGTATTCAGAATAGACAATAGTTTCTGTATCAAATTCAGCATACCTCCAACCATTAAATTTTAAAATCGTGGTTTTAGGATTAAGTTTCATATCTGAAAGACAATCCCCGTTGTTAACTTTATAACTATGGGTATACGAATTTTCAGTATCAACCCAGATATCAAAATAGCCGTTGGTTTGTTCCTGGCTTATCCTAAGACTTTTTTTCGTCTCATTAAATTCACCATCACAATCGCCGTTCCATTCTCCGCCATAATTTTCAAGGGTATAGTTGAAAAGTATTTTAATCAAACTATCACCGGATTTTGCGAATAGTGACAGTTTTTTATTTGAATATGGATTGACACGCGAATGCCCAAAATAGGAAACGTTAACCCCAAAGGCCATTTTGTCCTCTGAAATTCGATATGAATTAGAATCGATTTGAATTCCGGTCAATTCTATGGCATCCGAAACCCATTCGTTAGTCTTTTTACTTTCAAAATATTTATGTGTGACTTTTCCAGAATGATTATCGGCAATGACAATATGGCTGTTCAGGTCAAAATAATGATTTCCCTCATCCACTATTTCCGGGATGACCACGATGGTTTCCTCCGGATTTTCGGGATAGACTTTAGTGGCAATCAAATCGGTTTTTGTTTGTATCCAATCCAAATGTAGGTCTTTCAGAATTTCATCTACAAGTGTGAAATCGGCTATTTTTTTATCTAATCTTCTGGCTTGTAATTTTTCAATAGTACCATCATAGAGGATCTCATATTCAATTTCTTCTACTTCTTTGGTGTTGCCCCAAAAGATCCTGTTAACTGTTATTTTGTTTTCGCTAATGCGGGAAACGGTTCTGGACATACCTTCGGCAACTTCATCATAGGCAACTACTTTGTAAGCAATAATTTCGCCATCAGCATCGTAATTGATAAGAATGCTTTCCATTTCATGTTCGCCTTTTAGAAGTGTAATGACACTGGTGTGAAAATTCGTATTCACAGGTGTTGTGTAGCTTTTGATTGCTCTGTAATTGTGACTTTCTGAATTAAAATCAGGATATATGAGATCCAATTTTAAAGCTTTGGCATCTACTTCATCGTAGTCATCTTCATCGATAAAGTTGTCAAAATTCGTAGCTTCGATGTGTGGTAATTTTTTAGTCTGCATATTGGTAATTACCTCTGCAAAATCTAAATGCACACTCTTAAGTAAGGTGTCCAAAGCCGTTTCAATGATTTCTACGGCACCTTGGGTTTCGATCTCCGGTTCTTTTTCCTTTTTGGGGCCTTGGCCACAGGAGATTATAAGTATTAGTAAGGCTATGTAATATTGAATTTTCATTTTATGCCGATTATGGTTTATATAAATCCATTGTTTTTAGTTTTTTATGCTGATCAAAGACTAAATCCAACCCCTCAAAACTCCATATTTCCCAAGGGTTTACCTTTCTGTCTTTAGGATGTAACACATAATAATGTTCATTGTTATAATCGTTATAGCCACTCTCGCCCAGATTAAAACCTATCGTGAGTTCAGTTTTAAGCTGATCCAATGAAATTATATTACTTCTTCCCATGGCATCGATAACTTTTTTATAGCTGGTTATGGTTAATTCTCGGTCGCATATTGTTGCTTTATAAGAATCAATTAGAGTATATAAAACTCCAGCTGTTATCCCGAATAGCAGGGTTGTGATGCCAAATAAGAACGTGACCAATTAAACTTCGTTTTTTAGTCTGCCAAATCAGTTTCTACATGCTTAATATCGAAATGCTCAGCATCCAGTACCGCTAAACTATAAGTTTCGACCAGCGCAACATTACCGCCTCCACCGCCTCCTTCATTGGTGATCGTTAGGTATATTGTTTGGGGTTCACTTGTCCCATTAATGACCATCTCATTAAAATCGTAGCGGCTTAATGTAAAGCTATCCTCGCCTTTTATATTTAAAATATTGTTGCTGAAATTGATTTTAAGGGTATCTGAATCATCTTGATTCTGCCATTCGTTTAGTATGTGGTCTTTGAGCGCCAAAACAAAGTTTTGAGGATCAATATTTTCAACGGCATCCGGATTCATATTGATTTTAGCTTCAGATACATCCGATTTTTTGGAATCAACCAAAACAATATGTTCTGAATCATATTCAAAAACATCAATCTGTGACCAATGCCAGGATTCTGACTCGCGCATATTTATGCCTGTAACCTTGTAACTCACCGTAATTGTTTTTTCGGTATCATTCTTCTGTATCAGAATCTCATCAAAAGTGGTCTGAATGTTGGCAGTATTGGGTATAGTGCGACAACTTTTTAGTTTCTCAAGAGCGACCGTATCTTTAGAAAACCAATTTCTCAAAAAGCTGAGCTGCTTGTCGGAACATTGATGACCCAGATCCAAGGCTGATATGATGCGGCACCATAGCACACGTCGGTTTCCGTCCGAGTCGGAGCCCCATTCACATTCGTTACCAATATCGTAGGCTATAAAAGCCAGGGCTGCTTTTTCTGGTGGCGTGATATTATGCAAGTAAGATTGGTTGATGACTATAGTGCTTACCTCGGCATCCAAGGCTTCATCATAGGCTATTTGGCGGCTTAAGAATTGCACCGGTTGGTTGCCCGGTGCTATTTTTCGGGCATCAACGGCCCTTTCTACCACATTTACGACTTCTTCATCCCCCGCCATGACAATACTGTCCATTTTCCATTGCACCACAATCAAATCACCTTGCCTAAAGTTGTAATCTTCATCAGTACGCCACTCCCAATTATATATCAATGAAACATCCTTGCCCTTTTTAAGCCCATTTAGGTACCAATAATCAAAATCGTCGTTATAGTCGCTAAACTCCAGGGTATCGGTATATATTTCATTAAAAAATACCGGTTCGTTGGGCCGTAAATCACTACTAAGTTTAGTGGGTTTTTTATCGGTTGTTGGCATGTCAACTTGCTCCGGAATGGTTTCTATTTGCTGCACCTTTGTTTCAGGCGTGTTTTTATCTTTAACACCTTGATTGCAGGAGGCCAGCGAAAGCAATAGTATAAATATTAGGTGTTTCATTGCTTATTCTATATTACGTCAATGACTTTTTCGAGTAAATAATGTACTATGACAACGAGCAACGTAATGGCTAAAAGTACGACCAAACGGATACCTGTCTTTTTGGAATTATTTTTTAGTTTCTTTCTTAAGTAAAAAAGATCCAACATCACGAAGCATATGGCAATGGCACCCCCGACCCATAGTCCTACCTGGATTGTTCCAACAGTTAAAAAAAGATGCCATAGATAGCCCCATCCTTCTTCGCTTACCGCATCGGGACCTAAAACCAAACGCCAAACCAAACGCATATACCCAATGCCTATAAGCAATGACAGGACTGTCCATAACAAATAAGTCAAGATGTGTTTTAACATGTGCATCTATAGCATTTCTTTGGTGCAAACACGGTTTCTTTCAACTTCATCAGGCATCCATTTTAGCTTATTCAATACATCTGTATCGGCCAAATCCAAGTTTTGTTCCACATCACATACATAAATGAAAGCGTCTTCCTGATTGCTGCTTTGGGTTTTATAAATGGTATGGGTCAATATCCAATGCTTGTCGGTAAAGGCTATATGGTGGTAGGCTTCCAACAGTCCACCATCGGGAAATGTCGTTTTGATCAAAAAGCCGCCCTGTTCTGCAATCACATCCACAATTTGATTGCCACCATCCTCAGAGAAATTCGTGGTTTTTAAGGCGAATTGGTACTCTTTCCCATCGTTTATAAAGAGCAACAGTTCGTCACCTTGATACAGTCTGGCACTTACAATTTTGTCAGGCACCTCATCCTTGTTTATGTCAATATCTTTAATAAAAAAGTGCTCGTTGTTTTCAAAATCTGACAAGGAGTAATAGATTGAATCTTGATAACCTATGGGATCTGGATTTTCATTGTGGTCATAAAAGCCTGTTTCGAATAAACCCTTTAGCACTTCTTTTTTTGACGGACTTAGGTGGGATGCAAAATCAGCATCGAACTTTGGATGCGGACCGTCAAAAAGGAAAAATAAAACCGATTTTGCCCTGTCATCCCTAAGCTCGTTTATCAAATGGTATTTTTCGTTTTTCTTAATATAATTTACAATATGGTGCTGAAAGTAATTGACCGCATCGGGCTCCCATTGACCATTCTCACAAATGTTGATGAGTTTTTTTTCGTAACCAGGAAACTTGTTGGTGCGCATTAAATAAAACAAGTATTCAATATAATGTACACTGTGTTCATAAAGCTCTTGGGGCGCGTCATTGGGTGTATTCCAACCAAAATAACCTTGGAATTCTTCAAAATCTTGAGGAAACTGCCTTAAAAACTCTTCCTCGTCTTTATCTTCCATAGCCTTATACAGGTTATAAATGTTTATTTCCTTTGGCTCTGGTGAATGATTCCCAGTAACAAATTGGCTCTTATTGTTGTTTAAATTCTGAGATGTATCGGGGTAAATAGTAGTCAAAATCCTATTTTTTAGGCTATCTGCCTTCAAAAATTTCCCTGCTTTGAAATAGTTGATTTCTCCAAAGATTACGTTGGAATCTTTTGGGCAAGAATCATAGTAAAACTCTGCCAATCTATACTCCTGATACATACCCAATTCTTCAGATACAAAGCCGCCCAAATCCTCTTCGTGGTCAATAAAATAACCCGTACCTGCATCTCCAATAAAACCGAAGGTCATCCCCCCGTATTCATAAAAATAGATGGCTTTTTCTCCAGAATAGGAAAGTGGTTTTCCTGTTTTATGTTCGGTCTGTAGGTGTTCTTTTATCTTTTCTTGTATGGCTTTTTCTACTTTAGAATACTCTTTGTCAGGGTGTTTTACCAAATACAGATTGGGATATACTTCAGACTGAATAAACCGCATGTTTTTGAAAAGGAAATGGTGGATTACCAGTCCTGTCGCACCAAATGCCAAGACAATCAAAACTGCTAGAATCCGTCTTTTGCTTTTTAAGGTCCACTTGAACAACCTAAAGGCAAGAATCAAAAGGAGAATTGATACAATAACCAGTATGGCAATGATTAGTATAAGCAAAATATTGGTTTGTTATTAATAAACTAGTTATAGTTAGTGCACGTTTGCCCTATTTATTTTAATGGTATACAAAGGTTTTTCTGAATAATCAGCATTCGCGTGAAGCACCCGAATTAAATAACTCCCTTTGCTCAATTTATTTTGGTATTGGTCTGTCAAAACTCTATTCTTTTGCAAGTATTCTTCCAACGTATAAAATGTTTCGTTTTCAAATGTTGAAAACCTGAAGTCTATCCCTTCTATATTCGATTCAAGATAAATTGAAACCTCGGTCTCCTCATCTAAATTTAAGAGGAAAAATGTAGCATTGGCGTAGAAGGCATCAATAGATGAATAATAGATCTGGGGCTCATCAATAGCTACAGCATTTTCATAAAAAATGGGTTCTACAAAATTGACGATTTGATACTCCCCATTATCATTGAGTCTTTGATAGGAGTATAGCCCCCCATCAAACTTAAATTTTAAGATGGGACTTCTTGGCTTTAAGTCTATCGCATAACCAATTTTTGTTGGATATGTGGTTTCATACCATTGATTGCCGGTATCTGTGTGGTTAGCATATGCTACATATTGCATGGAAACATTGTTAGTATGGATTGCGCTTGGATATACACCTTCTAATACGTAGTCTATATTTTGAATGTCTTTCAGCTCTTCGTTGATTTTTTCCTTTGGTTCACCTTGAAAAGTATAGAAACGGATCACAAATCTTCCGTTTTTCTTAAAAACCAAATTTTCGACACCCATGTCGCCCTTCAGTCCAAAATGGATGAATTTTCCTTTCTCTGTCTTGTATACAGGTTTTAGATTCTCGGTACTCCTGGAACAGCCTGCGCATTCAGATTGCAGAAAATTTTCTAAAATTGGTGCCGAATTTCTCCAATTCTCGAGTATTGAAATTTCATTTTCAGTCAAAAAACCTTCAAGTGATTTGGAAGCATCTTCATTCACAATTTCTTGATAAGGATAATTTAATTTGTCCAATACCTTAAAGGCTGCCATTTGCTGTTTGTCCAGAAACAGAGACTTGCAGGATCCCAACAACAAAAAAAGCATTAACACAGCAAAAGACTTTAACGAGATTGCGTTCTGCAGTGTATGTTTTGTTTTTATATGCATGATTTCCTTTAACTCAGTACACCTTTCGATTATTGCTAGGGCAAGCCGTTTATTAAAGCTTCAAGTTCACCTTCGCTGGCAGTATTTAAATCGGAATCGATAATTGCTACCGTCAGCCCATCGGCAATGGTGACCGATTTTATACCATAAAGCCATGAACCATCTTCTTCACTTGTAAAAATCACGTGGCACTCCAATCCGATAGGGATTTGACCATAATGTTCGCTGAAAATTCCAGTTGTGGCATCATATGTATCCAAGTGAGCCAAAGCGTTGGGTTCGCCCACATAGGATAGGTACACCCGGCTATTTTCATCGTTGAATCCCTCGGGAACGGCTACTAAAATGGTGGTTTTTGGTCTTGGATCACTAAAAAACCGGTCTACATTGGTCCATCCAAAATCCCCAAAAGGAGCCACATAAAAGTCTTCGCCCTGATCACCGTTCTGAACTGCGGCCTCCTCGGGGTCGCCATTGGCATCCATCATTTCCCGCCAAACAAAACCATCACAATCGTCATCAATACCATCACAATCATTATCGCGTCCATTTCCTGTCCAAAGGGTCATGTCTTCATCAACACCCCCTGTAAGATCAGCAGGAATAGTAGCGACAATATCACAATCCTCGTCCACGGGTTCTCCATCTTGGGTGATGTTCAAGAAGAATTCACCTCCGGAAATCAACAAGGCCTTATCGCCATTGGGCAATTTTCCCATGGTAGGCTTATCGGTCGTCAACATCGCTCCTCTTTCAAAAAGTTCTACCACTTGCACATCGACCATACCGGTAACCGGGTTGCCGTTCCTAGAAAGGCAGTTACCATTGATAGTAAACATCACACCGTTTTCGGTCGTAAAGAAACCGGTTTGTGCAGCATCGAATTGAAATTCTTGAACATTATTTTCGAGCGCTGTACTTTTCAATTGTGCAAAGGCTTCGGGTGTTGCCCTAATGGGTATTTCTTTTTCTTGCCCCTCATCATTGGAGCAACTAACAGTGAAGGCTAGTGCCGTAAAAAATATGCTTTTTATAAGTGTTGTTTTCATCTGTTAATTTTTATTGTCGTTAATAGGTCATATGCAATTCGCCAATAATCATCTCGGTGCCTATCAAGATTTGTTATGGCTCATTTCATAATCTTAAAGATTTGGTTCATTTATTTTTTTGGGGTTTGATGGTTTTTATCGTCCCCCGATTCTATTTGCTATAATGCGTCATTTCCGCACCAAAATCGTTCACGAATGTATTGTCGAGTTCATCTGCTTTAGTAGCAAGCTGGGCCAGACATTCCAGGATTTCATATTTATGATCAGAATACAAGTCACTGATGTGGATGCGATACGATAAATGTATCTGATTGTCAGAAATAGACAGTCGATGCGGGCCCATATCTGCCGTTAAGATGTATTCATATATTTCGGCCAGATTTTTACGGGGCAAATCGTTTAGGGGAGAGGTGGCAAACAGGTAATTGTTGTCATAAACGAACATTCGTATTTCTGCACTGCCCTGATGAAAATACCATCGCTCCCTCCCAGACCTGGCCAAAACGGGGTTTATTCTCAATTTTGTGATGGCTTCCTCTACCTTTAAACTAAAATCTGAAAGAGCCATTTCTTCAAATAGATTTTCATCTATGTTTGTTCCGCAATTGGGGCAATACTCAGTCTTTTCTTCAACCAGTCCTCCGCAGTTAGAACAACCCAGTGTAAAGACATTAGACAGATCATTAACAATCGCTAATTCTTCCTGAAGGGTTTCCAGAGGAATGGCAAAACCCATATTATCAGCATCAGAAAATTTTGAGGTCACGATACCCATTAACTCGCCTTTTTCATTGATGACAGGCCCCCCGCTATTTCCGGGATTGATGGCTGCATCGGTCTGAATATAGTAGCTGCCGCTTATACTTTGCCGCGGATTTGAAACAATACCTTCAGTAACCGTAAACGGCATGCCGTAAGGATAGCCCAGGACAATCACCTTGTCTCTAGATCGAGATTCCGTCTTATGGTTAATTACTACCGTTTCAATAGGTTTTGGAAGGTCGTTAGCTCTCAAGAAAGCAATATCCTTTCCCGGGTTTACATAAAGCACTTTGGTCAGGTACCTGTTTTTATCTTTTCCTTCAAGGCTAACGGTTTGACAACCCGCCACGACATGATAATTAGTGATGACTAGATCATTTCCTTTGTTGTAAAAACCTGTGCCCGTTCCGTTAGCGGTGTTTATTTTAAAAACCGAACTTTCTATGTTGTTCATAATCCCTTGTACTTAATTTACTTTAAAGTTTGCCATGATCTCTTGCATGGCTGCGATGGATTGCTGCATTTGTTCGCCCATAAGTTTGGAAAGGTCCATGCCGTAATCGGCACCCATAAAAACATCTTCCATTATGGCTTGCATGCCCTTTAAGAGTATGGGGGCAGACTGGTTCCAGATCAAACCACTTGCTTGTGATAGCGCATCAGTAATTGGTTTGCTGATCTCTTCATTGACCAAATTGTAATAGAACAAATTGTAAAAACATGACTGCAGGAGATTGGTTGCCTCTTCAAATCTGGAATTGGAAATCATGTCCTGCGCTTCTTCATAGCTTTCCTGCCAGTTTTCTCGGATGTTTTCCTTTTTCCCGCTGTATTTATGGGGGATAAAGGTTTCTACCTGATAAAGGTGAGCCATGAACTGCTCCTTTGGGAGTTCTTTCAGTTTTACCAAAGCTGATTTTCCGTTCATCAATCGGTCATGAAATGGTAGTCTGCCATCAAAGAGACCGTCTACAGCTTTTTCCAGTAGGGTGTGTAAATACCCTTGAGGTTCTGCATGAAACTCTATCTTTTTTAAGGCGATGTTTAAAGTGTACCACGCATTGTTTCCGTGTCGTTTTTCCATATACTGGTCAACGCGTTGCAGGCCATCTTCTAAAATTTCCAGATAGTTATCGTAAGCTTCTTCTTTACTTTTTTCTGGAAAGAGTGTTGTTTTTGGCTCTTGTATGTGAGTTGCATCAAACTTTTCTATAAACTCGTCGTCATAGCTGTCTGCGTAATAACAGATTTCCCTGAGCACCCCATAGATTTTGTACGGTTCACATAAACTTATCGGGCATGAAAACGAAAAATACACCAAATGATTCTCCAGGACTATATTGGTCAAATTCAGCGGATACATGCGTAGTTCTGCTAATTTTCGCATCATCGGCACTTTTTTGGCATTTTCTATATTTAAAAAAGGGCATTTGACCAACAGCTCATCTGCTGTTTGGGTAATGGACACCACTACAGACCCATGAGGAATTTCATAGGTATCGCCCTTTTTCTTGCCTGAAATATGATTCCCGACATAATCTAATAGGGTAGGCACTACCTTATCATACTGTTTATCGTTAAAAAGCGCTACCGCCTCGTCCCATTTTTCATCCTGCCTTGTAGATGATCTTTTGGGGTGTATTGGCTGAAAATACGTGCTGTTTTTATCCATTTTAGTTTTGTAATTAACTAGATTATACGCTTAGCTCTAGGCCGCTAAACTTTTAATTTTACCCTCTAATTCCTCAAAGGCTTGTTGTTGCGGTTTTACCAAGACAGCTTGTTTTATGGCTCCTGCAATCACTTCTAAGATGTTTCTGCGAGCCTTTACACTTTTTCCGAAATAGGCATTCATTAATTTATTGGGAATGATATGGTTTACTTTCACCGTATTATCATTCACAAAAAATAGCTTTACAGCGTGCATGCCACTTTTTTTAAGCACAATACATTGTGCCATTTGCCCGCTGTTGTCCGTGCGATGCTCCCAAACATCATATTCTTTTGAACACTCAAAACCTGATTCCTTTTTTAAGACATCATAGAGTTCATCTAAAGAATTGTAAGGTTGCTTTATTCGAATTAAGTTCTCCATGGGTTTTATGTTTTTAGTTATAAATGAAAAGCACATATGGACTTGGCCATCTGTGGCAATAGTTTTTAAAAATCTGTCCAAGACCTTATAGCTCTTGTTGCAACAACATCACTTGTTTTATTTAAAAAAGAATATATTGTACCAGCAGCTGGGCCAGAGAATACAATAAATTCAGCATTGTATGCATTATTCTCGGTAGAACTCCAATATTGTGTCAAGAAGTCCTCACCTCCATTGGAAAGGATTACGGGCTGAATGATAGACAAGTTGTTATATACTTCTATCCATTCATCAGAACTTGGCAGAAACCAGTCATCATAACCATTTAAGCTCAAGTTGGAAACGAGCTCGGCTGCAGTTCCTGAAGTTGCACATCCAGCGGAAATGATGGCAGTGGTATTTGTTTCTCCTGTACCTATGGTAGTTCCTGCCGATCCAGTTAAAACACCTGAGCATCCCCATGTGGCACTGCTGGATTGGTTCGTAAGCGCTATGACCAAACCTTCATCCCCGGTAGGGTTCATCCAAAAAATGATACCACCAAATTTGTACTCTCCGATTTCGTTTACATCGTTAAGGGCAACAAATGCGTTGACAGAAACTGTTTGCGTACCGTTGCTTACGGAAATGGTGGCCAGCATATTGGGGTTGGTCTCAAAATCGAAAAGGGTTTCATCGGCAACCGATAGTTCCCCTGTGTTTTGGTCGATGTTGAAAGCACCGGCAGGATTCTGGAACGTAATGGTATAGGATAAATTTGAACCACTTGCCTGTAAGACTCCGATTAGATCACCATTGGATGGATTTTCATCAATGGTCAAATCCGTATTTTGGGCAGTTACTTCGTCGACATCATTAAGATTGATGGTTGCCGTAACCGTAGTTGTTTCTGCACCATCTGTAACTGAAATCTCCGCTGTAATTACGGGATTGGTCTCATAGTCGAACAGATTGGGGTCAATGACCGTTAATTCTCCCGTACTTGCATCTATCGCCAAGGCGCCCATTGGGCTTTGCGTAGTAATGGAGAAACTTAGTGAGCCAGTTCCACTACCTTGTATGGTTCCTAAAACCTGGTCATCTGTAGGGTTCTCGTCTATGTCAATTGTAAGATCTTGTACATTTAATTCTGAGATGTCATTAAGATTTATAATCACTGTAGCAGGATTTTCAACATCATTTGCCGAAACGGTTGCAGTAATTGTTGGGTTTATTTCAAAATCAAATAATGAGGCATCGGCCACGGTGAGTTCTCCAGAATCAGAATCAATGTTC
>Ga0098073_1000556_pt1 | contig 12429 bp, 12 predicted proteins | sample 31_taG_FD_75060 | JGI IMG/M metagenome (GOLD analysis project Ga0098073, IMG submission 75060) | Marine viral communities from the Gulf of Mexico - 31_GoM_OMZ_CsCl metaG | ecosystem: Environmental > Aquatic > Marine > Oceanic | place: Gulf of Mexico | collected 2015-07-12
GCGGGCGGCAGGTCGAGGGTCAGCGACGATTGAGGGGCAGCGACAAGGGACACCGCCCTTCCTTACCCGCGCCCGCGCGGAAACGGAACGGGAACGCGGCACAGTTCTCGTCATCCTCCGGCACGGCCAGAGCATCGGTCGTGGCAGGGCCTTGCCGCATGGGACGCTCTGGCCCAGGCTCGCTGTATGACGCCGCAATGCCGACCCCCTCGCATGAGCCGATTCCTGACAACCTACGACCTTTACCCGCACCGCCGCCCCCTCCGTCACGACGCTTACGCGTCGCGCCGCCTCCCCCATGAGGGGGAGGAGATGACGAAGGCCGAGCCTCACCCCTTCGGCATCAGGGCGTCGTCGATTTCGGTGGCGCGGATGTAGGCGGGGCGGGCGCGCAGACGCTCGGCGTAGGCGGCGAAGGCCGGGCGGTCGGGGAGGGTCTTGAACATCAGGCCCCAGTTGATCTGCGACCCGACATAGACGTCCGCCGCGCTGAACCGGTCGCCGAGGATCCACGGGCCGTCACCGGAGACCGCACCCTCCAGCGCATCGACGGCGGCCTCGAAGGTGCCGTAGCCGAGGGTTCCGGCCTTGTCGGCGGGGGGCATCAGGTTCATCGATTTGGCGGTCACCGCGGCCTCCAGCGGGCCGGCGGCGAAGAACATCCAGCGCAGGTATGTGCCGCGTCCGGCCTCGTGTGCGCCCGGGGCCAGCTCCGCCTCGGGAAAGCGGTCGGCAAGGAAGGTGCAGATGGCGGCACATTCGGTGACCACCTCGCCGTCGCAGACGATGGCCGGCACCTTGCCCATAGGATTGATCGCCAGGTATTCGGGTGCCTTCATCGTGGTGCCATAGTCCAGCACCCGGGTGTCATAGGAGCGGCCCACCTCTTCCAGCATCCAGCGGACGATGCGCCCGCGCGACATGGGGTTGGTGTAAAAGGTGATCGCGTCGGCCATGGTGTCCTCCCGGGGGTTTTGCGCAGACTAGCCCCGGATCGTGACGGCCGTCACACAACTGTGGTTTCGCGATACGGCAAAGTCGGGGATAGTCGGCGCATGACCCGTCCTGACCGGCCGCTTGGCCCGAACCGTCTGGCGATCTGGCGGCACCCCTGGCCGGTGCGGCTGACCCACTGGGTCAATGTGATCTGTCTGGTGTTCCTGCTGATGACCGGGCTGCAGATCCTGAAGGCGCACCCGCATCTGTACTGGGGGCTGGATTCGACGTTCGACGACGCTTGGCTCAGCTTTGGCAATATCCCGGGCTGGATGACCCTGCCGAGCTATCGGGATCTGGCGACGGGCCGGAACTGGCATTTCTTCTTCGCCTGGATCTTCGTCGCCAACGGCATGTTCTATCTGCTGTACATCCTGTTCTCGGGGCGGCTGGCCCGGATGATGGAGCCCAGCCGCGAGGAGCTGGCCCACATCCCCGACAGCGTGGTCGAGCATGCGAAGCTGAAGTTTCCCGAGGGCGAGGCGGCCCGGACCTATAATGTCATCCAGAAGCTCACCTATCTGCTCGTGCTGCTGGTGCTGTTGCCGATGATGCTGGTCACGGGGCTGGCCATGTCTCCGATGATGAATGCCGCCATCCCCGAGCTGCTGCCGATTCTGGGCGGGCGACAGTCGGCCCGCACCCTGCATTTCATTGCCGCCATGGGCATCACCGCCTTTGCCGTCGTCCATGTGCTGCTGGTGTTCCTGAGTGGGCCGCTCAACAATCTCAGGGCCATGGTCACCGGCTGGTATGTGATCCGCACCGAACCCGAACCGTCCGAGGAGACGACCGATGGCCGTGATCCGTCCTGATCGCCGGCATCTGATGCTGGCCGGCGGGGCGCTGGCCCTGTCGGGCTGCGACGGTCTGGTCCGCAATGCCCAGGCCCAGTGCACGGTCAAAAAGGCCGAGCAGGTGTCAAAGCGCACCCAGCGCGCCCTGGCCCGCGATGCGCTCGCCCCCGAATACGAGGAAAAGGACATTTCGAAGGACTTCCGCGCCAACGGCTCGGTCGATCCGTCCGCGGCCGAATACCGGGCGCTCAAGGCCAACAATTTCCGCGACTATCAGCTGATCGTCGACGGTCTTGTCGAGACCCCGCTGGCCCTGTCGCTGGCCGAGCTCAGGCGGCTGCCGTCGCGCACCCAGATCACCAAGCACGACTGCGTCGAGGGCTGGACCTCGATCGGCAAGTGGAAGGGGGCGCGCCTGTCGGCCGTGCTGAACCGCGCGCGGCTCAAGCCCGAGGCGAAATTCGTGGTCTTCCACTGTTTCGACGCCCTCGATCAGACCGAAGACGGCGAGCGCTATTACACCTCGGTCGACATCCGCGAGGCCTACCACGAGCAGACCATCCTTGCGTATGAGATGAACGACGAGATCCTGCCCATCAAGCATGGCGCGCCCATCCGTCTGCGGCTTGAGCGCCAGCTGGGCTACAAGATGGCCAAATACATAAAGCGGATCGAGGCCGTCGAAAGCTTCGCCCACATCGGCCGGGGCAAGGGCGGCTATTGGGAAGACCGCGGCTATGAATGGTATGCGGGGATCTGAAATGCGGGCCCTTGTCCTTGGTGGACTGATCGCCCTGTGGCCCACTCTGCTGCTGGCCCAGACCCCGTCGGGCGCGCCGCCCCGGCCGCCGCTGTGCGAGGGCGCGATCACGCGACTGGGGCCACCCCCGCTGGCAGCGCCGGCCGCCGGTCTCTGGCCCGCCTCGACCTTCGAGGCGACCGGGCGCGAGGATGCGGCGCTCGACGATGTGCTCACGCGCGCTGCGGGTGCCATGGGCGCGCAGTCGATGGGGGGCGCTGTGCTGGACGCAGACGGCCTGTGGTCGGGCCGGACGGGCGCGAACGACGCCCCCCTGTTCTGGTGGGCCAGCGCCGGCAAGCTGGCGGTCGCCGTCGCCGTGCTGCAGCTGGTCGAGGAGGGGGCCGTATCGCTCGACGATCCGGTCTCGCGCTGGGTCGAGGGGGTGCCGCTGGGCGAACGCATCACCCTCGGCATGCTGCTGGATCACACCTCGGGCCTGTACAGTTCCAATGAGGCGGCGTCGGTGCGGGCCGATCCCCGTTTCCGGACGATCGACGAACTGGTCGCCGTAGCGCGCGACGAGGGCAGCCTGTTCTGTCCCGGTCAGGGCTGGCGCTATTCCAACACCAACTACTGGCTGCTGGGCGCGGTGCTGGAGGCCGTCGAGGGACAGCCGCTGGACCGGATCCTGACCCGTCGGATCGTCGAGCGGGGCGGCCTGTCGGGCGTGCGGTTCGTGAGTGCGGACGATTCCGTGTCCGATATGCAGCCCTTGCCGCCGCCGGATTCTGCCGGTGGGGAGGTGGAGGTCCACCCCGGCTGGGTGGGCGCCGCCGGGCCCATGCTGGCGACGCCCGAGGGCGCGGTGAGCCTGTTGCAGGCGGTGCTGACCGGACGTCTGCTGCCGACGGAGCGGGTGCGGAGCATGCTCGATCTGCCCTGGCCCATGTTTGACCAGCCGATGGCCTATGGTCGGGGCCTGATGCTCTACGAGGTACCCGAGCCCGGTCAGCCGCTGACCTGGATCGGGCATTCCGGGGGCGCAAGCGGGGTCAAGGCGGCCATGGTCTGGTCGCCGGTCGATCAGGCCTACGCCGCGGTGGCCCTGACCGGGACGGGCTCGGCGGAAGCCGTAGCCAACGCCCTGCTCCGGACACGCGGACGTCGCCAGAGCCCGGCAGGCCCCTAGTCCTCGACCGCTTCCTTGCGGCGTTTGACCATCAGGTCGAAGCTGTCCCAGACGCCGTCGGCCCCGTGCCAGGCGCCCCTGGTCGCGGCCTTGGAGTATTCGGTGGCGCGGGCCTCGAAGAAGTTGGCGTGCTCCACACCGCTGAGCAGCGACTGCAGCCAGGGCAGCGGGTTCTCGCGCTCGCCGCCAAACAGCTCCGGCAGCTGCAACTGGCGCAGGCGCCAGTCGGCGATGAAACGGATGTAGGCCTTGATGTCGTCGGGGGTCATGCCGTGGACCGGGCCCATTTCGAAGGCCAGGTCGATGAACTTGTCCTCCATGGTCACGACCGTCTCGCAGCACTGCAGGATGTCGTCGGCCACGGCCTTGGTGACCGCGCCGGTCTCCTTGTTGAAGGCGTGGTACAGCTTGATGATGCCTTCGCAGTGGAGGCTCTCGTCGCGCACCGACCAGCTGACGATCTGGCCCATGCCCTTCATCTTGTTCTGGCGCGGGAAGTTCATCAGCATGGCGAAGCTGGCGAACAGCTGGAGCCCTTCCGAGAAGCCGCCGAACATGGCCAGCGTCCGGGCGATGTCGGCATCGGTCTCGACCCCGAACTGGCCCATATAGTCGTGCTTGTCCTTCATGGCCTCGTATTCCATGAAGGCGCCGAACTCGGCCTCGGGCATGCCGATGGTCTCGAGCAGCAGGGCATAGGCCGCGATATGGATGGTTTCCATATTGGCGAAGCTGGCCAGCATCATCTTGACCTCGGTCGGTTTGAACACCCGACCGTAGCGCTCCATGTAATTGTCCTGCACCTCGATGTCCGCCTGGGTGAAGAAGCGGAAGATCTGGGTCAGCAGATTGCGTTCGGCACTGTTCAGATTGGCCGCCCAGTCCTTGCAGTCCTCGCCCAGCGGCACCTCTTCGGGCATCCAGTGGACCTGCTGCTGCTTCTTCCACATGTCAAAGGCCCACGGATAGCGGAACGGCTTGTAGGCGGCCGAGGGCGTCAACAGGCCGGGCAGGCTGCCGGCAGGCTTGGCGGGCGTGATCGGGCTGTGGGCGTTCATGCGCGTCTCGTGAACTGGAGGGGTCATCGCTGCAGGGCGAGCCCGCACCATGCGCGGACAGGCGCGGCCTGCCAAGGGGGTCCGGCGCTGGATATTGTGATTGTGATCGACGCGCCCCCCAAATCTTGTGGTTAATCGCCGGAGGGCTGGGGATGAATGATGATCCGCGTGCCTCGCTTTTTTGGAGGCGTATCTGGTCGGGCGACTATCTACGCTAGAATTCTGGCGAACCGGCGTTATAGTTCGCTCGTGGGGGGAATCGTGCCGACGAGTTTGGTCGAGGTCGCCCCGCGTCGTGGACGTCATGTCCGAACAGGGAGGCTAAAACCATGAAACGACTGAAACTTCTTGCCCTCGGGGCCACTGCGGCCCTCGGCCTCAATGCGGCCGTCAGCGCGCCCGTCCTGGCCCAGGCCGCCGAGCCCTATATCGGCCAGCTGGCCCTGTTTGCGACGGACTGGTGCCCGAGGGGCTGGCACAAGGCCGACGGCACTCTCCTGTCCATTGCCCAGAACAACGCGCTGTACTCGCTCTATGGCGTGACCTATGGCGGAAACGGCACCACCAATTTCGCCCTGCCGAACCTGCAGGGCCGCGCCCCCGTCAGCTATTCGGCCACCATGCCACTGGGTCAGCCGTCAGGCGCCACCACCGCGACCTTGACGCTGGCCCAGATGCCGACACACAACCACCTGCTGCTGGCGGCCGCGTCCGGCCCGGTGACCAACAGTCCCTCGGGCGGCAGCCTTGCGACCTTCCCGCCCGGCTCGCCGATCTATGCGGCCGCATCGGAAACGCCCTCGGTGGCCATGCACCCCAACGTTCTGACCCCGAGCGGCGGCAATCAGCCGTTCTCGATCCAGAATCCCGTTCTGTCCATGAACTGGTGCGTGTCCCTGCAGGGCCTTTATCCGTCGCGGCCGTAAGGGGAACCGACCATGAAATCGAAGTTCAGAATCGCCGGCCTGACGGCGGGGGTCATCCTGACGGCAGTCTCTGCGACATCGGCGGCAGCCCAGGATCCCTTTGTCGGAGAACTGCAACAATTTGGGACGAACTGGTGCCCCGTCGGCTGGCACCGGGCGGACGGCTCCCTGCTGCCGGTGGCCCAGTACAGCACGCTCTACAGCCTGCTGGGGACGACCTATGGCGGAAACGGCACGGTGACCTTTGCCCTGCCGGACCTGCGGACCCGCATGCCGATCGGCTACAACAGCCAACTGCCGCTCGGCGCCATGGTGGGGACGTCGTCAACCACCCTGCTGTCGTTCAACCTGCCCCAGCATACCCATAACCTACAGGGCGATGAGAGCGGCCCCGTCACCAACCAGCCCAATGGGACCATGCTGGGGACATTCCCGGCCAGCTCGCCCATCTACAGCAACGGGAACGGGGCGATATCCATGGACCCGCAGGTCGTCGAGTTCGTCGGCGGCAACCAGCCGGTGTCTATCCAGAGCCCGATCCTGGCGACCAACTGGTGCATCGCCATGGAAGGTATCTATCCGCAGCGCCCCTAGGCGCTCCTGTTGATCTGCCTCTGGCCCGCCGGACACTGTCCGGCGGGCCTCTTGCCGGGTTCAGTCGAACAGGATCACCGCCAGCCCGGTCAGGGCAAAGGCGAGCGCGGCCGCGATGCGGATCCAGGTCATGGGCAGGCGGGCCGCCGCCTTCTCGCCGAGGAAGACGGCCGGGGTATTGGCCAGCATCATGCCGAGCGTCGAGCCGATCACGACCGGGATCAGGGCCTCGAACCGCACCGCCAGCGCCGCTGTGGCGATCTGGGTCTTGTCGCCCATTTCCAGAATGAAGAAGGCCGCGGTCGTGGTCAGGAATATACCGCGCCAGGTGGTCTCCTTCGGGGCCGGCCGCTCCTCCAGCCGGTCAGGGATCAGGGTCCAGGCGCCGAAGGCGAGGAAGGTCAGGCCGATCACCCATTTGACCCACGGCCCCTCGGCAAAGCTGGCCAGCACCGATCCGGCGATCGCGGCCACGGCGTGGTTGGCGATGGTCGCGACCAGTATGCCGGCGAGGATGGGGACGGGGCGTCGCCACGCCGCCGCCAGCAGCACCGCCAGCAACATGGTCTTGTCGCCGATCTCGGCCAGGGCCACCAGGCCGGTCGAAACGCCCAGGGCCTCCCAGAAGGGGCCGTCTGCAAAAGGAATCACGAGCAGGTCACTCATGCGGGGGCGACGGGCGAACCGACGGTCATCGCGAACGCCCCCGCATGGATGCGCCCCGCGATGCCAGCGGTCTTGTCAAACAGCTCCGCGACCCTGAGGTCTGGCGGAGCCCCGCACGCGCCATTCCCTCCGGGCGAGGGAAAGTGTGTTGACGCGCGCCCCACTTTTGCGTGGGCGACTACTCCCCGATGACGAGGGGGCCGCTTTACGCCGGAGGGGCCTGCCGCGCAAGTCGGGCCTCGCGGTGCCGCCCGTATCGCTCCAGCGCCCAGGCGGCCAGCCACAGGCTCATGGCCCAGGCCGCGCCGACACACCAGCCGGCCAGCACATCCGACAGCCAATGGGCGCCCAGATAGACCCGGGTAATCCCGACAATCAGCGCCAGGGTGACCGCCGAGCCCAGCACCCAGATCTTTTCCCGTCGCCGTTTCAGCCCCTGCGCCACGAGTGTCCCGAGACTGAGGTAGAAGACGGTCGCCAGCAGGGCATGGCCCGAGGGAAAGCTGGCGTTCAGCGTTTCGACCGCCTGATAGGCGGCGGGGGGCCGTTCGCGCTCGAACACGGATTTCAGCCCCTCGCTGAGGCCGACGGCGCCGATCAGGCCCAGCACGAGCCGCAGCGCGGCGCCCCGATGGCGTTGCAGCAGCAGATAGGTGACCGCCAGCAGGGTGAAGAGCGACAGGACCGATATCCCCCCGAGCGAGGTCAGATCGGCAGCCGCCTCCTCGACCCACCAGGGGCCGATGGGGTTGCCGGCATCGCCCGGCACGCGCAGGGCCTCGAGCACCTGATAGTCGAGGCCCCGGTCTCCCTGCTCGCCCATTTCTTCGGCCAGCTCGAGGAACAGAAGCCCGCCCATGGCCATCACCAGAAAGGCCCCGAGCGCCGCCGCCTCGGTCCGCGCCAGCCTGAGCGTGCGCACCGCCAGGGGAGGCAGGAATTCGGTCAGTTGATGGCGGAGCCCGGCGAAGGTCATCGCCCCGAAACGGCCAAGGTTGTTGCCCGTTCCGAGGGCGGGATGACGCAATCACGATTTCGTGAAGACGCAGCGGACGTCACCCCGGTGTCACAGGGCTTTCCACAGTCCCGAGAGGCTTGCCCCCCGATTCGCGAACAATGTGATCGTCAAGCCCGTTGACGGGTCGTTAGGTATCTGTGCCCCATATGTGGCGTCGGGACCTGCTTCGGCCACTAGATCGTGTGGTTGTTCAGGAGGCGCTGTTGCATTGGCATTCGGGGATAATCGAGCATTATGGCTGGCGTGGAAGCACTGAAGACGGCGGAAATGAAGACGGCTGAGACGTCGGGGACGTCTGGGGGGACGACCGCTGAACGACCGCATCTGAAGGTGGTGCCCTCCATCATTCTGGACCGCTCGCGTGACAACCTTCTGACCGAGTTCGGCAAGAAGACGCTGGAAGACCGCTATCTGCTGGCGGGCGAAAGCTATCAGGACATGTTCGCGCGGGTCGCCAATGCCTTCGCCGACGACGCCGACCACGCCCAGCGCATCTACGACTATATGAGCCAGCTGTGGTTCATGCCGGCGACGCCGGTGCTGTCGAACGGCGGCGCCAATCGCGGCCTGCCGATCTCCTGCTTCCTGAATGCGGTGGGCGACAGCCTGGACGGCATCCAGTCGGTGTGGAACGAGAATGTGGCCCTGGCCTCGAACGGTGGCGGCATCGGCACCTACTGGGGCGGCGTCCGGTCGATCGGAGAGAAGGTCAAGGGCGCGGGCCAGACCTCGGGCATCATCCCCTTCATCCGCGTGATGGACAGCCTGACGCTGGCGATCTCGCAGGGCTCGCTGCGCCGGGGGTCGGCCGCCGTCTACCTGGACGTGCACCACCCCGAGATCGAGGAGTTCCTCGAGATCCGCAAGCCGTCCGGCGACTTCAACCGCAAGTCCCTCAACCTGCACCACGGCATCAACATCACCGACGCCTTCATGGAGGCGGTTCGCGACGGCAAGACCTTTGACCTGGTCTCGCCCAAGGACCAGGCGGTCATGAAGACCGTCGACGCTCGTGCCCTGTGGCAGAAGATTCTGGAAATTCGCCTGCAGACGGGCGAGCCCTATCTGATCTTCTCGGACACGGTGAACCGTCAGATGCCGCGTCACCAGCAGGAGCTGGGCCTGTCCGTCAAACAGTCGAACCTGTGTTCGGAAATCATGCTGCACACCGGCCGCGACCATCTGGGCGTAGATCGGACGGCGGTCTGCTGCCTGTCGTCGGTCAATGCCGAGACCTTCCTCGAGTGGAAGGACGAGCCGCGCTTTATCGAGGACGTCATGCGCTTCCTCGACAATGTGCTGGAGGACTTCATCCGCCGCGCCCCGCCGGAAATGTCGGCCGCTGTCTATTCGGCCAAGCGCGAGCGGTCGGTGGGCCTCGGCCTGATGGGTTTCCACTCCTTCCTGCAGGCCCAGGGCGTGGCGTTCGAGTCCGCCATGGCCAAGTCGTGGAACATGCGCCTGTTCAAGCACCTGCGTCGCGAGGCCGACAAGGCCAGCCGCCTGCTGGCCGAGGAAAAGGGTGCCTGCCCCGACGCCGAGGAGCGCGGCATCATGGAGCGTTTCAGCCACAAGCTGGCCATCGCCCCGACCGCCTCGATCTCGATCATCTGCGGCGGCACCTCGGCCGGCATCGAGCCGATCCCGGCCAACATCTATACGCACAAGACCCTGTCGGGCTCGTTCGCCGTCAAGAACCCCTATCTGGAAGAACTGCTGGAAGGCAAAGACCTCAACACCGACACGGTCTGGAACTCGATCCTCGAGAACGAGGGCTCGGTTCAGCATCTGGACGCGCTGACCGACGACGAAAAGGCCATCTTCAAGACCGCCTTTGAACTGGACCAGCGCTGGGTGGTCGAACTGGCCGCCGACCGCACGCCGGAAGTCTGCCAGGCCCAGTCGGTCAACCTGTTCATCCCGGGCGATGTCGAGAAGTGGGATCTGCACATGCTGCACTGGTCGGCGTGGGAGCGGGGTCTGAAGTCGCTCTATTACCTGCGGTCCAAGTCGGTGCAGCGGGCGGCGTTCGCCGGCTCCGAAGACAAGGCCGAGGCCGAAATCGATCCGAACCAGCCGGATCTGTTTTCGGTGGCGCGCACCGATTACGACGAGTGTCTGGCCTGCCAATAGGGCAAGGCACCGGCGAGAGGGAACGCAGTGCCATCCCGGTCCGTTAAGGGATCGGACCGCGTCGCCGAAAAGTCATTTGTCGGGCGCGGTCAGATGTAGCATGCTCTGACGCGTAACGCTGCGTAAGGGCACGGTGAGGGGCCTGTGAAGCGATCGACGTCCATTTTGGTCGGGTGTGTCCTGGCCACCGGTTTCGGGGGAGCCGCCTTTGCACAGGCGGGCCCGTCGACGACGGCGTCGCTCAACTCTGCAGACCCGTGGGAAGACAGCTGGGAAGCCCGGCGCCGCGACGGCGAAATCACCACCCGCCTGAACTCTGACACCGCCTATACCGCCCGCGTGCAGACCGTCGCCGGTCCGGCCTATGTGCCCGATAGCCGCTCCGTGGATGTTCGCCCCCTCGAGGTGGAGCGTGGCTCCCCCTGGGTGGCCACCAGCCGCGAGGTCTGGCGCGAGACGGATGCCTATACCGAGAGCCTCAGGGTCGACAGTGTCGGAACCCTGCGTCGCGCCGATGGCGGGCCGCTGCCACCGGGTGCCGGTGATGAGGTGGTGGTCGAGGATGAACGCTATGGTCTCAGCTATCGCCGGGGCTGGCCGTCCACGCTGGGCTATACGGCCTCGGGCCTCGAAGTGACCCTGACGCCCCACGCCGGGGTCGGGCTGACCCCGCTGGGCCCTGTGGCCGAGGCCGGGGCCACCCTGTCGATCGGCTCGGACGTCGACCGCATGGTGCCCGAGGGGCAGGAGGTCTTCGGCGACCGGGCGCGCTGGTATCTGTTCGCCGCAGGCTCCGGCCGCGCGGTCGGCTATAATTTCGCCCGGACCCGCGACGGCAACTATGCCCGGTCTGGCTATAGCCACGACTCCGGGGCCTTCCTCGGGGATGCCTCGATCGGGGTCGCCTATCGCCGGGGCGACGTGCACAGCTCGGTCGGCCTGGTCTATCGCGAGATCGAGCCCGGCGGCATGCGCGACATGAGCGACACCATTGAGGCCGATGTGACCGAGGGCATGGTGGCCTTCCAGTTCTCGATCAAGCCCGACTGGTGACGGTCTAGCGGGTCGCGACCACGCCCTCGCGCCGGTCATCGGCTCCGCCGTCCCAGGCCCAGCCGTCCGGCCCCAGCCGCCAGAGACCGCCGTGCAGGCCTGAATTCTCGCTGGCATTGGGCCGCAGCCGCAGGCCCTGCTCCGCCAGCGCCGACTGAAGCCCGGGTGAGAACCGCTCGGTATCCGCCCCCAGCCCTGACCCGCGCGCCACCAGATTGGGCAGGTCAAAGGCGTCCTGCACGCTCAGACCCCAGTCGAGGATCCCGATCAGGGCCTTGGCATTATAGGCCAGAATGGACGACCCGCCGGGCGAGCCCAGCCCCCCGACCAGCCGCCCCTCGCGGTCGAAAATCAGCACCGGCGACATCGAGGACCGGGGCCGCTTGCCGCCCGCCACTGCATTGGCCACCGGGCGTCCCAGGTCATCGACCGGCTCGAACGAGAAGTCGGTCAGCTGGTTGTTCAGGAAAAAGCCGCCGCTCATCCGGCCAGAGCCGAACACGCTCTCGACCGTGGTCGTCATGCTGACCGCATTGCCCCACTGATCGACGATGAAGAAATGCGAGGTCCCCGCGGGCTCGGTCGTGGCGTCGGTACCGACGGCGACGATGCCCGGGGGGCTCCCGGCCTCTGCTGCGCCGGTCAGACCGGGCACCAGGGCCGCGCGGCCGGCGACATAGCCGGGGTCCAGCAGGCCCGCCACGGGGACGGAGACAAAGTCCGCATCGGCCACATAGCGATCCCGGTCGGCATACATCAGCCGCTGCAGCCGGGCGAAGGCGACCCAGGCCCCCGCGTCATCCGGCCCGCCCGAGACGGCCGGCACATGCTCGGCCATGGCCAGCAGCTGCAGCAGCGACACCCCGCTGGACGGCGGGGGCGGCACGCAGACCACATAGATGCGGTAGGGACGGCACAAGGCCTCGCGGACCTTCGGCTGATACCCGGCCATGTCTTCCAGCGTCAGCGCGCCCGGGCGCGGCGCCTCGCCCACTGTGGTGACGATCCCCTCGGCGATCGGCCCTTCATAGAAGGCGCGCGGCCCCCCGGCGGCCAGCGCACGCACCGTTTCAGCATAGGCGGGGTTGGTCAGCACATCGCCGGTCTCGACGCGTTCTCCGTCGGCTCCGGTGAAGTACGCATTGGCCCAGTCGCTGCGGGCCTGTCCGCGCGTCGAGGCGATGAAGCCGCCCAGCCGCGGGCTGACCTCGAACCCGTCCTCGGCCAGGCGCTCGGCCTCGCCGAACAGGTCCGCCC
>Ga0098073_1000558_pt1 | contig 12391 bp, 10 predicted proteins | sample 31_taG_FD_75060 | JGI IMG/M metagenome (GOLD analysis project Ga0098073, IMG submission 75060) | Marine viral communities from the Gulf of Mexico - 31_GoM_OMZ_CsCl metaG | ecosystem: Environmental > Aquatic > Marine > Oceanic | place: Gulf of Mexico | collected 2015-07-12
ATGCCGACGATGGACGGGCCCGCCATGTCGCGCGCGATCCGCAAGGTTAAGCCCGACATCCCGATCCTGTTCATGTCGGGCTATGCCGAAGAACAGCTGCGCAACGATATCGATATCGCGAACATGCATTTCATCCCGAAGCCGTTCAGCGTGCAGCAGATCAACGCGAAGGTTTCCGAAGTGCTCAGCGAACAGCGCGGATAGGGCTGGCGGAATTAATTTCGTTCCCTACTTGTTCTTTGAGAACAAAGCCGATACATACTGCGCCAGTTGAAGAGTCGGTAGCCGGCTCTGGCCAAGCGCAGGAGGTAGTGTCATGGCGGCAAGTCTGAAGCTCGTAGAGGACAAGAAAGTGAACGCAGACCGCCAGAAGGCATTGGACGCCGCGCTCGCACAGATCGACCGCGCATTCGGCAAGGGTTCGGCGATGAAGCTGGGCCAGAAGGAAGCCATGCAGGTGGAATCGATTTCCACCGGCTCGCTCGGGCTCGATATCGCGCTGGGCGTGGGGGGGCTGCCCAAGGGCCGGGTGATCGAGGTCTATGGTCCGGAAAGCTCGGGCAAGACCACGCTGGCGCTGCATGTCATCGCCGAAGCGCAGAAGGCGGGCGGCACGGCCGCTTTCGTCGACGCCGAACACGCGCTCGACCCGGTCTATGCCAAGAAGCTGGGCGTCGACATCGAAGAACTGATCGTTTCGCAGCCCGACACGGGCGAACAGGCGCTCGAGATTACCGATACGCTGGTCCGCTCCAACGCGATCGACGTGCTGGTGGTGGACTCGGTCGCTGCGCTGGTCCCCCGCGCCGAGATCGAAGGCGAGATGGGTGACAGCCATGTCGGGCTGCAGGCCCGCCTGATGAGCCAGTCGCTGCGCAAGCTGACCGGGTCGATTAACCGCTCCAAGTGCATGGTGATTTTCATCAACCAGCTGCGCATGAAGATCGGCGTGATGTACGGTAACCCCGAAACCACCACCGGCGGCAATGCGCTCAAGTTCTACGCCTCGGTCCGCCTCGACATCCGGCGCACCGGCCAGATCAAGGACCGCGACGAAGTGATCGGTAACGCCACTCGAGTGAAAGTGGTCAAGAACAAGGTCGCTCCGCCGTTCAAGCAGGTCGAATTCGACATCATGTATGGCGAAGGGATCTCGAAGATCGGTGAGATCCTCGACCTCGGCGTCAAGGCGGGTGTGGTCGAGAAATCGGGCAGCTGGTTCAGCTACGACAGCGTCCGCATCGGCCAGGGGCGCGAGAACGCCAAGAAGTTCCTTACCGAAAACACCGAAATGTGTGCCAAGTTGGAAGCCGCAATTCGCGGCCGCACCGACGAGGTCGCCGAAGAGATGATGACCGGTCCGGACGCGGACGAGGACTGAAGTCTCTTCAAGCGGGAGCGCGTCGGCCTTCATCCCCTGGCCGGCGTCCCAGCCGGACTGTCCCCCGGCGCTCCCGACAGAACGGAAAGCCGGTGCGCGCCGCTCGATGGCCGCACCGGCTTTTCCGCTTTTCGGCTGGCGACAGGTGCGCGGCAGCGCCCTAGGGTGCGCGCGAATCGCCGAATAGGGGAGCTGCCATGTCGATTACCGTCCATCACCTCAACAACAGCCGCTCGCAGCGGATACTCTGGCTGCTGGAAGAGCTGGGTGCGGATTACGATATCGTGTCCTACCAGCGCGATTCCGAAACCAATCTCGCGCCCCCCGAACTCAAGCAGGCGCATCCGCTCGGCAAATCGCCGCTCATCGAGGATGGCGACACCTGCGTCGCCGAAAGCGGCGCGATCATCCAGTATCTGTGCGAACGCCATGGCGGCGCGGACTGGCTTCCCGCACATGATAGCGAGGCGCATGTCCGGCATCTCGAATGGATACAGTTCGGCGAAAGCAGTTTCTTCGTGCCCGTGATGCTGAAGATCTACGCGGGACGCCTCGGTGATGCCGCTGCCCCGCTGATGCCGCGCGTGGAAGAACAACTCGCCGCGCATGTCACCTATGCCGAAGAGCACATTTCGAATGATCTGCATTTCTGCGGCGAGGGCTGGTCGGCATCGGATGTGATGATGAGCTTTCCTGCAGAAATAGCGGTGATGCAGGGCTATGCGGAGAAGGCGCCCAAGCTGGCACGCTTCGTCGAGGCGGTTCATGCGCGGCCCGCATGGCAACGCGCGCGCGAACGCGGCGGGCCCTATTTCATCTGGTGACGCGCCGATCCACCAAGGGTTGCAATCGCGTGGGCATCACCACAGAAGGCGGGCATGACCGCGGCTCGCGGCAGGAATAGCAGACGGGACACTGGATGAAGATCGCCGTTTTCGGCCTTGGCTATGTCGGCCTTTCCAACGCGATCATGCTCGCGCAGCACAATACCGTGGTCGGCTGCGACGTCTCGCCCGAACGCGTCGCCATGCTGACCGAGCGCCGCTCGCCGATCCAGGATGAGCTGGTCGAGCAATATTTACGGCGCGACGATCTCGATCTCGCGTTCACCACCGATGCCGCGCAAGCCATTACCGAGGCGGAATTCGCGATTGTTGCGGTGCCGACCAATTACGACGTCGACACCAATTTCTTCGACACCTCCGCGGTGGACATGGTCATCGAACAGGTTCTGGCGGCCAACAGCGACGCGGTGATCGTCGTCAAATCGACCGTTCCGGTGGGATATGTCTCCGAAGCGCGGGCGCGGCACGCCAGCGACCGGATCATTTTCAGTCCCGAGTTCCTGCGTGAAGGCAAGGCGCTGTACGACAATCTCCATCCTTCGCGCATTATCGTCGGCGAACGATCCGAACGCGCGCAGCAGTTCGCCGATCTGCTGCTGCAGCCCGCGCTGGAAGATGATGTTCCGGTGCTGCTTACCAATGCCGAGGAAGCCGAGGCGATCAAGCTGTTCGCCAACACCTATCTCGCCATGCGCGTCGCCTTCTTCAACGAACTCGACAGCTATGCGCTGTCGCGCGGGCTCGATACCCGGCAAATCATCGAGGGCGTCGGTCTCGATCCGCGCATTGGCGGACACTACAACAACCCGTCCTTCGGCTATGGCGGCTATTGTCTGCCCAAGGATACCAAGCAGCTGCTGGCAAATTATTCGGAAGTCCCGCAGAACCTGATCCGCGCGATCGTCGATGCCAACCGTACCCGCAAGGATTACCTCGCCGACCAGATCGTGGCGCGAAGCCCCCGGACCGTCGGCATTTACCGCCTCGTCATGAAGGCGGGGTCGGATAATTTCCGCCAGTCGTCGATCCAGGGCATCATGAAAAGGGTCAAGGCCAAGGGCATCGAGGTGATCGTCTACGAACCGGTGATGGATAAAGACAGCTTCTTCGGCAGCCGCGTCGAGCGCGACCTGGAACGGTTCAAGGCCGATGCGGATGTCATCGTCGCCAATCGGCTTGACGAGGCTATCGATGATGTCCGCGACAAGGTTTTCACTCGCGACCTGTTCGGGGCCGATTGATGGGCGAGAGCCGGACTGCGCTGGTCACCGGCTCGGCGGGTTTCATCGGATTTTTCATCGGCAAGCGACTGCTCGCCGACGGTTTCCGCGTTGTCGGCATCGACTCACTGTCCGACTACTACGATCCGAACCTGAAACGCCGACGCCAGGCGGAACTGCTTCAGAACGCCGGCTTTTCTGCGACGAATGAGCCGATCGAAACGCCAGGCCTCCTGGCCGATCTCTTTGCCGAACATCGACCCGACGTGGTCGTCCATCTCGCAGCCCAAGCGGGTGTGCGCTATTCAATCGACAATCCGCGCAGCTATCTCGAAAGCAATCTGGTCGGTACCTTCGAACTGCTCGAGGCGGCCCGCGCGCATCCGCCGCAGCACATGCTGCTCGCCTCGACCTCATCGGCCTATGGCGCCAATACCGAGATGCCCTATCGCGAGACGATGAAGGCCGATCACCAGATGTCCTTCTATGCCGCCACCAAGAAGGCGAGTGAGGCCATGGCGCATTCCTACGCGCATCTCTTCGGCCTGCCGGTGACCATGTTCCGCTTTTTCACCGTCTACGGGCCGTGGGGCCGGCCCGACATGGCGCTGTTCAAGTTCACCCGCGCGATGCTCGCGGGCGAGAAGATCGACGTGTACAATCACGGCGAAATGATGCGCGACTTCACCTATGTGGAGGATCTCGTCGAAGCGGTCCGGCGGCTGATCGACACTCCGCCCGTACGGCCCACTGCGGCCGAGGACATCGCCGAAGGCGACAGCCTGTCGCCGGTCGCGCCGTGGCGGGTGGTCAACATCGGCAATTCGCAGCCGGTCCAGCTCGGCGACATGATCGCCGCGATAGAAGACGCGCTGGGTATCAAGGCCAAGCGCAACTTCATGCCGATGCAACCGGGCGACGTCCCCGCGACCTGGGCCGATGCCGAGCTGCTGCGATCGCTCACCGGCTACGTTCCCGGCACCGATATCCGCGAGGGCGTGAGGCGCTTCGTCGCGTGGTATCGCGATTACTACCAGATCTGAGGTGCAATGACCGATCAATCCGAATGGACCGGCAAGGTCGGCAATGTCTGGGCCGAGGAATGGCAGCGCACCGATCGCAGTTTCGGACCGCTGACCCAAAAGCTGATCGCGGTCGCGCGCAGCGCACCGTTCGCACAGGCACTCGATATCGGCTGCGGCGCAGGCGAGATCAGCCTGACACTCGCTGCTGGCGCGCCATCCTCGCATGTACTCGGCGTCGATATCAGCCACGATCTGCTGCAGGTCGCACGGGTGCGGGGCAAGGATCGGCCCAATCTTCGCTTCGAATTGGCCAATGCCGCCAACTGGTATGCGGGCGCGGCGGAGAGGCCCGATCTGGTCGTCTCGCGCCACGGGGTGATGTTCTTTGCCGATCCCACCGCGGCCTTCACGCACATTGCCGGTCAGGTGGCCCCCGGGGCGCGGCTCGCCTTTTCCTGCTTCCGCGAACGCGCCGACAATATCTGGGCGCGCGAACTGGCATCGATCGCGCCGCCGGGCGAAGAACCGGCGCCCGACCCCGAAGCCCCCGGGCCGTTCGCATTCGGGCGGCGTGAACGGACCGAGACCCTGCTCGCGCAGGCCGGGTGGACCGATATCGCGTTCGAAGCGGTGGATTACGGCATGGTCGCCGGCGAGGGCGCAGAGGCGGTCGCCGATGCGCTGTCCTATTTCCAGCGCATCGGGCCGGTCGCCCGCGCGGCAGCGGCGCTGGAGGCTGCTCCGCGCGCGACAATGCTGGCGAAGCTGGAAGCACTGCTCGAAGCCCATCACCGCGATGGACAGGTGTCCTTGCCCGCGGCCTGCTGGATCGTGACTGCCCGCGCACCCGGTTGATCGTCTCTCCTGCACAGTCTGGCCGGGCATTCGCGCTTGTCGCCCGCGCGCCGATTGCCTAACTGCCCGGTCATGACTTCGACCAACGACATCCGCCGCAGTTTCCTCGACTATTTCGCACGCCACGAGCATGCCGAAGTCGCCAGTGCGCCGCTCGTCCCTTTCAGCGATCCCACGCTGATGTTCGTCAACGCCGGCATGGTGCCGTTCAAGAACTCGTTCACCGGGCTCGAAACCCCGCCCGCTCCGCGCGCCACCAGCGCGCAGAAATGCGTCCGCGCCGGGGGCAAGCATAACGATCTCGACAATGTCGGCTACACCGCGCGGCACCACACTTTCTTCGAGATGCTCGGCAATTTCAGCTTCGGCGACTATTTCAAGGAGCAGGCGATCCTGCATGCCTGGACGCTGCTGACCGAGGAATGGGGCCTCGACAAGGACCGGCTGCTGGTCACCGTCTACCATACCGATGACGAGGCCTTCGACCTGTGGAAGAAGCTGACCGGCTTCGCCGACGATCGCATCATCCGCATCCCGACGAAGGACAATTTCTGGGCGATGGGCTCGGATGGCCCCTGCGGGCCGTGTTCGGAGATCTTCTACGATCACGGCGACCATATCTGGGGCGGCCCTCCGGGATCACCCGAGGAGGACGGCGACCGCTTTGTCGAGATCTGGAATCTCGTGTTCATGCAGTTCACGCAGGAAAACGACCAGATCGTCGGCGACCTGCCCAAGCCGAGCATCGACACGGGCATGGGGATCGAGCGCGTCGCCGCGGTGATGCAGGGGGTGCATGACAATTACGACACCGACACTTTCAGGAATTTGATCGCGGCGAGCGAGGGGCTGACCGGAGTGAAGGCCGAAGGCGACAGCACTGCCAGCCACCGCGTCATCGCCGACCATTTGCGTTCGACCAGCTTCCTGATGGCCGATGGCGTCCTGCCTTCGAACGAAGGCCGCGGCTATGTCCTGCGGCGGATCATGCGCCGCGCCATGCGCCACGCGCACCTGCTCGGCGCGAGCGAACCGCTGATGCACCGTCTCGTGCCCGCTCTCGTCACCGAGATGGGCCAGGCCTATCCCGAACTGCAACGCGGGCAGGCGCTGATCGAAGAGGTGCTCGAGCGCGAGGAAACGCAGTTCCGCCGCACGCTCGACAAGGGCCTCAAGCTGCTCGACGAGGCAACCGGCACGATGGGCGAGGGCGGGACGCTGGACGGGCAGACCGCGTTCAAGCTCTACGACACCTATGGCTTCCCCTACGATCTGACCGAGGATGCGCTGCGCAGCCGCGGCATCACCGTCGACAAGGGCGGATTCGATGCGGCGATGGAGCAGCAGAAGGCGGCTGCCCGGGCGGCGTGGAAGGGTTCGGGCCAGTCGGCCAGCGAAGAGGTCTGGTTCGATATCGCCGATGCGCAGGGATCGACCGAGTTCACCGGCTACAATTCGACCACCGGCGAAGCCGAGGTCGTTGCGATCGTCAAGGACGGTGCGCAGGTTCAGTCGGCCGGGGCCGGCGATGAGGTGGTCGTTCTGACCAATCAGACGCCGTTCTATGGCGAAAGCGGCGGCCAGACCGGGGATGCCGGGCGGATATGGACGCCCGAAGGCTTCGAATTCGCAGTCGAGACCACCAACAAGCCGCTGGGCCGGCTGCACACGCATGTCGGCAGGATTGCCGGCGGTTCGGTCAAGGTCGGCGACGCGGTCCATTTGGAAGTCGATGCCGAACGGCGCGACCGGATCCGGGCGAACCATTCCGCGACGCACCTTGTCCATGCCGCGCTGCGCAATCGCCTCGGCGATCATGTCACGCAGAAGGGTTCGCTGGTTTCCGAAGACCGCTTCCGCTTCGACTTCTCGCATCCCAAGCCGCTCGGCGATGACGATATCGCGGCGATCGAGGTCGAGGTGAACGAGGAAATCCGTGCCAACGAACAGGTCGGCACACGGCTTATGACACCCGACGATGCGGTGGCTGCGGGCGCGCTGGCGCTGTTCGGCGAGAAGTATGGCGACGAAGTGCGTGTCCTCTCGATGGGCCGCACGGTCGGCGAAGGGCGCAATTATTCGGTCGAGCTATGCGGCGGTACGCATGTGAAGGCGACCGGCGATATCGGCCTGTTCAAGATCGTTTCCGAAAGCGCGGTCAGTTCGGGTGTCCGGCGGATCGAGGCGCTGACCGGCGAAGCAGCGCGCAAATGGCTTGTCGCGCGCGACGAAGCGGTGCGGGTCATCGCGGGCGCGCTCAAGACTTCGCCCGACGAGGCGCCGGCGCGCGTCACCGCACTGGTCGAGGAACGCAAACGGCTCGAGAAGGAACTTGCCGAAGCCAAGCGCGCGCTTGCGCTCGGTGGCGGCGGCGCGAGCGAATCCGGCCCCGCCGACGAAGATGTCGGGGGCGTCACATTTTCGGGCCAGGTGGTTGAAGGACTCAATCCGAAGGACCTGCGCCCGCTGCTCGATGAGGCCAAGGGCCGGATCGGCTCGGGCATCGCCGCGATCTGTGCGGTCAATGATGGCAAGGGCGCCTTTGCGGTGGCCGTTACCGACGATCTGACCGAACGCTTCAGCGCAGTCGATCTGGTGCGTGCCGGAGTCGAGGCGCTGGGCGGGAAGGGTGGCGGCGGCCGCCCGGACATGGCCCAGGGGGGCGGTCCGGACGGTGCCAAGGCCGACGAAGCTATCGCCGCGGTGCGCGGCAAACTCTCCGCCGGATAGGTTGCTTAGCTACGGTTGCGCGATTTGCGGCCGACTTCGGACTGGCTGCCGCGCGGGAGGTCCTGACCGCCCGTATCGGCCGGCTTGTCGGCATTGGCAGTCGGCGGTTCGACCGTGCTTACCGGATCCTGCACGTTCTGCGGTTTGAACTTCTCGCTGTTCGGCGTCGGCTTGGTGGGGTCGGGGTTGCTCATGTCTTTCTCCTTTGCCCCACCAACGCATGGGCCAGCCGGAAGTTCATGAATTCCGCAAGGCGTCCGGATCGAGCGCGGCAAATACCTGCCTGACGTCGGATTGGGCCTTCGCAATGCGGGCCGATTCGCGCAGCGTCTCGCGCGACGCGGCTATTTCCGCCAGTTCATTTTGGAGCGCTTCGAGCCGGACGGTTGTGTCCGTATCGGGCCCGCTGGCAAGCGCGCGACTTACCAGGAAGGCCAGATCGCTCACCGGGCGCATGGCGAGGAATGTCTCGATCATCGGCCCCAGCAATTCCCGGTCGTCGCGCCAGTCGCGCCCTTCGAACAGCGTCTGGACGACATGCTGCCCCGCGCCGAAGCATTCGAAGCGGAGGCAGCCGGCAAAGCCCTGTTCCGCGCGGTCCGCGTAGATCGTACAGAGACCGTCATGACCGAGCTTGGGGCAGGGCTGGCCCGCTTCCTTGGCGGCGGCGAAACCCGGCATGTCCTCGGACGGGTAGGCGATACAGCACAGCGCTGCGCAGCGTGTGCAATTCGAACGGGATTCCAGCCTTGTAGCCATCGGCTAAGCCTCGGTCGTACTGGTCCGCAGCTTGGGCTTGTAGGCCAGCGCGCCTTCCTGCTCGATCTGTCCGCGGAACTCGTCGCGCTTCTCGTGGATCGAGGCGATCACCGGGCCCATTGCGACGCCGATATCGACCAGCACGGCCTCGGACAGCTGCAGCGAGCTTTCGAGCGTTTCGGGTACCGCGTGGCTCGCGCCTGCGCGGTAGAGCTGGGCCGCATGCTGGACGTCGCGCGCACGGCACACGATCAGCAGGTCGGGATGTTCGCGGCGCAGCTTGGCGACAAGGCGCTGCACGAGAACGGGTTCGTCCATCGTCAGCACCACCGCCAGCGCGTTCTCGATACCCAGCCGGTCCATCGAATCGCCGCGCGCGGCATCGCCGAAAGTCGCACGGAAACCGCCGCGCTTGGCGCTTTCGATCAGGTCCGGGTCGGCATCGAGCGCGATATAGGGCTTGTCATGCGCGGTGAGCATCTGCGCGACGAGCAGGCCGACACGGCCCGCGCCGACGATGATCACGCGGGGTTCGTCGGCCGTATCCTCGGGCAGTTCGGGGACGGGTTCGACCCGTCGGGCTATGACCCGGCCGAGACGCGCAAGCAGCGGGGTGACGGTCAGGCCGATCGCGGTGACGATCTGCCAGAACTGCGCGGTACCGGGCTGGATCAGCAGCGCCGAGCTGGCCGCTGCCAGAATGATCAGTGTCGTTTCGGACGGACTGGCCATGAGAATGCCGGTTTCCGCCGCCGTGCTGCGCCGCGCCCCCATCATGCGGAGCAACATCCCGGTGACCAGCGCCTTGAAAGGCAGGATCAGCAGCACCGCGGTCGCGATCAGGCCGAAATTCTCCCAGATCGTCTGGAGGTCGATGCTCATGCCCACGGTGATCAGGAAGATACCGAGCGCGAGGCCCTTGAACGGCTCCATGATCGTTTCGACTTCGGCGTGGTATTCTGTCTCGGCGATCAGCAGGCCCGCGATCAGCGCGCCGACGATCGGCGACAGTCCGACCGCCGCGGTGGCCAGGCTCGCGCCGATCACCACCAGCAGCGACGCGGCAAGGAACAGTTCGGGGCTCTTGGTGCGCGCCGCCTGCCCGAACAGCCGGGGCAGGGCGAAGCGGCCGAGGATCATCATCGCGGCAATGACCAGCCCGCCCTGCCACAGCGTGGTGAGCATGCCTTCCCAGCCTTCGCCTGCGGCATTGGGGGCCATGGCGCCGAGGATGAAGATGATCGGCACGATCATGATGTCCTCGAACAGCAGCATCGACAGCGCTGCCCGGCCGACCGGTGAATGCGTGCCGGCAATCGGCAGCACGATGGCGGTGGACGAGAACGCCAGCGCGAAGCCCAGCGCCAGCGCACCGGTCCAGAACTGCCCCATCATCGACAGGGCGATCGCCAGCGAGCTGCCGATCACCAGCAGCTCCATCGCGCCGAGTCCGAAGACCAGCTTGCGCATCTGCCACAGCCGGTTGAAACTCAGCTCGAGCCCGATCGTGAACAGCAGCAGGATGATGCCGAATTCGGCAAAGGGTTCCAGCGCCTCCGGATCGGATATCGTTATGTGGTTGAGCCAGGGGTGCTCGAACACCAGCCGCCCGAGGCCATAGGGCCCCACGAGGATGCCGATCAGGATGAAACCGATGATCGGCGTCACGCGGAAGCGCGTGAATACCGGGATCACCAGGCCGGCCGCGCCGAGGATGACCAGCGCGTCGGATACTGCCGGACTTGCGAATTCAGCCGATGCCATGGGACCTTCCGTAACCGCGCCGTGTCAGGCTGTCACGAAGCGATCCGCGCTAACCCCCACCCGGATGAGCGGGGCCGAGCGGTTCACGGCGCGGGCGGGGCTTGCCCGGGTGCTTGCCGTCCTCGTCCCATTCGATCCGGTAGAGGTCGAAACGCCGATCGGCGAGATTGCGCACCGTCCCTTCGGCGCGTGCCCAGCTGAGATCGGCGAGATTGATGTCGCTGATCGTCAGCGTCTCGACATTCTCGCTCGCCTCGGCGGCGATTCCGTCGCGGGCGAAGGGGAAATCGCAGGGCGTCAGGATACAGCTCTGCGCATATTGGATATCCATGTTCGCGACATTGGGCAGGTTACCGACATTGCCGCTGAGCACGACGAAACACTGGTTCTCGATCGCGCGGGCCTGTCCGCAATAGCGCACGCGCAGGTAGCCCTGGCGGCTGTCGGTGCAGAAGGGGACAAAGATGATTCGCGCGCCTTCGTCCGCCAGGCGCCGCGACAGCTCGGGGAACTCGCTGTCGTAGCAGATCTGCACCCCGATCGGACCGCAGTCGGTCTGGATCACCTCGACCTTGTCGCCGCCCTTGATGTTCCACCAATAGCGCTCGTTGGGGGTGGGGTGGATCTTTTCCTGCGCATGCACCGCACCATCGCGCAGGCAAACGTAGGCGACATTGTGGATGTCGCCATCCTCCATCCGCGTCGGGTGCGAACCGGCAATGATGTTGATGTTGAACCGCATCGCCATCTCGGAGATGTCGTTACGCAGCCGCGGGGTGTACTCGGACAAGCGCTCGATTGCCTCGACGGGCGAGAGTTCCTTCTCCTCGAAGCTCAACAGCATAAGCGTGAAGAGCTCGGGAAAGACGATGAAGTCCGCTTCGTAATCGCTTGCGACATCGACGAAATATTGCACCGCGCGCATGAACTCGTCGTAGTCGGCTACCTGGCGCGCCTGCAGCTGGCAGGTCGCGACACGCACCGCTTCGACCCCGCGTGGCAGCCGCTGCTTTACCGGTTGGTCGCGCTCGACATAAGGGTTGCGCCAGACCATCAGCACCGCATTCGCCATCGAGGCCTTATCCTCGGGCAGGTAGCCTTGCATGATCCGCTCGGGTTCGAACCCGTTAGCCAGCTGGAAGCGCAGCACGGGGTCGTGCAGCTTGCCCTCGACGATCTTGTCGAGGTAATCCTGCGGGCCCTCGACCCGTCGGCGGAACCGGCGGTAATTGGGCATGCGGCCGGCAAATACGATCCCGGTCAGGTCCTTTTCTTCCGCCAGCGCACGCCGTTCTTCGTAAAGCCGGCGCCCGATGCGCACGCCGCGCACCTTGGGATCGACGCACATTTCGTAGCCGTAAAGCCAGTCGCCGGTCGGATCGTGGCGGCTGCCGTAACCATTGCCGGTGATCTCGTCCCAGTCGTGCGGCTGGAAGGCGAGCGCTTCGGCCAGCTGCATGGTCGCGCAATAGCCGACGATCTCGTCGTCGAGCAGCGCGACGAAGCAGCCTTCGCGGAAATTGTTGATCTGGCCGCGGATCTCGCCGTGCGTATAGGCAGGCATGTCCTCGTACACCCGGCGCACGAGATGCGCGATGCCGGGAATGTCCTTGATCATCGCATTGCGCACTTCGAGCCGGCGCTGGCCGAACTTCTCGGTGCCCTTGCGCCGCGAGATGCGCTTCTTCTGTGGCGGTCTGGCCATGGTGATTCCTGTCTATTTGAGCGGTCCATACGACAAGACCGGGGCCGGCGTCACGCCGATCCCGGTCTCTTACGTCAATCGCTGGGCAATGACGAAATGGGTCGAAG
>Ga0098073_1000560_pt1 | contig 12373 bp, 14 predicted proteins | sample 31_taG_FD_75060 | JGI IMG/M metagenome (GOLD analysis project Ga0098073, IMG submission 75060) | Marine viral communities from the Gulf of Mexico - 31_GoM_OMZ_CsCl metaG | ecosystem: Environmental > Aquatic > Marine > Oceanic | place: Gulf of Mexico | collected 2015-07-12
AATTAATGCATCGATTCTATTGTTTGCATCTGCTACATCCTGTTCCAGTTTTCCAATCTTTAATAGTTGATTAGAGCTTTCTTCTTGTTGCTGCTCAATTAATTCTTGTTGAAGATTGATTAGCTCTAGCTGTTGATTAATGCTTGTTTCCAATCCACTTGTATCAACTGTTTGCCTATCAACCAATTCAATAGCTTTTAGCTCAGTAGCTAATTGTTTAACCAAGGTTTTTCTTGCTTTAATTTCTTCTAATAAAGCACGACCTACTGCATTGCTGTCTCCTTTTCTGAAACCATGGGCTAATGCATGGCTGATTTCAGGCGATTCTTTATCTAAATAGTCAAGGATGTTCATCTTATGGCCTATTAATAACTTCTATTTTAGAATAGACAACATCAGATATAAGTACAGATCATGTTCGCAGGGACTCCTCCTCAGCCAACGGAACCCACTCCGAAAGGGAAGGTACAACCAGTAGACAACAACCCAACACCCAAGAGTAAGAAAGAAGGTGTAGGCAGATTGGCTAATGCGCTCATCGACCTTTGCAGCCAGTCGGCCCACTTGATGCTCCAGAGCCACCTCATTCATCTCAATTACGAAAGCCCAAACTTTTTTGGTGTGCATAAATTCACCAAGAAACAATATCAAAAACACCAAGAACAACTGGACAGACTTGGTGAGCTGACGCGCAGCCTCGACTTTCTTCTTCCAATGTGTGAAAAGGGTTTGCTTGGTGCGAATAAAAAACTTAAACATGTCACGGCATATGATGGTGCAGCAATGCTTATTACTTACTATGAAAACTTAGAAGCTTTTGGCTTTGCTGCCAAAGCTGTGGCAAAGATGGCTGAAAAGATGGATGCCTTTGATATCGAAAATTACTGTGGTGAAATCATTGAGGACTGTTTCACTGCATCTTGGATGGTTAAGTCTGTTTTACGTCACGGTTAAATTTTTGTCCTGTAATAACAGGTTGCATGACTGCATCATAATCTGACCAGCCAAGCTTTAATCTTCTTTCAATAGTTTGGCGTTTGATGCCGACATCAAGTGCCCATTCTTTTACTGTTTTCTTTTCGCCATTAATCTCAATATAGATACAAGAAGAACGATTTCTATTCTGTTCTGTCCGAGTGGCCCAACGACAATTTTCAGGTGTATAGCCAAGTGTGTTATCTATACGATCAATTGAATATTCTTTGCCTGGTCGTTCGCCCATGTCTTCAAGAAAATTTTTAAACGTATTCCATCTTTCGCAACAAGTAATCCCTTGTCCTCCGTATTGAGGGTACTCAGGACAATTAGGATTTGATGTTCGTCGTCTTAAATTATGCCAAGAAGAATGAGTTAAACTTCGTTTTCCATCTAAAGAATGACCATGCTTGAGATTCATTCTAATGTTGCAGCTCCATCCATTTTATCATTTTAAAGGCTACATTACGCTGCGGTTAAATACTTAATAGCTTCTTTCATTATATTTTCACTTTCTTTTAGCATCCCAATGCCTGTATTACAGTGATGGCATAGCAAACCACGAACTCGCTTAGTAGTGTGGCAATGATCAACAACCAAACGTTTGACTTCTGTTTTGCATATTTTACATTTGCCATCTTGTTCACTCAGCATTCGATTGTAATCAACCAAGTTAATGCCATAGCGGTGTTTTAAATTAGATTCTCTTGTAGCCACACATATATTTAACCTTTCTAAATATTAACAGAAAAGGAGGCTAATTGCCTCCTTAAATCAACCGTAACCGCCCATCGGAATGGACTTAACTAATTTACCACTTGCTTACATACCAAGCAATGTTACCCTTAAGCCCTTTAAATTCCAGGTACTGGCCATACCGTTTCTCCATAATCTCCTTGGTTAAATCATCTTGAATATGAACCTCATGAATGTTGCCCTCATAGATTCCTTGCGGGCACTGATACGGAACCTGCACAATAGCTGGCACTTGATCTGCCTCCAGTTGTTTTAAAATCTTCCAGCAATCCTTAATCTTTAGGTGCTCCATAACATCACCCATCAACACAAGGTCGTAGTCTTCTAAAAGATGGAGACAATCCATCACATCTTCTACGTACAGATTCGTATACTTATCCTCTAGCTCATACTGCTCGACATAAGGCTTCCAGATTTCAATGCCATCGATATTCTCGTAGTATCGATGCAGCATATCCCAATTGAGACCAGCTCCAGTACCAATGTCTAAAATCCAGCTGTCGCAATGAAAGCGATTAAAGATATACTCTTGAATTTCCTTGTCGTGGTAACGGATACTAATTGGCACTGGACTAGATCTTTTACTGATACTTTACCTCATGCGTAAACATTTTTGCGGCTCCACAGTTCGTTATAGTTGTTTGTGTCTTTAGCTCCTAACGCTTTAAGATCACCGCCTTGGCATGGTTTACACTCAGCCAAAAGTGTACCGTTAGGCATCACAAACGTTTTATTTTTAAGTTGATGCTGGGGAGTAAGCTCCATACAATCACCGAACACCATGCGTTGATGCATATCAGACTGCGTATCAATTGACCGTGCAATAGACCGGCCCCATAAGGACGGGCCTGTTGGGCACAATGGAGTCATGCCATAGTAACGATCCTTTACATTCTGGACAACATTATCGATTGCCTCCTCCAATGCTGGATGCTCTGGTACCGCATAAATTAAACCGTTGTCGCAGCTCCAATTATTGAACGCAAACCTCGGTACACTCCTAAACGCAACCAGCTCGATCGACTCCGGTACTTCCAAACGATCAAGACACGTGAGACCCACATCGAAATACCAGCCTCCCTTTACATTTAAAATGCAGTACCGGGCTAGATCACACCGGTAGGCCAGTGGTTTTAAAGAGAAATAGGCATCAAGCACCTTGTCGTCATAAAATTCGTTCAGGAATTCCTCCACAGATTCGTTGTCATAAAAGGTATAATCATCCTGCTCATGGCAATCTTTTACGGTATCCATCATGTCCGTAATGTAAGCAGAAAGGGCTGGCCTTTTATCCCTGTTTTGGGTGCTCAGAAAAATTTGGGTAATGTTCACAGCTGTTCAAGAAGTAGTGTAAACTTAATCTAATTAGAGCCTAACTCCTGTGGCCGTGGATATCAAGGAATCAGAAACTGTCTACGATATCTACAATCGGGATCCAGAATTATTCAGGGAATTAAACGACAAGCCTGCCAGAATCACCATCAACGGTAAGCGTCATTACAACACGCCATTCCAGACAGGACCTGCCGCATCTGTCACAACCATCATCTCTGAAACTGCATCAGAAGCCAACAAGAAAAAGTTGGAGATGTGGTCCAAGAACAATCCAGGCGTCAAAGAAGCTGCAGCAGAACGTGGTACGGCGATACATAGCTGTATGGAGATGTTCCTGAAGCAAGAAGACGTTGACGTTCCACAGGAGTATCAGGATTTTTGGACTGGTATGCCCGACATTCTTTCGCAATTTCAAGAAGTGTTGTGGGCGGAAACACCACTGCGAGGTGACCATCAGTTCGCTTTATCCTCAGACGGCGTGGGGCGAGTGTGGGGTAGGGACGCGGAAGAGAGATCATGGGTGGGGAGTCCGGACATCATTGGTGTTGCCGGTAATAAGCTAACGCTTGCTGACCTAAAAACAAGTGTCAAACCATACTGTCGGTGGTGGCCTAAAGATTTAGAAAAGGGTTCGCCAGAATGGCGAGACCGTCTTGGTGGCTACATGAAATTTCAGAAGTGCATGCTACAACTCGGTGCCTACGCTCTTGGCATTGAACAGACACTCAACATGAAAGTACAGCAGGCTGCCATCATTGTTTCGACACCTGCTGATACCCAGCTCTTTAAAATTACCAGGCGTCATCTTGATAGCGCCCAGGAGAAATGGCTCAAAGTCGTTGATGAGTATTACAGTGACTTGAGCCGTTGCATCGTCTACGATCCAGATTTAATTTAGAACCTTGGTGCTAAGTCACTAAACAATTTCTTAGCAGCTTGAATCTCATCTTTTCTTTGTTGAGAATAATCGTTGTAGTTTTTAAACATAACGCCTGTATTGTTTGGTGTCGGTACTGCACCAAACATTTTTGCGTACTGGTTAAAGTTCGCAGTCCTGCTTAAATCAGGATCATATGCATAATCACCAATCATCAATACATCTTCTTCAGGTTCGGGTTCGGGCTCGGGCTCAGGCTCTGGTTGAGGTTTGGGTTCAGGTGCATTGGGGTCAGGACCAAAGCCAAAGTTGAATAAAGTTTCTGCAGTCGTAGGACTACCTGCAGCACCAAGAGATTGGCTAATTACATCTGCATAATTAGCACTTTGTGCAGCAAGCCTGTCTGGATCACGGTAATCAATGATCGGATCAATTTCTCGTTCTGCTGCTAAATTCTCCCTGGGACTAGGACCGGTACCAATTCCTTTCGATTCCAAGATATCTAAAACACTCTTGATATCTCTTGCATCTTGCCTCCTTTCTCTTGCGGCACTTTGAGAACCAAAATTCTTGACATTATTCCTTACGCCTGAAATGATTTCATCGATGTAATCCCGATCAAAAGATCCTTTAATTCCAATATCTCCTTTACCAGGATTATAAGTTGGCTCTTTTCTTGATACAGAACGTGCAGCCCGTGCTTCTTGCCTAGGTTTACCGCGCACAATATCAGTCTGACCTAAACCTGGAGGTGCACTACGCTCGGGAATCGGTCCCATTTGAGGACCATAGGCTGGATTATCGCTATATGTTGATAAACGTGCACGTGTTAATTCTTCTGCTGTTGTTCCACCAACGTCCGATGCTGCATTTTTAATTGGTGCACGCCGTACATTTGCTGCTTTGGGTCTAGAATATTTGTCATATTGTGAACGGTCTGCATCACTTAAATCACGTAGTAATCCCATCGTGTATACCTTATTAATAAAGCTATTCTAAATGACAAAAACTTGAACGGATTCACACGCCCTAGGATAGAATCAAACAACTGAACGTCCCATGGATATTTATATCTCCACGGGGCAGTGGATTAAATCAATCCGTCAAGCCATCATTGATGGTTCTGATGGTGATTGCTTTTTGCTGCCATCAAAAGCACATCTCCATGCTTACGAAATAGCAAAGGCCTCCACAAACTCGCAAAAAAAGTTTAAAGTAAAGGTTCAATCATGAGCAGCATGGCGGCCACATCCATCCTCCCCGGCGAAATTAACCTGTCGTTAATCCCCGTTGATTGGCCCCTGACGCCCATATCAGATCGGAAAAATCCTTACCTCCAGGGCTGGCAAAACAAACCGCAGACCGTCGATGACATCCGTAAAGAACTTGAGGCAGGTCGCGCTAAAGCTGTTGGTCTCATCTCGGGTCCAGTTTACAACAACCCATACGGTTTAATCTGGGTCGATGTCGATGGACCAACCGTCTACGACACAATCAAAAAGGAATCCAGCCTCTCGATAAACGACGCTCTTCCGCAAACGCTCACAATCTGTTCCGGGCGTGAAGGTCGTGAGCGAAAACTCTACAAGGTGCCCAAGAGCGATTGGAAACATCTGCTCCGCCATAAGTATGTATGGCGCCACAATGAAAGCGGCGAAAAACTTGAGGTGATGTGGAAAGATCATCAGGGTGTTCTGATGGGTTTTCACCCAGACACTGATGGATACTATACCAAGGAAAATGAAGACTTTAGGTTTGCTAAAGATTTGCCTTTATTGCCAGGGTGGATCCTTAATTCCATCAAGGTAAAAAATAAAAAGATGGGGAAACCTCAAGAAACGGTTTCCAGATCTTACGGTGCTAATTTTGCAATCAACAGCAAGCTCAGTCTTGATCGCACTATCCAAGAAGCTAAAGAAGCGATGTGGGCTCTGCCCGCAGAAGCTGCTGATGACTACGATATTTGGATTACAATCGGTCAATCACTTCATTCCGTTGATGAGACACTGCTAGAAGACTGGGATGAATGGTCCAAACAATCTGATAAATATAAAGAAGGTGAATGCCTTAAGCGTTGGCAATCCTTTACGCAAGGTGGTGGCATCGGTGTTGGTACACTCTTCCATCACGCCAAAGAAGCTGGCTGGCAGCCAAACCAAGACTATAAAGTGCAAACTACTGGTGACGAAGAACTTGACATCCAGGCTCAATTGATTTCTACAATCCTAGGTGATCTAGGCGTCAACGCAATGGTTAGTCCCACTAAGGCTAAAAAAGAAACCGATAAATTCCCTTTTGGCTCCCATGCAGACGTAAACACTAATAGTAAAAAGAACAGGCCCGTCAATGAAATCCATGACATGTTCATGGCTTACTACGCTGGTAACGTTCGCTTTTCTCCAGCACTAAATCGTTACCTCGTCTATGAACATGAGCGCATTAAAGGTCTGTGGTCACCTTTAAGTGAGCATCAAATGAAGCAATACATTTATTCAACTCTTTCAGAAATGAAAGAAGTGTTCTTGCCCAATGGGTTTGGCTTTGATCTTGTTGAAACTCTCTATAAAAATATGCAAGCAAGCTTGATTCAAGACCAATGGAATATTGCTCCTGAAATCCTGCTGTTTAAAAATGGTGCCATTAACACCAACAACAATGAGTTGATGGAGCCCACCAGGGACATGTACATCAACCGCTGTCTCCCTTACGACTACGACAAAAATGCAACTTGCGAGAAAGTAGTAACCTGGTTAGGCTTTACACAATTTGATGATTACCAACGGGTACGTTTGCTTCAAGCTTGGCTCCGTGCTGTTCTTACTGGCGCTTACCATCTCCATAAGTTTGTTGAAATCGTTGGCCCTGGCAAATCTGGTAAGTCTTCTTTTGCCAATCTTTGTCATGCCTTAGTTGGTTATGAGAACGCAACAGTCTCACAACTTGAGCACTTAGAAAAAAGTAAATTCGAGTGCGCTAGCCTCGTCGATAACAAGCTCGTACTCTTCAATGATGTTGAGCGTTACGGCGGTAACGTCGCCAACCTCAAGGCCATCACTGGTGGTGACATGATTCGCTCTGAACATAAGTACAAAACAGAAGGACAAAGCTTCCGTTTTGAAGGCATGGTCATGATCACTGCCAATGAACAGATCGCTACCACTGATGCAACCTCTGGTCTTGCTCGGCGTCGTCTCACCATCCCCTTTGATCGGCCATTCCGTGGCACCGCACGTGAGCAAAAAATCCTCATCGAAGCCAGAAAAGATGGTGCTTATGGTGAATTCGCTCCTGAAATTCCAGGTGTTATCAGCTGGGTACTATCAATGACAGAACAGGAAATGGAAGACTACCTCATCCATACCCATGAGCATGTTGACTATTACAAGAAACAAAATACACAGCAGATGACCAGGGCTAATCCCATCATCGATTGGTTGCACCACAACATCATCTTTGTTCCTTACAACGATGTCTACATCGGTCAAGCCAAGCCTGCTGCAAAAGATAGCTCTACCTTCTACGCCTTTGCTGATCGCAGACTCTATGCAAACTACTGCGAATATTGCCGTAACAACAACGTTGGTGCCCAGTCACGTTCACGCTTTGAAAGCAACATCATGGATATCCTCAACCACCAACTCAATATCAATGTTCGCAAAAATCCAGGGCGACAGGTCTCTATTAAAAACATGATGATCAGGCCGCCACACACCACCAATGATGTAAACCTCCATCAATACACTGACTACCCATCAATTGTTGAGGTGTCCCAAGATCCTAATGCACAGTTATACCGTGAACTATACGGTGATTTCGATTTACGCTTCCGGTAAATCGTAAGAAAATTAGATACAATAAATTAGTTATTAATATCGTTAGATGACTGACAAGCCAAAGATTTTGTGGTCCGCTGATGCTGTAGCCAAAACTGGGTTCGCACGTGTCACTGAAAACTTAATCTATAAACTGAAAGATCAGTTTGAAATCGTTATCCTCGCCAATAACTGGTGGGGTGATGCCTGCGAAATGCAGAAAGATTTCAAGATGTACCCTTCATCCAATCGCTTCCAGCAGGAACCCTTTGGTGTTCAACGCATCCGCGAGATCACTGAACGCGAACAACCTGACCTTATCTTTGTCAATAACGATTGCTGGATCGTCAACCAGCTCTACTCCCAAATCAAGGACTACCACAGCGAAGGTAAATTCAAGTTCGTGGCTTACATGCCCATGGACTCGTACGCGTGGACTGGGTGTCTCGCAGATTTTTCCAACCAGTGGGACAGCATTGTTTGCTACACCGAATTCGGTGCATCAGAATTCCATCACTCCGGTATTAAAAAGCCGGTGACCGTCATCCCCCATGGCATCACCGATGGTCAGTTCTTCCCCCTCAATAGGAATGACTGCCGCAAGAAACTGAATATCCCAGAAGATTCATTCGTTGTCTTCAATGGCAACCGCAACCAGGCACGCAAGCGAATCGATATCACCATCGATGCCTTTGCTCAATTTGCTGTTGGTCGCCCAGACACCAAGCTCTATCTACACATGGGTCTTAAGGACCAGGGTTGGGATGTCATGAATCTCTTTGGACGCGAAATGAGAAAGCGTGGGCTTGATCCCAATGGCCGCATCATCATGACCACACAGTCCAAGCAGCCGCCATCGGTGCCAGTCGAGATGCTGAACACGATCTACAACTCAGCCGACATCTCCGTCAACACCTGCAAAGGTGAAGGCCATGGTCTGGTTAACCACGAGTCCGCTGCTTGTCGTGTCGCTCAGATCGTGCCCAATCACACCAGCCTCAAGGAAATTTTTGAGGGTGCTGCACCTCTGATCGATAACTGCTTCATGGATGTCGATATGAACTACAACCGTGACATGCCAGTGCCCAGTGCTGAGCACCTGGCCGAACTTCTCGGTGAGCTGTATGACGACCGTGAGCGTCTCGATCAGGTTGCCCAGGACTGCTACACCCGTGCCACAGATCCCAAGTACCAGTGGGACACCATCGCTCAGCAGTTCCAAGAACTGTTTACCGAGGTGCTAATGCCTGAACCTGAAAAAGAGACGCCTGTAATTAAGAAAAAACGCAGACGCCGCAAAAAAGAACTAGCTGTTGCCTAGAATCTAGGCGGACACAACACGGATGTTCGCTTCAAGATGGCCGCTTTCTGGGGAGGAAGCGGTCTTTTTTTGTGCCCAGAAATCTTCGCGCATCTTCGCACCAAGATCACCCAGTTTCCAGGGGCCCAGATCCCTTGGTATGACTGGCGTTTGGTCATCTTCGCGCAAAAAGTGAAGTGGGTAAGTGGTGGAAGTTTTTTTAATTAGGGGATTTCTGACCTAATTTGCTGACCTTTTTTGCGTTCTGTGGAAAACTATTCCAGTCTCATCTGAGTCTTATGCGTCATGCCAAATTAGGTCGCCAAATTAGGTCAGAAATCTTCTATTCAGAGATATATTATTCAAGAACGCACTCACTCACTTCAAGATGGCCAACCTCAACCACAAGCGCCCCTACCTAAGGGCTGGTCGTAGTCGTGGTCGAACTACCCCGTTTCGCGTGATCGATTGGAATCGACCCTTAGAGGAGTCCGGTTACTACGAGGGCTTCCCTTGCCTCCATGGCCACACCACTCGTCATATGGAACACCACTACTGTTACTTCTGTGCCCAGCGAATCATCAGTAATTTCGTCGGTCTTGATACATCGTTCATCCATGAGGCTTATTCCGGTACAACCTATAAGGTCCTTAAGGCACTGACAGAATTCGGTGATTTTAACCAGTGCTGGCCTGAGCTTCAGCTTCACTCTGAGCGGGTGCCAAGGTTTAGCTGGCCCACTTGGAAGACCGCTATGAATGGTCATCGTCAAGAAGCTGTAAAGATTGGTAAGATTCTCTACACCATGTTTTGGGGTGACCCCGGCAAGCTTTCGGTGACGCGTAGCTGCAGTAATAAGACGTGCTGTAATCCTTTGCATTTAACGACTTCATTGAATTTGATGCCTGCTCCAAGAAATCTTTCGTATTTCAGTAATGAATACAGCCCAGAAAAAATGCTTTTGATGGGTAAAAGAATATTAAATAAACAATCAATTGACGATGTTTTGCGTCAATATCACAAACCACGGATTACAAATCCTAATAAGTTGCAAGAAGAAGTTTTAAAACGTGATAACTATATCGAGATAACATGGAGCCATCTGCAAAATAACGAATCTTAGAATGAAGGATACGGGCCAATCGCGGGCGAATGACTTATCCAAACCAATCGCAGCGTGAGAGATCACAATATAATCCTCTTAATTTAGGACACTTCAGTCAAACCTCAGTGCGCTATATCACCAGTGTGCTGGGGATGCGCAGCCAGATTATTGAAGGTGGTATTGGTAATAATACGTACAATAACTGGTTCCAAGTTTCGATCGACGAGCCTGCTTGGATCATTTTAATTAAAGCGGGTACGGTTTTAAATACATCAACGACAACTGTACAAAACCTCTATCAAAACATTAGTAACCGCATGAACCTTGCGGTTTATGCTCAAGACTATACACCGATTCAAGAACGTTATATTGTTCAACGTTCAGTACCACCGGGTTATCGCGGTCGCGTTGCTGGCGCTCAGTCTGATTTATACAATACGTTTGATAAAAACCGTATTGATCAGGGTAACGAATTAATTTATGAATTATTACCTGGTCGTTATTTGATTTGTGTCTCGGCTACCAGTAACGAAGAGTTTAGGTATGGCTTGGGGATGGTCATTCAGTTCCCGCAGAATGATGAAAACTTTATCCTGTTGGAAGATACACCATTATCTTATTTGATTCAAGAAAATGAAGTTAATGTTCCAGGTGAAGCACCATTCATTGAAATTGCATCACCAATTACATTTGATATTACATTAGATACAACGAGTGCTTATACCGTTGGTAATGCAGAAATTGTTAGTGGTATTTTTGTGCAAGTTAATAACGAAAATCAAGTAACGGGTCAAAGTTTGACCTGGCAGATTGGCCCTGATATTAGTGGTACAGTCCCTGATCAATTAAATAATCGTGTACTGTTGGATGCGACAGAAAACTGGGCTCAATCCCAGTTACCAGACTTATCATTATCAGAATGGGAAGCAGCATGGAGGCGTGATCATTCAATGGATGATGCATTCCCCGCGATTATTTTTGCACCGTTTGCTACGTCACCATGATTCATAAGCAGTAGAGTAAAAAGAAAACAGATCCATGACAGATAAACCTTTGGTGCAGTCAGGTGATGATCTAATTTCAGACTATTGGAAGGGTAAAGAAAAAGAAAAGAAACAACTGAATCCGACTGAAGTGTTCAAACAGTACTGCGAAAATGATCCCAGTGCGTTAGAGTGCAGGGAATATGATGTCTAAGTAGTGGCAACACTAATCAATAACATTCCTCCCGTAAAAGTTTGGATCAGACGTGAATACTTACGTGATCTTCGTGATGGCCATGGTGAGTATGTTCTTGGTTATTGGGTCTCTGTTAAATCCCTTCCAGGGCGGGCTTTCTACTTTGAGACGTACTTACCTGAATACGGTGCGCTCTACGACAAGCTGCCTATTTCTGCATTTTTAGCCTGGAATTCAGATTCACCGGATGCTCCCAAGGCTCCAGACCCTGATCTTGATTTAGAAAACCTTCAATTCTGGAATTGTTTTAGCCATGATATTGTCACGCTTGAAAAAAATCTTACTTATACAATGCGATGGGAGTGCCGTACTAAGACCTTTGGTACTATGTCTGGTGACTACCTTTTTACTATCGACAGCTTTAACGGTGATCGCAGTCGTACAGACATCTCGTTCGCGGAAACCCCTGACGAGCACAAGTCCTTCAACATTATTGAACTGCAAAATGGTCAGTTCGCAGCCTATCCCAACAACCGATGCCGTCTTATTGACCCTTCTTTGTCTCCCGAAGAACTCAAAACCCCCGACTTCCTCGTCTCCACCCGATACTTTAATGTAGAATTTCCCAACGCAAAGTGGGGAAGGCTAGGAGAAAGTGAAGAATATTTTTGGGAAACCAAGACTGAAAAGCAAAAGGTAAGTAATCATAAGTTTAAGGTTTTTATTCCACGGGATGATACAGAAGAAATTGAAAGTATTTACCGATAGAATATAAATGTACATACCAATGAATCATGCACGATATTTTATCCAATCCTATTACCTGGATTGTTATCGCAGCACTTTCTGAGATTATTGCGCTTTCTCCTTTGAAGGATAACAGCATTATCCAGCTGCTTCTTAAGGCTGCTTATAGCATTAAGCCTACAAAAAAGTAAGGGACCGCCGCACTAAGATCTACTTGGACCAAGAGATCCAGGCTTACTTAAAGCAGGTGGAATCAAAGGATTTAATGAAGCCTGTTATTACGGTGA
>Ga0098073_1000562_pt1 | contig 12353 bp, 9 predicted proteins | sample 31_taG_FD_75060 | JGI IMG/M metagenome (GOLD analysis project Ga0098073, IMG submission 75060) | Marine viral communities from the Gulf of Mexico - 31_GoM_OMZ_CsCl metaG | ecosystem: Environmental > Aquatic > Marine > Oceanic | place: Gulf of Mexico | collected 2015-07-12
CCTGTTCTGCACTTTCAAAAGGCTCTGTTATTAGGGGCACATCTCCCCAAACACGCACCGCATAAAAATAGGATAGTGCTCTTAATGCGCGGGCTTCCCCTACCAGTCTCATACCAAATTCCCCCTGAGACACTTCAGGAACATATTTTATCGCATAATTTGCTCGACTGATGGTTTGGTATAACGAATTCCACTGCGCAGAATTCATGGTTTTATTGAGCGTGTTTTGCTCTAATAAGGAAGGGTCACCAGAATGATTGGTTGCAACAGCATCTGCTCTTCCTTCTCCCCAATACGCAAAGTTGATGCGATAGTTGGATTGTAAGGAAGCATATATACCATACACGCCGGCCTGGGCATCACTTGTGGTTTTATAGAACCCCTGCGCAGAAAAACTGCTTTTAGGTTCTTTGTCTAAAATATCTTCCGAGCACGATACAGTACCCAGAAATAAGACAGCCAGTATAAACTTTTCTATATTTTTCATTTCTTTAATTTTTTTGTCCTAAAATCCAAAATTCAAACCTAAAATAACCGTACGGCTTTGAGGATATGACCCCTCGTCAACCCCTGCACGTAAACCACTATAAGAATTTACATCCGGGTCAAAACCGGTATACTTTGTCCACGTAATAAGATTTGCAGCGGTTACATAAGCATCTAGTTTAGAGAGACCAAAACGACCTATCAAAGCCTGTGGAAAACTGTAGTTCAGGTTAACGTTCTTCAATTTGATGTAAGACCCATCTTCCACCCAACGACTCTGAATACGGCTATCACTTTGCAAGGGGTCGTCCTGTATAGGCCTTGGGAAATTGGTAACATCTCCCTGCTCCCTCCATCTGTTAAGGGCAAGAGTAGAAAGGTTGTTGTAGCGAACCACCGAGTTACGCTGGTGATTGATTTCGCTATAGATATCATTCCCGTATGAAAACTGAAAGAATACACTTAAACTTAAGTTCTTATAAGATAAGTTGTTGGTAATACCTCCATAAAAATCGGGCGTTGCATCTCCTATGACTTTACGGTCGTCGGTATCAATGATATTATCTCCGTTAACATCTTCCCAGATAGGATCTCCTCCTTTAAATACAGCACCTTGTGAGCCATTAGTTACCCCATTTACATTGTCTTCATCTCTGGAATAAACCCCGTTAAACTGATAACCGTAAAATGTACCTATAGGCAAGCCCTCTCTTAGAATATGATAGTTCCCATTCTGGATAAATCCATTGGTCAAAAGCTCATCAGGCAGGTCTGTAACCTTATTGCGGTTTGAACTGATATTGAAGTTGGTATCCCATTTAAAATCTCCTACCAGATTGCGCGTTGTCAGGGTAAATTCAACCCCCTTATTCTCTATGCTACCAATGTTTTGAGTGATGAATGAAAAACCGGTTGTTCGGGGTATGGGTACATTGTACAGTAAATCTTCCGTGAGTTTCACGTAATAATCAGCGGTTAACATGACTCTGTTTTTCCAAAACGAAAGATCTAATCCGGCATCATACTGCGTGGTTGTTTCCCAGGTTAAGCCTGCATTAGGCATTACGGTAGGCGCAGCTCCTGAGTAATCCAGGTAATTTACACCAACTGCAAACTCTCCTTGCGAAGTATAGTTTCCGATGGCTTCATTACCGGTTTGACCGGCACTAAAACGGAATTTACCATCGGTAATTACCGTGTTGTCTTTCAGAAAGGCTTCGTCAGAAAAACGCCATCCCAGTGAGGCTGAAGGGAAATAACCAAAACGGTTATCTGCTCCAAAACGTGAAGAGCCATCTGCTCTCAAATTTACTTCAGCTAAATACTTGCCTTTGTAATCATAAGACAGTCGTCCAAAATAGGAAAGCATGGAATGCTCTGTAATTATGTTTACTTCCTGACCGGAAATAGTTCCCGCCCCATTAAGCGTTCGTATGTTATCGCTGGGGAAAAACATGCCGTCCAGACCGGTTTGTTCGTATTTCCAGTTTTGAAAACTAAAACCGAGTAGTCCCGAAAAATTATGAACCTCATTAAACTCTCTATTATAAGTCAAATAGGTTTCATTACCCCAGGTCAGGTTAGTCAATGAGCGAACCGCCCCGGTATTATAGCCCGGTCTGTAATCAAGTACCGATGGAATAAACTCATCTTCTTTCATCGACACAAAATCAAGATTTACATTACTTCTCAATTTTAGCGCATCGGTAAACTCATATTCAGCATATTCATTACCTATGATTCGGTTTGTTTTATTGAGGTGTGTCGCCAGTTTGGCCAGACCTACCGGATTTCGTTTTCCAAACTGATATCCGTTTAAAGAGCCATCGGGCAGGTACATCGCGTAGGAAGGTGGGCGTATTAATAATTCACGCACCACACTTAAGTTCCCCGATCCCCCTGCATTGATTCTGTTATTAATAGCATTGGTATACGATATACTCTGACCAAATTTTAATTTGTCGGTCGCATTAAAATCGACATTTAATCGCGAGGTTACCCGCTTGTAATTGTTATTTAGGATAATCCCATCCTGATTGAGGAACGATGAACTCCAGGAGTATTTTACATTTTCTGAGCCACCCCGTACCGAAAGGTCAATTTTATATTGGGGTGCAATGCGTAAAAGTTCTTCCTGCCAATCTACATCTCCGTTATTTCTGGGGCTCAACGAGTCAATAACCGCGAAAGTAGGCTCGGTTGGGTTCTCCATATTGCGATACGAATCAAGTATCACCGCTCGGTACTGACTTGCATTTAATACACTCAATTTTCGGGTGATTTCGCTTACTCCGGTAAATAGGTTCAAATTGATTTGCGCTTTACCTTCTTTACCTCTTTTGGTCGTAATCATCACAACACCATTTGCTGCCCGTGAACCATAAATAGCAGTAGAGGCTGCATCCTTTAAAACCTCAATAGATTCTATATCACCCGGATTAATGTCTGCAAGCGGGTTTAGCCCAAAATTTTCAGTTCCGTTGAGCGACGATAAACTATTAGACTCTATAGGAACACCATCTACCACATACAGGGGATCGTTACCCGAGTTTAAGGAAGAATTACCCCTTACCCTGATGGTCATAGCACCTCCCGGAGCCCCGGAGTTTGACGTCACCTGCACCCCGGCAGCTCTACCCTGTAAGATGGAAACCGCATCCTGCTGGTTAGTTTTTTCAATTTCCTCACTTCCCACAGAAGCGATGGAACCGGTCAAATTACGTTTCTTCTTTTTACCGTAACCCACAATCACCAGCTCATCAAGTTCACTGGTAACCGGAGTAAGTGCTACATTAATTGAAATTTGTGCGTTTACCACAACCTCTTTGGACTCAAAACCCAAAAAAGTAAAACTCAAAACAGCATCTGCAGGTAGTTGCGTAATGGTGTAATTACCATCAAGATCTGTAGAAACACCCTTTGAAGTTCCTTTCAGAATAACATTAACACCCACAAGAGGCTCTCCGGTACCTTCTTGGGTAACAGTTCCTGAAACCGTTGTTTCCTGAGCATAAGCCAGGACTGAAATAAAAAAGAAAAGCACTGTAGTAGAAACCAGCCGTAAAACGGAATTTGCGCTTCTTTTAAACCTCAGGAGATGGCGTTTATTTTTGTCGTTCATAATTAAAATTCGTTGATCGATTAGACTGTTAAAAAGCAATTAATTGCTTCAAATGTAGAATTAACTTCTGCATTATGCAAACGTTTGCACAACTTATTTTAGCACATTTTATGAAAAGAAGTTTACAAAAACAGTTCAAATGCTGCGTATATCGCATCAATAGCAAGTATAACGGGCTGAATATAATTTAATTTTCAAATCATTTTTATGCGCATTTATGTATATTTACGCAAACGTTTGTTACTCCTTTATGAAAAAATCAAGGACTACTCTTAAGGATCTAGCTAAAGAATTAAATCTATCGGCTTCTACCATTTCCAGAGCTCTGGGAAATCATCCCGGAATAAGTGAAGCAACCACAAAATTAGTTCAACAAAAGGCCGAAGAATTAGGTTTTATCCCCAACTCCATCGCTTCGAGTTTCAGAAAGAAAAAGACCCGTTCAATTGGTATAATTGTTCCCCGGATAGACATCTATTTCCATTCACTGGTTATAAGCGGTATTGAGGATTTTGCATATAAAGAAGGTTATAATGTGACCATTTTTCAGTCTAAAGATTTATTGAAACGGGAGCAGGAAATCACAAAAATCCTTCAGAATAAAATGGTTGAAGGGGTTATAGTCTGTTTATCTATTGAAACCGATAAGTACGATCACTTCAAAAAGTTTAAACGTTTGGGGATTCCTCTGGTCTTTTATGACCGGGTTCCTACTGGTATTGATGTAAACAGCATTGTTATCAATGATTTTGAATCGGCCTTTACGGCCACCGAGCATTTAATTACAAAAGGCTGTAAGCGTATCGCTCATATTGCCGGAAACCAATCAACCGCAATATTTAAGGCCCGTTTTGAAGGCTATAAAGCAGCATTAAAAAAATACAAACTGAATTTTGACGCCAATTTAGTAGGTCAGACCCATAACCTGAGTTATGAAGAAGGGGTCAAACATGCCAGCCGGTTTTTAAAGCAAACCGATTTACCGGACGGGATATTCTGTGCTAACGACTATACCGCAGTAAGTGCGCTGCAGGTATTTATGAAAGCGGGAATTAAAATCCCGAAGGAAACGGCCATTGTAGGCTTTAGTAACTACCCCATTTCGAGAGTTATTGAACCTCATATCACCACAATCAATGACCGAGCGTATGAAATGGGTACAGAAGCGGCAAAACTTTCCATACGTCTTATTGAAGACGAAGAAGAATCTATAAAGTCTGAAACGATTTCCCTAAAAACAGAGCTTATAATACGTGAATCATCTATGAAAGAGGTTTAGGTAATGAAACTTTTCCAATCCTATCATACCCGGTTCAAAATATTAAATCATTAAATTATAAGCGTTCTGTCTGAATCTACGATCATCAATGACTGCGTTATAGATTAAAACAAAAAATCTGACCTGCAAAAAAGGCGGTTATGCTTGCACGACGGGAGTCACCACGGTGAAGCCCCGCCATCCCACAGGAACTCGTTTCTCTAAAGCAATTCAATGCTGACTTTACCTCAAATGATAGACTATAAATGATGGGCTGGGTTCCACTTGACGATTTCATTATTCAACATTGAATCGATAGCCATCTGTACGCAAATCGCGGTATTTGCCCCAGTTTTGAAGTCTGAGATTGGTTTGCTTCCGGTTCGTATAGCATCCCTAAAATCCATCAGGGCCTGCTTGCTGGGATCGGCGTGGGTAAACTCAAACGGAATGCCTTTTCCGGCATCCCAGGGAATGGTCGCTCCCGCTACCCCATCTACATCGGTTTGCTGTTTGTTATAATTGCCTTCCGGGTAAAACCAGCCGTTTACATAATCTAAAATAATCGTTCCCTTGTCGCCAATAACCTTGATCTGGTAATCGTCTTTCGCATTAGTCGTCAGGCAGGTAAAAGTAGCCTCCACTCCACTGGGATAGGAAAACAGATGATGCACATTATCATAGGTCTCGCGGCCGTCTTTCCAGTAATCAATACCGCCGGTACCAAAAACCTGGCTGGGCGTTTCACCCAACACCCAGTTGACAAAGTCAATTTGATGCGAACACAACTCTGCCGTTAATCCGCCTGAATATTCCCGGTACATCCGCCAGTTGATAAGCCGTTCCAATTCCGGCTCGGGGACGGGACGTCGCCAGTTTCCGCTGCGGTTCCACTGGCATTCAAAAGCCGTGATTTTTCCAACTTTTCCATCTTTAATTAAATCTACAACCTGTGTATATAAACGCGAACTGTGGTACTGATGTCCGGTCTGAAATACCAAATCGTTCTTGTCTACTTCAGCAAGTTTCAGCACGTCATCATAACCTTTAGCCAGCGTTTTTTCGCCATAAATATGCTTCCCGGCATCCAGCGCATCGAGCTCTATCGAGCCATGGGTTCCAAATGGAGTCGCGACCAATACTGCATCAACGCTTTTATCTTCCAGCAACTTCCGGTAATCGGAATAGGCTTTAGGAGTTCCATCGGCACGTTTGAGTCCGTTTTCCAGCCGAAACGGAAGAACATCACAACAAGCGACCACATCCAGACCTTTAATGCCATTAATCACCGAAATCAAACCGCTGCCACGTGAACCGGTACCGATGACACCTAATCGTATCGGCGCATCGGAGTTTATGTATTTATTGATGTAAGCAAACCCCGGACTTACGGAAGACACAGCTGCTGTGGCCAAACCGGTTTTAATTACAAAATCCCTGCGTTTCATCTTTTTAAACTTTTGGTTCCCAACCCGGTTCGTAGCTTCTGCCCCACAATTGCATCGCTTCCCGATCAAAGATGCGTCCTGTTTGATCATCAATATCAAAACCGTGACCAATGCGATACGCCATATTTGCATAATGTACCATCGCCATACTTACGGCAGCATCGTCTATAGGAGCCTTTAAGGTTTCCTTTCCGCGGATGCTTTCAAAAAGATTGACCATATGCGCGGTAGAAGAATCTCCTCCTCCACCCAGAGCCAAACCGCTTTCTGTGGTTTCTTCACTTTGCTTAATCACTTTACCGCTGCGGTCCATCAATACATAATTAGACCGGTCTACCAGTACCGAGCCTTCCGTACCAAAAATGAGCGTTCCGCGACCGCGACCGTAGGTATTGTAGCCGTTACGGCTTTTTCCGTCCCAATTGATGATTTTATCCTTATCAAACTTAAAGGTAGCATACATGGTATCGTACATTTCCCAGCCATCCTTTTTAAAATGACGCTTTTCGGCCTGCACCTCAGCAGATTTTGGAAAATCGACTCCCAGTGCCCAACGCGCAATATCCAGTTCGTGGGTTGCGTTGTTTCCGGTTTCTGCGGTGCCGTAGTTCCACCCGTACCAGTGCCAGTTGTAATCCCAGGTTTCGCTGGTATAATCCCTTCTGGGCGCAGGTCCCTGCCACAGGTCCCAGTCCAGACCCTGAGGAACCGCGGCTTTTTGTTGTAAAGGGGTTTCCCCACGCGAATTGGAATAAAAGGCGACTGCCTTATACACATCACCTATTACACCCTTATGAATTTGGTCTATAATATCAATGGTGTGTAGCGAAGAGCGCTGCTGGTTGCCCATCTGCACCTTTTTGTTATACTTTTTTGCGGCAGCAACCAGCAATTCGTTTTCATTCATATTGTGGCTGCTGGGTTTTTCGACATACACATGTTTACCGGCTTGTAACGCCAGTATCGAACCCGGTGTGTGCCAGTGGTCTGGGGTTGCATTGATCAACACATCTACCTCTTTATCATCAATCACCTTGCGGATGTCATTTTCTAATGCAGGATTGTAATCAATATGCTCTTTAAAATTTTTAAGGGCATTTAGGCGACTTTTTTCCATCACATCGCAGAGGTACAGCAAGCGTACATTAGATTCTTTTCGGGCAATAGGTGCGTAATAGGCTCCCAGGCGGCGGCCGAGTCCGGCTATGGCTACATGAAGCCGGTCATTCGCCCCAATGATATTGCGGTAACTGCTGGCGGCCATACCCATGGTGCTATTGCTAAGAGCCAGGGCTGTGCCTCCTAAAAGTGATTTATTGATAAACGATCTGCGCGTAGTCATAATTCCGGTTTATAGTTCTTTGATTTTAATATTTTTAAAAGCGACCCGGTCGCCGTGATCCTGTAGCAGGATATTACCCTGCTCAAAAGTTCCAAAGCCCGGCCAGTCTTTGTATTTACTTTCTTCAACCAATTGCTGAAATGCATCGGTATTTCTATCGTACTCTAACACTTTTACATCATTAAGCCAGTGCTCTACGTGGTTGTCTTTGCTTACAATACGTGCGGTATTCCATTCTCCAATGGGGTTTACGGGTTTATTGGGATCAGCCTGAATCAAATCGTATAAGGAAGCCAGGGTACGGCTGCCCTCATGATTTCCAAGCTTGGCATCCGGGTGACGGGCATCATCCAGAATTTGGTATTCCAAACCAATAGAAGAGCCTTCTCCTTTATTCAACTCGGTATCCACATAATATTTGATACCGCTGTTAGCACCTTCGGTAATTTTAAAATCTACTTTGAGGTCAAAATCTCCATATTGTTTGACGGTTACAATATCGCCTCCTGCAGCAGATTCTTCCCCTCCGGTAGCCAGTACAATGAGATTTCCATCTTCGATCACCCAGCCCTTATCGGGAAAATGATCCAGCTTTCCACCGCGCCAGCCTTCCGTCGTTTTACCATCCCAAAGCAGCTTCCACCCGTCTTTAACTTCGGCTTGCGTCAATGCATTTTTAGTATTGAAAGCCGGTAGGCTCATCGGTTTTGCATAGGCTTCCACATCTTCCATAATGATATTGATATTCTTCCAGCGGATTTCTTTACCAGCTTCTTCATCCTTTCCGATGGCGTGCACCTGTAAGGCGATAATACCCGATTGCGTCTGGTCATCAACCAAATGCGCAGCTTCGACCCCGTTGATCCAGGTTTTAAGCGTATCGCCAATGGCCTCGATGCGGTAGTGATTCCATTCGCCCTGCTTAAAGGCTTTTTGCGCTTTGGTATTGTCGGTAAGCGGATACAACCAACCTTTGCGTGCCTCGTCATAAATACCCGCGCTCCACGCCCGGTCTGAAGGATCGATTTCCACCTGATAGCCGTGCACACGACCATCCCGGTAATCGGGATTGCTCAAACTGCGTATTTGTATTCCTGAATTCATAGTAGAATCTACCTTATAATCCAGTTCCAGAATAAAATCCCCATAATCCTGTGTGGTTGCGAGAAACGAGTTTGGAGTATTAGGCACCGTAGTCCCTACGATCTCATCACCTTCAATGCGGTAATCTGCCTCACCGTTAAGTTGCTCCCAGCCGTTTAAAGATTCCCCGTCAAATAAAGGTTGCCAGGGCTCGTCATTTCCGGGATCGGCATTTTTACATGAATTTAAATACAGCACTACCATCAGTGCCAGTGCAATACCTTTCAAAAATTTAGTGTTCATAAAATCGGGTTTGGTTTTGAGCTTGTTAAATATACGTAATCGATTTCGCATTGATTTTAAGTCTTCAAGCTTTTATAAGCCTTTTCGATTTAGAAAGTGAAATACCCTTTGAAAAATCCGGACTGTAAAGGACTGTATGCCGTTTATTAATTGTTGGTATTTGCTTACTTTTCAAGAAAATGCTGAACTACAACTCAAATCCTATACCATGACAATACTTTACCTCCACGGACTCGAAAGCGAACTCAGTGCTGCTAAAAAAGTGGTTTTGGAACAGTATGGACGTGTAATCGCTCCTGACCTGGACTATCATCACAATCCGGAAGCGGTGCTGCAGAAAAGTGGAGGTTTTAACAGCTACAGCTGTAAGCAGGATTTTTAAAAAACCGGATAAATCCCGTACGGATTCAGTTTGTTTTTTCCGTATTTTAGAAATCTGATAACAGGTTGTAAATCAATACCCGGACTTATAATTACCACGTATTTTCACATACTATATGGCTATTTCTATTTTACCGGCTAATTTTTTGACTTCTATGAAGACCAAAACGAACTCAAAACAAAAAGCCCCCTACACCAAAATGGAATTGTATACTGACACTGACCTTATGGCTCTTTTTAAGGTCACTGCCTCCTGTCTGTATCGCTGGCGTCGTCAGCAGCAACTCCCATATATTAAAATTGGCAGCTCTGTGTATTACCTTAAAAAGGAAATAAACAGTATGCTGAAGTATAAAAGTAAAATGAGCATTTTTAAAGAGGAATAAGATTTTCTTATTCCAAACATTTCTTTTTTTTTGAAGATGTGTGTTGCAGGCGATAATGATTATCAACTGCAAAGGTGTTATGTCTTGAAAATGAACAAAACATGCAATAGAACCCTAAAACACTCAAATCGACGTTAGGAGATTCCACACCTACGATTCACGATCAATTTAAACTTTAGCAATACTGACTACTTATTATCTTCCCTTTCTTTTGTCTTGATACAAAAGAAACAACCCGTCTGGTCAGCCGGGCAGGAAAATCAATGCTTATGCTTCTCCTCATCCCCCCGCCCTTCTCCCTTGACTCCTTCCCTAAGGTCGGAGTGGGAGCTCAATCTTAACTTATAAAATATTGAAGAACTTAATTACGCAAACCGATTTTAAGAGATTCCACACCTTCAAATCACGATCAATTTAAACTTTAGTAATACTGACTATTTATAACCTTTCCTTTTCTTTTGCCTTGATGCAAAAGAACCAACCCGTCTGGTCAGCCGGGCAGGAAGATCAAGGCTTATTTTTACATCCTTGAAAACTACGCAAACCCCTTATCGTGCGGATAGCTAACCGCTGCGCTAGGCTATCCTCCTCTGCCCACCGCTGCGGCATTTGCTTGTTTTACTACAGATGTAAAAAGTAGGCCGTTTCTAAAATCAGAACTAAGAATACTATTCTTTAGTCCTCCCTCGGTTCAGAATAGGCGCAGAGCTCTGCCAATTTATATATCGAGATTTGCGTACTACGAACTGTAGAAACGAAATTCTTACTGCTATGCTTGATTCTTTTCTTTTTTGCATCGCCCAAAAAAGAAACAAAAAACGCTAGGCTTACATGAGCTTCTCTAAATTTTTTGCTCACTCCGCTGCATGCGCTTAACTCGGCCGCTTTGGCGGCCTCAAACAGAACCGCCTGCGACGCTACGCTCACAGCAAATTTTACGAGAACCTCCTGATAGGCCATTTTTTGAATTGTAACTAAGAATACTATTCTTTAGCCTTTCTTTTTCTTCAGTATAGCAAGAAGTCCCCGTTAAAATTATCCTCATCCCCCCGCCCTTCTCCCTTGACTCCTTCCCTAAGGTCGGAGTGGGAGCTCAATCTTAACTTATAAAATATTGAAGAACTTGATTACCCATACCCGAAGGGTACACGGATTTTCAATCCCTCGGTTCAGAATAGACGCAGGAATCTCCGAGATTCAGGAGCGATAGCGACGCGGAGCTGACAAGGCGGTTTTCGCCCCTAAGGCGAAAAATTCCTAAGCAAAGGTCTCCTTTCTTTTGGTTCGTTTTCTTTGGAGAAGCAAACCGACGATAGGAGGTTCACGAGCTCCAAAACCAATAAGCGACAGCGAGCTAAAGAAAATGAACAGAAACATCCTATAGAACCTAAAACAAGAAAACCTGCACACACGTGCAGGTCCCTCCACAAAAAAAGCTCTCGCTAGGTCAACGTTAGTTCCCCTAAATACAAACTGGTAGCTGCATCGCTATCAGTTTCGGTGACAAAAGTCGCATAAAGCAGAATTTCCATCCCCGCCATATAGGCCGGAAATTGCAGGGCTGCAGCTGCGGCATCGCGGCGTATCCCGTCATTAAAAATCAGGGCTCTGCCCAATGTTTCCTGATAGCCCACTACAATAAGCTTGTCTGTAGCATTGGCAAAACCCTGCCCGCTGTTGTCTACCCAGGTCAGGTTAACCACCTGATTTGCCGCCACCGCAGTAGCCGGATTGGCAAGTCCCTGCAGATCGCCTTTACTGATAAGTACTTTGGCCGCGTCAATGCTAAAGCCCCCGGCCCCGTCAGGAACCACCACTTCTTTAATAAAATAGCTAGTCGCCAGGTTGTAGGCCGACTTGTCTTTTTGGCGTTTGCCGAAATACTTACTTACCACGCTTTTAACCGGATTGAGAAACGCGATCGCCACGCTAAAGCGTAAGCGCTGTTCTACCTGCAGATCTGTTGGTGGTTTGGTGCTGCTGGCCGGTAAGCTGCGCAATACGTTTTTACCCCGCCAGCGCGCGCCAATTACCGAACCTACTTTACCGCTAAATCCTCCCAGGATTCCTTTTTCAAATGTTGCCATAATACTGTGTTTTAAAGGTTAAACTGATTGTTGAGTACCAAAGTAATACGGCATTTTAGCACTTCCAAAAGTCTGCACGTGATTGCAGTCAATTGCAGTCAATTGCACGCGATTGCATACCATTGCATACGATTGCACGCCATTGCAGGGTCATGGCAAAAAATAGGGGGTTTTGTTCGGTTCAGGTTCGAGATTGGTTCGGGTCTGCTTCGGGGATGCAGGGATGGCCTTTAATATGAATTCTAGATGTGTTTGTTCGGGATGGGGCTTTAGACGAAGGAAGTGCGGGTTTGACTGGGAAGTAAGGCTTGAGATGTAAGACGGGAGATTTGAGATGTGAGAAGTGAGAAGTTAATGGTTAATGGTTAATGAATAAGCGTAAAAAGTAAACAGAAAACGTGAAGTGAGACTTGAGACTTGAGACTTGAGACTTGAGACTTGAGACTTGAGACTTGAGA
>Ga0098073_1000564_pt1 | contig 12328 bp, 10 predicted proteins | sample 31_taG_FD_75060 | JGI IMG/M metagenome (GOLD analysis project Ga0098073, IMG submission 75060) | Marine viral communities from the Gulf of Mexico - 31_GoM_OMZ_CsCl metaG | ecosystem: Environmental > Aquatic > Marine > Oceanic | place: Gulf of Mexico | collected 2015-07-12
AGAGCACGACCATACCTTATTCTAAATTCTGGGTAGAGCGTCTGGAAAACGCTGTTGCATTACCAGCCGAAGCCTTAAAATTACTGGATGAAGAATATACCCAATATTTGGGGTCTATAATAAAGACATTTATTGACCAGAACCCGGTAGAACAGCTGGATGCTGTAGCCTCTCACGGTCACACCATTTTGCACCGTCCTGAGGCCGGCTTGACCTATCAAATAGGTAATCTCCCGCAACTTTCCGGCATAACCGGGAAATTGGTAGTTTGTGATTTTAGGGTAGAAGATGTTGCTCTGGGTGGTCAGGGTGCGCCTCTGGTACCTGTGGGTGATGCTCATTTATTTAAAAGTTATGCAGCCTGCCTAAATATTGGGGGCTTTGCCAATATCTCCTTTGACGATGGCAACAAGCGAATAGCTTATGATATTTGTCCAACGAATATTGTTTTGAATATGTATGCCCGAGAACTGGGATTTGATTTTGATAAAGACGGCGAACTGGCGCGTGGTGGTCGTGTTCATGAGGAAGTGCTTGATCAACTCAATGCTCTGGACTACTACACAAGACCGGCGCCAAAATCACTGGGGCTTGAGTGGGTTCAGGAGTATATTTTTCCAATTCTGGAAAATTCAGACCTGAATGCACAAGATTGTATTGCGACCTTTACTGAACATATGGCAGGGCAGATCGCCCGGCATTTATGCCTTAGTGTAGCAGGCAAGAACAGTAAGAAGATACTGATTACAGGTGGAGGAGCTTATAATACCTATTTAATAGAACGTATCTCATCGCTTTCAGATTTAGCGCTTAACATACCTGATGCGCAAACTATAGAATTTAAAGAGGCTCTGATTTTTGCCTTTATGGGCGCTTTGCGCCTGCGCAATACCCCTAATGTACTGAGTTGCGTTACAGGTGCTACACGAGATCACAGTGCCGGTCTGGTCTATTCACCTTAAATTAATATCAAAATCATAGGGAAAACAGGCGAAGTCGTTATATTTGTCAACCTTCTAAATTATTTAATGAAAGATTTACTACAACGTTACGAGAATAAAGAGCCCGAAATTGTATTTCACTGGAATGATCCGGAGACCGAAGCCGAGGGCTGGACGGTAATCAACTCCCTACGCGGTGGTGCGGCGGGCGGTGGTACCCGAATGCGAAAAGGACTTGATCGCAATGAAGTGTTGTCGCTCGCAAAAACCATGGAAGTTAAATTTACCGTTTCGGGGCCTGCCATTGGCGGGGCTAAAAGCGGTATCAATTTTGACCCTGCAGACCCGCGTAAAAAAGGCGTGCTCGAGCGCTGGTATGCTGCAGTTTCACCATTGTTGAAAAGCTATTACGGTACTGGTGGCGATCTTAATGTTGATGAAATTCATGAAGTAATCCCGATTACGGAAGAAAGCGGCGTTTGGCACCCTCAGGAAGGTGTTTTCAACGGCCATTTTAGACCTACCGAAGCCGATAAGATCAATAGAATTGGTCAGTTGCGCCAGGGAGTTATTAAAGTACTTGAAAATCCTGCATATTCTCCTGATGTATCCCGCAAATATACTGTCGCTGATATGATTACCGGCTACGGAGTAGCTGAGGCCGCACGTCATTTTTATGATATTTATGGTGGAGATTTAAAGGGAAAACGCGCTGTAATTCAGGGATTTGGAAATGTAGGTGCTGCAGCAGCCTACTATTTATCTCACGAGGGAGCTAAAATTGTAGGTATTATCGATGCAGCCGGCGGACTAATTAATGAAGATGGCTTTAGTTTTGAAGAAATTAAAAACTTATTTTTAGCAAAGCAGGGAAATAAGCTTGCTTCGTCAGATTTAATTCCTTTCGAGGAAGCTAACGAACGCGTCTGGAATTTGAAGACTGAGATGTTTTTGCCTTGCGCAGCTTCAAGATTGGTAACTCAGGAGCAAATAGATGCAATGATCGAGAATGGACTTGAGGTGATATCATGCGGCGCGAATGTGCCTTTTGCAGATAAGGAGATTTTCTTCGGTCCCATAATGGAGCATACCGATGAGCGGGTTTCTGTTATACCTGATTTTATATCAAATTGCGGGATGGCCCGCGTTTTTGCTTATTTTATGGAGCGTCGTGTACAAATGACTGATGAAGCGATATTTAATGACACCTCGCTCACTATTAAAAACGCTATTGAGAAAACCCATAAACATAACAGCAGTAGGAAAAATGTAAGCCGAACTGCTTTTGAGTTGGCTTTAAAGCAGCTCGTATAACCATAAATCAAAATAATAACCAACACAAAGACACATGTTAAAATACTTTTTAGGCAGCAGCCCGAGATGGTTTAAGTTAGCGATGATCGCTTTTCTGGTATTCAATATCTTTTCCTTTTACATTTTGGGACCCATGGTAACCGCGTGGTTATTCATAGGAGAATTCATTTTTACGCTAGCAATGGCACTTAAATGTTATCCGCTTCAGTCGGGAGGAATCCTGGCTTTGGAGGCTTTAATTCTGGGGCTTACCAGTCCCGAGGCAGCCTATGAAGAAGTTGACCAAAACCTTGAGGTAGTATTACTTCTGGTATTTATGGTTGCTGGTATTTACTTTATGAAGCCTATGCTGATGTATATCTTCTCAAAGGTATTTACCAAAATCAAATCTAAGGTGGTATTGTCTATGCTCTTTGTGTTTCTTGCAGCTATACTTTCAGCTTTCTTAGATGCGCTTACCGTAACTGCAGTTTTGATAAGCGTTGCAGTAGGTTTCTATGGAGTGTATCACAAAATCCATTCGATGGAAAATGCTGACTATGATAAGGATACCATTCCAGACCGCCAGGCTTTAAGCGGGGAAACCTTGGAGCAGTTCAGAAGCTTTTTGCGTAGCCTTATCATGCACGGTGTGGTGGGTACTGCTCTGGGTGGTGTTTGTACTCTGGTAGGAGAGCCTCAGAATCTGCTGATTGGTGAAAAGATGGGCTGGGAATTTGTTGAATTCTTTCAGCGTATGGCACCTATTACCATTCCTGTTTTAATCGCTGGTCTTCTTACCACATTTATACTTGAAAAAACAAAAATTTTTGGATTTGGTGCGAAGCTTCCGGATGTAGCTCGCGGTATTATCGAGAATTACACCAAAGAAGTTGATGAGAAACGTACAAAGAAAGAAACTTATGGACTTTGGGTTCAGGGTATTTCTGCGATCCTTCTCATTTTAAGTTTAGCGCTTCACCTGGCTCCGGTAGGATTTATTGGTTTATTCCTCATTGTAGTTCAAACTGCGTTTATGGGTATTACCGATGAGCATAGCTTAGGAAAAGCATTTGAGGAGGCACTTCCGTTTACGGGATTACTGGTAGTATTCTTTGTAATTGTCGCTATGATTCACGATCAGCATTTGTTTACACCAATCATTGATTATGTGTTGACGCTTCCCGTAGAGACACAACCCTCTATGTTCTATCTGGCTAATGGTATTCTCTCGATGATAAGTGACAATGTATTTGTGGCTACAGTTTATATCAATGAAGTAGAGGTAGCTTATAATGCAGGTAATATTACCCGCGAGCAGTTTAACCATCTTGCTGTAGCGATCAATACAGGTACAAACCTGCCTAGTGTTGCTACGCCTAACGGGCAGGCTGCATTTCTGTTTTTACTAACCTCTTCACTGGCTCCACTTATCAATTTATCGTACGGTAAAATGGTAAAAATGGCTTTGCCTTATACCATCGTTTTGGGCGGTATAGGATTGCTTGGGGTCTATATGGTCTTATAGTTTAATCACTAAAATCAAATAAGCAGCATATACTTTTATGCTGCTTTATGCGTTAACCTCATATCTAATCTAAGAATACTATGTTGACAACCCTGTTGCAGGAAGGTGCGGAAAATTTACCTTCACTTGCCGCCGAAGAGGAGCCGGTAGAAAAAACCCTTTCCCTATTTGATTTATTGATGAGCGGAGGGATCTCCGGTCAAATTATAATTATCGTTCTTTTTGTATTACTTTTTGTAGCTATCTACATTTATTTTGAGCGTTTGTTTGCAATCAAAGCCGCCAGCGGTATTGATAGCAACTTTATGAATCAGATTAAAGATCACGTGGCCAACGGGAATATTGAGGCTGCAAAGATTTTATGTGCGCAGCAAAACAGTCCGGTATCACGATTAACCGCAAAAGGTATTAGCCGTATAGGGAGCCCGCTCGAAGACATCAACACCGCTATAGAAAATTCAGGCCGTCTAGAAGTATATCGTCTGGAGAAAAACGTAAGTGTACTGGCTACTATCGCCGGTGCCGGCCCAATGATTGGATTTTTAGGTACGGTAATCGGAATGGTTTTGGCATTTCACCAGTTGGCTACCAGTAGTGGTCAGGCTGAGATGGGAAATCTTGCAGAAGGTATTTATACAGCCATGACAACCACAGTGGCCGGTTTGATCGTGGGTATTGTTGCCTATATTGGCTACAACCACCTGGTGGTGCGCACCGATAAAGTGGTGCACCAGATGGAGGCAACCGCAGTTGACTTTTTAGACCTTTTAAACGAACCCGCCTAAGATGAATTTACGCGGAAGAAATAAAGTAAGCCCTGAGTTTAGCATGAGCTCCATGACAGATATAGTGTTTCTGTTACTGGTGTTTTTCCTGCTTACCTCCCCGGCCATAACGCCCGATGCGCTTGATCTTATTTTGCCAAAAGCAAAAGGAAAGACCAGCAATCAGCAAAATCTTTCGGTGAGTATTACCAAAGATTTAGACTTTTACGTCAACAAAGAGCGGGTGACCGAAAATAATCTGGAAGCGTTCATTCAAAATGAACTTCAGGGCGTGGAGGAGCCGGTAATTATTCTTCGGGCAGAAGAAGGAGTGCCTATTGAAGAAGCCGTTGCGGTGATGGATATCGCAAACCGCAACCGGTATAAGATCGTTTTAGCGGTTCGGCCTAATTAAGTTTTGGGCGTTCCGGCTGTCGCCGTCAGGCTTTCAGCTCTATCCCCGATAAAAAATCGGGGGATGCCGCTTCAATCCTTAACGCATATTTCAATAATGGATCAGATTTTGTAACAATCATACTATTAAAAATAACAGGCCTTGAGTTTTTTAGATACCAAACATAAGCGAAAATCATTCACCCTAACTACGGTGATTTATGCGCTTTTACTCGTTTTGTTGTTTTTTGCAGGCCTGAAATACCTTGATCCGCCGCCTGAAAGTGGTATAGCGATAAACTTTGGAACTTCAGATGTAGGCTCCGGGAACATTCAGCCTAAAGCAGCTATCCAATCGGCTCCCCGTAATACTACTCCCGAGCCACAGGTTCAAAAATCTTCTGAAATCAAGGAAGAAGTTGTAACTCAGGATGCAGAAGAAGCGCCGGTTATTAAAAACGAACCTAAAAAAGACATCAAAAAGCAGGTTACTGAGCAGCCTAAACAAACTACAACTAAACCTGTAGAAGCTAAGAAACCAGATCCCAAACCCGACAAATCAACTACTGATGCCTTGTCAAGCATCCTGAACGGACCTAAAAGTTCGGGTACGGCGAGTGGAGGAGAGGGTGATACCAATCAGGCCGGAGACAAAGGTGATCCAAACGGTGATCCCAATGCATCGAGTTATTACGGAACCGGCAAAGGTTTAGACGGTGATGGTAATTATCAGTTAGGTGGTCGTAAAGCTTTAAGTAAGCCTAAACGTGTTCAGGACTGTAATGAAGCAGGTATTGTGGTGGTAAGTATAGAGGTTGACCGTAATGGTAATGTTATAAAAGCCGTTCCGGGAGTACGTGGTACTACAAATAACAGCCGTTGCCTGCTTGATCCTGCAAAAGCCGCTGCCTTAGCAACTAAATTCAACAGCGACACCGACGCACCTTCGCGTCAAATAGGTAAAATCATATACAAGTTTAGCCTTTCGGAATAATGACCTACGATCAAACGGTACAGTGGATGTTTAATCGTCTTCCTATGTATCAACGTCAGGGAGCTTCAGCCTTTAGAAAAGATCTTTCCAATACCATTCTGCTTGATGAACATTTAGGTAAACCTCATCATGCTTATAAAACAATTCATGTCGCAGGTACAAATGGTAAAGGCTCAACCAGACATATGCTTGCTTCGGTTTTACAGGAAGCCGGTTATAAAGTAGGTTTATATACTTCTCCGCATTTAAAAGACTTTAGAGAGCGCATACGCATAAACGGCGAGATGTGCACTCAGGATTATGTTGTGAGCTTTATAGACGAGCATAAAGCCTTTCTGGAGCAGCATCAGTTGTCGTTCTTTGAGCTAACCGTTGGTATGGCTTTTCAATACTTTAAAAAGGAGCGGGTAGACGTTGCGGTAATTGAAGTGGGAATGGGCGGCAGGCTCGATTCTACCAATATCATAACACCTTTACTTTCTATTATCACCAACATTGGGATGGATCATACTGCATTTCTGGGAAATACTTTGGCTGAAATTGCAGGTGAAAAAGCCGGAGTCATCAAACCTCATATACCTGTTGTGGTAGGCGAACGCCAGGAAGAAACTACTGCAGTTTTTGAGGAAAAAGCTGCCCGCGAGCAGGCACCTCTTTTTTTTGCAAGTGATGAGACCTTTCCTGTTCTGGAAAGTGAACTTAAAGGACGCTATCAGACGCATAACATTAAAACAGTACAGAAAGCGGTTGAGGTACTGCGCTTGTTTAGCGATCTTGAAATAGGGGAGCAGCATTTAATAAATGGAGTAGCTCGGGTGGTTACTAACACCGGGTTTATGGGTAGGTGGCAGGTTTTACAGGATTCAGGTCCAAGAATTATATGTGATACCGGTCATAACAAAGAGGGGCTTTTACAGGTTTTTGCGCAAATTACTCAGGAAACCTATGAAAAGTTGCATATTGTTTTGGGTGTGGTTTCAGATAAGGATCTGGAAAGTGTTTTGCCGCTGTTTCCGGCACAGGCATACTATTACTTTAGCAAACCGGATGTTCCGCGAGGTTTGGATGCGGGGATTTTGCAAGATCAGGCTGCGCAATTCGGGCTAAACGGAAAAAAATATAAAACTATTTCAGAGGCTTTAGAGGCGGCTAAACGTGCGGCAACTGTTGAGGATCTGATCTTTATAGGTGGAAGCACTTTTGTGGTGGCAGAAATAGTTTAATTATTTTTCAAAAAGTGTTTTGCAATCTTAAATATTGGTTTATATTTGCATCCGCTAACGAGAAGGGCAATTAGCTCAGTTGGTTCAGAGCACCTCGTTTACACCGAGGGGGTCGGGGGTTCGAATCCCTCATTGCCCACAAAGGCTTCACAGAAATGTGAAGCCTTTTTTTGTTTAATAGCATTATTGATGGCCTCAGATCGAGGAATATATTTTATTCACTCTTATTTTGAACTGTTTGTAACTCACTTTTCTTGATTTCTTTGATAAAATAGGATGGCTTTAGTTGAGTGATTTTTGCAAATGCTCTTGAAAATGATTCTGCATTATTAAATCCAGATTCTGATGCTATCGCCTTGATGGTGTAATTGCGAAATTTTCTATTGTTCTTAAGTTTGGAAATAGCATAGTTAACTCTCAACCCATTTAAATAGTTTGAGAACGAAGAGCCTTTGTTTTCATTTATGACAGCAGATAAATATTTAGTATTGGTATTGATGTTCTTAGCTAGTTTCTGAAGCGTAATACTGCTGTTTAAATAAGCTTTTTCGGCTTCAAATGACTCTAACTTAGAAAGAATGTCTTTTGTAATTTCAGTTGAGATGCTGCTGCTTTTTTGATCTGTTGTGTTTTCGGTAGAAGGGATCTTCTCGTTCATTTTAGCAATTAGCTTTTTAAATGCTTTTTTATTTTTTGCAGACCTTCTAGTAGAATAGACTATCCAGCCGATAAATGCAATAACCAGTAGTATGATGGCTCCTGTAAGGTATTTCTTTAAGCGCTTCTCATTTTCCAGTTTGCTTAGAATTGTATTTTTTTGCTCCAGAAGTCTGTCTGTTGTATAATCGGAATAGATCATACTTTTTAAATAATTGCTGTTTGAATAGATAATACTATCAAGGCGCAATAGTTGATTTATATAGTACAGTTTTTTCTCTAACTGATCCTCTTCACTGTGGTAGTTAATTAACACCGGGTATGCCTCCCGTTCAGATGGAAACAGGTCATTTTCAATATTGAAAATTGTGTCAACTTTTTTTAGGTAGTCAATGGCTTTGTGATTACGTCCGGTTTGCCAATAGCTTTGTCCGATCAGATTATAAATTTCAGCTAAAAGCACCCGGTCGCCCTTATCTTTAAAATAATCTAATACCTTTTGCGCCGTAGAGCGGGATTTTTGATACAAAGAATCTCTATAGTCTGATTGACTTTCTGCAAGTTTTAGATAGGAAATCATTTCTTCGTTGTCAAGAGATTCTGCCCGTTCAAGACCCATTTTTTGATAGTATCTTGATGAATCTATAACGCCTAGTCGGTTATAAACGTCAGCAAGGCCATAACAGGCCTGTAGAAATTGACCGTTAGCTTTTTGAGTCTTCTCGCTTTTAAAATAGTCTTGTAAAATGGCTTTAGCTTCAGTAAAATCACCGGCTCTTATCTTAAGGACTCCTATGTTGTATGAGATTACGTGGCTTAAGTCGGGGTTTTTATTTTCTTTGGAATAATTGTAGGCTTGTAGGTATGCGTCTAAGGCAGATTTAAACTTGTTTTTACTAAAAAAAGAATCGCCTTTTAGTAAATGGCCAACTCCAGGATAATTTTTATTTGGTCTTAAGGTTCCGTAGTAAATTAATGAATCTGCAAATCTTCTCTGACTAAAATCTTTACTGCTTGTAGCAAGTAAAAAAAAGCCTGTAAGAATTTTAGCAGTATCGGCTTCCTTGTATCCGATGTTTACAACTTCACTAGCCAAACTTCTTTTTAGAAGAGAATCTTCTACCGTATAGAAGCTATCAATTATTTCTGATATGGATTGCTTTGATAATTGTAAGTCATTATTTTGAGAATGGCAGACGCTTATAACTAAAAAAATGGCAAGTACTGCTAAGGTGTTGGGTAATTTATACATTATAGTAAAGGGGTATCAACTTTTGCAAACAGTGTTTGATAACAGGATATGAATTTTAAACGAATATCGTCCTTTTGTTTTCAGTTTTATTAAAAGTCTTGAAACTGAAAGTTAATTCTAGCTCAAACTTTAGGATAAAAGTAAAACCTAAGTATGCCTGCTTAAGATACATCATAAAAGATGATGTCTGAATTTATGAATTACGAGATACTTTTTTTTGAAGTGTGATCAGGGAACTCTAGGTTTGGACCGTTTGACTAAGCCCTGTAATCTTAAAAATCAGTGGAGAACTAATTAAAGGTCAAAATCAGTTTCAGTTATGAAATATCTAATTATCATTTTAGCTGGCTTTAGCCTGATGGCAACGGCTTGTAAATCAAATAAACTACAGTACAGTTCGGAATCCAGGTGCTATGTGGATTCTATATACAGTAAAAACTTAAACGAATATAGGAAACATACAATTTACCTGCCAAAGGAATTTTCAAAATCAAACAGCTATCCTATAATTTATGGTACAGACGGGCAAGACAATGCAGTCAATAATTACTATAAGGAAACCTTAGATTCACTCATTCAAAATAAGGTTATTAGACCTTTACTATTTGTTCAAAGTCATGCCAATAAAAAAATTGCCGATAGTACAAGTATGACCCTGGGTAATGGAGAAAAGGTTTATTTAAAATACAGGTATTTTGACTACGTAGAAACAAACTCAAGTGATTCTTTATTAAAAAATAGATTTTATGAACATATGAGCTATTTCAGGGAAGAGCTTATACCGTCAATTGAGTCAGAGTTTGATCAGAATCTGAAACCTGAGGATAGATATTTTTATGGTGTTTCTAATGGAGCGGGCTTTGGCTTGAGCACATTGAAGATTCATCCGGAGGAAATAGGCACGTATCTGTGTTTTTCCACTTTTGGAGGTGCAGTCAGTGATGATGATTGGAATGACAGACCCAATTTGCCCAACCTGTATTTCTATTATGGTAATGAAGAGCCTCAGTTTTTGAAGGATGCCGCTGAAAATTTAAAAGCTAGTTATAGCGGAAAAATCGGAGTGCTAAAAATCAAGGAATATGATGGAGGTCACGATTATAAGTTATGGAACGTACTATTCACTCAAACTGTTTCAGATATTTTTAGATTATAACTAGTTGTAGAAGAGGAGATGGAACGAATTAACTGCCATAAATGTGATTCACAAAACAGCATTTCAGCAAAATACTGCTCGGGTTGCGGGTTTGAGTTGGAGAAGCCAAAAAATCAAAAGGAAACAGTACTGGAGATTCCCAAGAACGCCGAAGCTTCTAGCAAGATTAAGAAAATAAGTTCTGTAATCGTCGGTATTGCAGCTTTTGTCATAGCTTATTTAGGTGTTCAGTACCTTTTTTTTGACAAACCTTATTTTGATAAAGTTCTGATTCAAGTTTCGGGTGAAATAAATAAAAACTGTCCTTTGATGCTTGATCAGGATACCCGTCTTGATGGTACTGTAGTCTTACCAGATAATACCCTCCAATATAATTACACGCTCGTAAATAGTTCGCATTCAGAAATCAACATTACAGATTTAAAGAATTATTTAGAGCCAAAAATCATCAATAACGTAAAAACAAGTTCAGATATGAAATACTTTAGAGATAATAGGGTCACACTTGTATATCATTATCAGGACAAGGATGGGGCTTTCGTTTTAAAAATAGATGTTTCCCCCTGGGATTATAAATAGCCTTTTCTAGTATTAATTTATCAATCAAATCACAACAGAGTTTTAGTATGCTTTACCTGAAATATATCTTTTTTGTAATCATTTTCGTTATTAACCTAAAAGGGCATTCTCAAAACCTCTTTGAATATGGTCTTGCCGGGGGATTGCTTGGGTCGTATGAGAGAGGCAGCGAATACGCCAAATATGGAGGGCAAAAAGGCAGTTATTTTTTAGGCATCAATACCATCTATAACATCAATCCGGAGCTTGCCCTAAAGGCTCAGTTAAACTATGAAAAACGTTCTCAGGATTTTCAGGTCACCTATTTTCGTTCAGACCCTAGCTACAATATTAATGGAGCTTATAATTATGATCTTGTTGAAATTGGGGATCAGGTATTTACAACTTCCTATAATTATTTGAGTATTCCAGTACAGATACAATTCACTATTCCTAACTCCATATTTTATCTGGGCGTGGGAGGTTTTGGTAACTACCTAATAAATGTTTCTGAAAAACCCTTTAAAAGAAATGAAGAATATACAGAACATCAAATCAAAAACTTTGACTACGGGTTATCGCTAAGTTCTGGCTTGAGACTTCGCGTTAATTCTGGCCAAAAATTATACATAGAAATACGGAATGATTTGGGATTGAGCAATATTAGTAATGCCAATGCTCCTATTGATACCACAACCAGAACTTACTCCGCAAAATTGCTTTTTAGTTATATGTTTTCTATATAAACATTCATATTTACCGAAAACTTCAGTGCCAAAGCTGATTTTGACTTGGTATGTTGTTATTCCCCGGTTTTTTAAAATTTAAAAGCATTGGGATTAGTTCAAGAAGCTGAATTCTAATAGTTTACTTAATATTCAATTATTGAAAGTTGTTAAAGTTTAAAATCATTAGCGTTCTGATATACTAAAGCGGCAATTTCCTTGTTGAATAGTTAAACAAATTAACGTTTTTGGAAATTATTTAAGAATTTACATGTAAGTTTAAATCCTACAAATATTGTCACAATGCGGTTTTTCTTTATTTAAAATTTTTTTATTGAGAATAGTGCCTAGTGGACAGCATTTGCTGGTGTTTTTTGATGAAAAGCCTTTAATATTTACATTAATTTTAAAATTATTACGCACTTAAACGTTTTTATATGTTTTTTATCGTATATTCGAAACGTTTAATAGAATAACCCCAACTTCAAAATGATTGTTAAAAAGCCCCTCGTATTTGGTACGATACTCGTATTGATGTCCTCTTTTGCGATTTTTAGTTCCAATCAGTTCAAATCCCCAAAGCCCAAACTTCCTTCTGCAGAATTTGTAAATCCACTTAAAGCCAAGGAAGAAAAGCGCGCATCACAAGCCTTTGAAACGCGTAAAAAACTTTTACAGGAAGCAATAACGGCTTATTTTGAGGATGCTATCAAAAAGCGAATCATAATTGGAGCGGGAGTAAATATTGTCGCAGGTGATTCGGTGATGTTTCAGGGAGGTTTCGGCAAGCGTAATGTTTATAATGCCGCAGACACAGTAAATGCTGGTACCGTTTTCAGGTTGG
>Ga0098073_1000565_pt1 | contig 12319 bp, 9 predicted proteins | sample 31_taG_FD_75060 | JGI IMG/M metagenome (GOLD analysis project Ga0098073, IMG submission 75060) | Marine viral communities from the Gulf of Mexico - 31_GoM_OMZ_CsCl metaG | ecosystem: Environmental > Aquatic > Marine > Oceanic | place: Gulf of Mexico | collected 2015-07-12
CAAGTGCTGACCTGGTTTGGGTGAAGCTGGTGCTTCGCCGCAATCTCCTGCACGGTCTTGTCGCCACGCAGCGCTTCCAACGCCACCTTGGCCTTAAACTGATCTGTAAAATTCCGACGCTTCACCATTCTCGTATCCCTTCAAAGGTTTGGGATACACCTTAGCCGACTGTCCAGTTTTCTGGGACCACTTCAGCCATGATCTGTGCGTCGCTGTATCGTCCGTTCTTCATCGTAAATCTCCTCAGATACCTTGCCGAGAAAATTCCACTTTTGAACACCGCTAATTTTAGGGGATTACCTAACCTGCTGGGTGAAGCAGCCGGTACATCCCATTAATGATGACGAAGAATATGAAATCCAACCTCTCATGCTGAATTCCAGCAGGGATTTGTTCAACAAACCCGTCAACGACCAAGTTTTTCTGGCGTATACGTGAGGTCCAAAAAGATATCTTACGGGAATCCCGAAGTGCTATCACGCTTGGCTGGGGGCAAAAGCACCTTCTCAAGTTTTAGGGCCAGCTTGGCATAATCATAAACCTCACGGGCGGCGTTTTTCCCGTTGGCCCCCATCCGCACGCGTTTCTCGAGGGCCATATCGCGTAAAGTCCGTATTGCTTCGGCAAGGGCTTTGTGATCTTCCGCGGGAACCGTGATACCAGCGTTGTATCGTTGCACCGGATCGTATTTTCCTGTGTAGGAGTTGAGAACCGGTCGACCGGAAAAAAAATAGTCAAAAAGCTTGTTGGCCGAAATGCCGAACTCATACAATTCGCTGGTCTTCCAGCCGATCCAACAAGCATCGCATTGTTGCATCAAGCTGTGAACCTGGCGCTTCGGAATTGCCCCAGTGAAGACAACATTTGACAATTCAAGGTCGGAAACCTTTTGTTCCAATCTTGAACGCGCAGGGCCATCGCCCACAATCACCGCACAGGCACCCTTAACTTCTGCAAGTGCGTCGATTAGCGTATCCATTTCATTCATGTGGCCCAGCGTGCCAACATACGCAATACGCAAGCCTGTTCGTGGGATTTTTCTTGCAATATCCGCGGAAATCGGCTCCGGGTTCTCTGCCTCATCTAGAGAAATTCCATTGGAGACCCAGGTGTATTTGGATCTGTCCGCGCCACGCCTGACCATGTGCTCGATGGCCCCTTCAAGATTGGACACAATCGCGTCGGATTCGCGATAAGCTCTGTCCTCAACCCATTGCAACAAGCGAATGAACGGGTGCTTAGGGCTCACCCCCAATCCATCTATCGCCGTCAGGGGCCAAATGTCGCGCACCTCAAACACCAGCCTCACCCCCAATCGTTTTGCAAGCCTTTCAGCCCCTAAATATCCGATAAGCGACAGGGAAGAATACAGAATTACATCGGGCTTTCCACTAAGCTGGCGATCAAGGTGCCGGATCTTGTATGCAAACATGAACCAGTTCCGAATACGGGCCTTCGAATGTGCCCCTGAGTAAGCGGGCATTTTGACCCGATAGAACTTGTAGCCATCGACTAGTTCGGCTTGCGGGAATGCTAAACACCCATTTGGTTCACGTAGCAAATGATGCCATGACGCCGCGATTAAGGTGACCTCATGGCCGCATTTAACCAATTCGCGGGCAAGATAGTGATGACGCCCGCCCATACCAGTGGCTGGGGTCGTGCTATATTGATTGATCAACCAAATCCGTGCCATCAGCACCGCTCCCTAAGAGCTTTTAGAATGTCGCCGGATGCATCGCCTTCGCCGTATGGCGCAAAATCCGCGCCTTGGGTTCCACGTGCCGCGAGGACCGTATCGGCCAGAACCTGCCCGTCAAGAGGGGGGACAAGCAGGTTCCATCCAGCATCGACCAGCTCAACCCATTCGGTTTCATCCCGCAGTGTAACGCAGGGCACTTTATGAAAAAATGCCTCTTTTTGCATACCGCCTGAGTCTGTAGCAATAACCGCGGCCCCCTGCTGCAGTCCGACCATGTCCAAATACCCAACGGGCTCAATTAGGTGCACATGTTCGCAAAGAGCGTTAAAGAGCCCCTCCTGTTCCAGCACTTTCCTAGTCCTCGGGTGAAGCGGCAATACCACCATCATTTGCTGAGCCACGCGTGAAAGGCCTTCAACTATCGCACGCAAGCGGGTCGGGTCATCGGTGTTTTCCTGACGATGAACCGTTGAAAGCACGTATTTTCCCTGCTCAAGTCCCAGCGCTTCAGGTCCGCGTTTGTCCGATCGGGCCTTAGCACCGAAATGCAAGGCCGCGTCATACATCACATCGCCGACCTGCCGGATTTTTGTGGAGGGAATGCCTTCGCTCTGCAAATTCCGGGTAGCCGTGTCCGTGGGGGTGAGCAGTAATTCCGAGCAGTGGTCGGTCAAAACACGATTTATCTCTTCTGGCATCTTTCGGTTGAAGCTACGTAGACCTGCTTCGACATGTGCAATCCTCACATGTAGCTTTGCCGCAGACAGCGCCCCGGCGATGGTCGAATTGGTATCACCATAAACTAGCACCCAGTCCGGCCGTTCCTTGAGGATGACCTTTTCGACCTCGATCAACATGTTGCCGGTCATTTCACCGTGACCGCCGCCTGAAACGCCTAGATGATATGCGGGTGCTGGAATACCCAGTTCGTGAAAGAAGATATCCGACATCCCGGAATCATAGTGCTGGCCGGTATGCACGATCAGTTCCTCGACATCCTCCGCGGAGGCAAATGCACGCGACACAGCGGCGGCTTTTATGAATTGTGGGCGGGCACCAAGGATGGTCATGATCTTCATGGACTATTGGCCTTTTTTTTCTTTCAGGAGGTCTTCGTAAAGTGCGACAAGCTTTGCCGCTTCTGCATCCCAGTTGTAGTGGCATTCGACCGCTTCGCAGCCACGTTGGCCCATGGCTTCGGCCTCTTCGGTATTGTCCAAAATCCATTGCATGGCTCCAGCAATCGCTTTCGGGTCTTCTGGATCGACTAAAAGGCCGCTGCCGGCTTTCTGCACGATTTCCCGCCATAGCGGGAAGTCGGAGGCGATGACAGGCAATCCGGCTGACATATACTCGAATAACTTGTTGGGCTGTGCGGTGATGTGGTTAGGCAAGGGATGAAAGAGCACCAATCCGGCACGAACATTTCCCATGATGTCCGACACGACATCGCGCCCGGCCCACCCATGGAAAGTTACGTAACGCCAACCTTCTTGCGAGGTCACCGCCATTTCGAGGGTTTTAGGCGCAAAAGCACCGGCCATTTGAAGCCGTACTTCGGGATTGCCAAGAACATCCAGTGCGTCGACAATTTCATGCGCACTTCGAATGGCTGTGACGCCGCCGACATAAGCAAAATCCTTCGGTCGCTCACAATGTCGCGAAGAATTCGGCCTGCGTAATTCGCCTAGCATTGGAAAATTCTGGACAAGCGTGGTGCTCGAACCGAAGTTATCGCGAATATCTATTGTGGCGGCAACGATCGCCGAAAAGGCAGCTTTAGCGCCTTTCTCAAGCGCATGTAGGATAAGCGCCATTGGCCGCCGGATGAACGGGTTAAGATACGTCTTAGAGAGAACAGTTGCGGGCGCGTTCTCGTGTACATCGTAAATGACCTTCACGCCTGACAACCGAAGCAGGAACGCCCATGGCAACAGTTCAGGGTCATGAAAGTGCACAATAGTCGGCTTCGCGCGACGAACGGCATGATACATTCGCCGGGCCCCGAAAACCATCCGACGCAAGCGCCCTTTTTCAGGCGGACCAGTATCATAGATTTCGTATCCCTGATCTTCATAACTTTCGGGACCCTTGCCGTCCTGAACAAACAAGGCAACCTCTCCTGGCCAGCGCTTCGCAAGAGTCCTAACTTCTTTTAGGTGAATGCGTGTGTCATTACGCGGATGAACGGTGGTGAAGTGGATGATCCTCGACATGTTAGTGCGTTTTCCTCCTGAGGATGGGGGTACGTAATTTTTCCGCACCCTTAGCAGCCAGATAAATAATGAAAGACATGGCGAACCATGAGTTGGTAACATCGCCACTTTTCAGCCCGATGAGAAGGAAGAACACACCAACCCAAAATAATATACCTAGCTCTCTACGGCGGCTCCAGATACCAGTGATAATGAGGGCGACAAGTGGAACTACGAAAAGAAGACCCCAAGTGATAATGCTTTCTAAGGCGATATTATGAGGGTAAAGACCATAAGGATAATTATAATAATGTTGAAAGTAGCCAAAGCCGCACCCTAGCAGTAGACATCCTAAATTATCATATAGCAAACCCAGTCCTTGAAAAAAAAGTATGTCACGTTGGCCATAGTTATCCTCTAGAAATGTTCTTTCGAACCTCATGACAGCTGTAGTATCGGAAAATAGGCTGTATATACTTGGCCCAAGGCCAACGATTAAAATACTCACTAGAATAGAAATAGATAAGGAAGTCTTGAGCTCACTTTTTAGAGAGATCAGGGCAATAACAATAATGGCGGATAAGAAATCGCCGCGGCCGCCTCCTATGAATGATAATGGAATGAAAATAAAAACAAGTATTATTGACAACCATCTAAAAGCGCGGGACTGTGAGTTGATCGCCATCCAAAATGCGGATATTGCAGCCAATCCAAAGAACTTTGTTATGCCCTGATCATACAAAACGATTGCGCCAGAGTCTAAGGTAAGGTCGAAATGGAAGGACGGGACAGGAAGTAGTGCAATGCCGCCTGTTGTTATTAAAAATAGCAACACTGAAAGAACGAAAGTTATCAGAAATTTAGATACCCATGTGTTATCTTTAGCCATTTGCTCAAACGTTAACGCTATTACACCTCCGAGAATTATGGAAAAAGAAACCAAAAGATTTAGAATTCCTGGTTCATTAAATATCAATTGGGGGGACCGAAGGACAGTCATGGGATACAGAATTGTAAAGATGGAGATGATAATAAGAAGGGAAACGTGGGTTCTCCACGCAAGCAGCAGCAAGACTACAGAAAGGCCGAAAGCTAAAACTGCGAGGACCCGAATTAAAGGAAATAAAGCCAGGGTCGCGTAATTTACTTGCGCGAACCCAATAGTGGTCAGCACAAGCAGACATGAAATTGCAATATTAATCAAAGAAAGCTTGCTTATCATCTATTTTCAACATTCTTCAAAATCGCGGTGATCGTAAGAAGATAGACTCCATAAAAGACTGCGCCACTGATCGCGAATATCTCCGATAGATGTGTTGGTGCAAGAGCGCTGGCTATGAATATGGAGCCGACCCTGCATATCAGGCCGAACGCCTGTAGTGCCGCAGCCATTCCCTGGCGGCCCAAAACGTGCATAACCATAGAGACGGGAGACGATACAAACTGTAGAATGAACCATGGGGTCATCCATGATACCAGCCATCCTGCCCGGGTCCATTCCGGGCCAAAGACTATTGGAAAAACCAGTGGAGATATCACCCCAATCCCAAGCATCGCCGGCGCGCCCGCCCGGAATAGGGTCCACATGGTTCGTTGGGTAAAAGCAGTAAGTGTTCTGTCCCGCAGTTTTTCAGGGGCCTCTGCTAAGAACACCTGAGCCACTGAGCTGCCTATTAGCGCCATCGGCTGCCCCATGACCCGCATCGCGAGAAACAGAAAGCCAGCTTCGGGGCCGGCAATTATTGATGCGATGATAATCAGGGGGAGCTGTGTGCCAGCCGTGTTGAAGAGGGCTTCGGGGACGGATAAGAGCGGGAAACGATGATAGGTACGTGCCTGAAGTAAAAGGGTTTCAGTTCTAAGGCGTGTAATAAGGCCATGATCTTCGCGTTGTAGGTTGCGTAAGAGACCGATCACCCCCAGTCCACCATAGACCATATGGCCAAAAATAAGACCGAATGGAGATGGGCCGAATGCCCCTAAGCTAAGTTGCGCACCTACGCCGCCAGTAGCGCGTGTCATACGCGTTTGCGTAACCAGTGCAAACCGTTTTCTGCGTGAAGCCCAGTATTGCAGGGCGTTATAGACAGAAGCGATGAACACGCCGAGTGGAATCATCCAAAGATAGGGCTGAAGTTCCGGTTGGCCGATCAGCCGCGCCGTGGCATCGGGGACAAAAACAACTGGCAGTGCACAAAGGAAGCTGACGGCGCAGGTTGCCAACAATGCCACTGCGAGCAGCGCCATTCCATCTATATCATCCTCCGGCAGTGGAATCGCGATATTGTAGCGCATGCAGGATACAACTGTTACAATCCCAATGATCGCAGCGTAGACAGCTAGAAGACTGAAGTCGTCAGGAGAGTAAAGCCGAGTTAAAATGGGTAGGGCCGCTACCATTAGCCCCTGAGCGAAGACCGTTCCGCTGGTCAAAATCGCAATATTTCGTAACATTGAGCCTATCGGAAGCCATCTGTCGAATTGCGCACGCATTTCTTAGTTAGCCACGAAAATGAGCTCGGCCACGATCCGCTGTATCTCTTCATCTGCTAGATAGGGGTGTATTGGCAGACTGAGGACTTGATTAGCGGCCTTGTCACCGACGGGTAGTATTGCATCGCGGTCTTCCACAGCGGGTTGCCGGTTCAATGGCAAAGGATAATGCACTACGGAGGGAATGCCGGCGGCTGTCAGCGCTTCTTGGACATCACGGCGGTTATTGACCCTCACAGTGTACTGCGCCCAAGCGCTGGTGTTGTGCGCGGCAATATGCGGTGTGATGATACCGCAGTTACCAAGCCCGGCAGCATAGGCATCTGCAACAGTTTGACAGGCGGCAATTTCAACGTCGAGGATTGTAAGTTTGGGCAGAAGGATGGCAGCCTGCAGAGTGTCTAAGCGGGAGTTTACCCCAACACGTACATGGTAATAGCGCTTTTCTTGTCCGTGACGGGCGATCTGCCGGATCATTTTGCCGAGTTCTGGGTCCGAGGTGAAAATGGCTCCGCCGTCACCGTAACATCCTAACGGTTTCGAGGGGAAAAAACTGGTACACGCAATCGTGCTGAGATTGCAGGATTTGCGCCCCTTATAGCTGGCACCAAAGCTTTGCGCCGCGTCCTCGATCACCGGCAGGCCGTGTTTGTCGGCGATAGCGTTGATCGTGTCGAAATCGGCGGGCTGCCCGTATAGCGAAACCGGGATGATTGCCTTGGTGCGCGGGGTGATCGCGGCCTCAAGCAGCGCCGGATCCATGTTATAGCTGACCGGGTCGACATCGACATAGACCACCTTAGCTCCCAAAACGACGGCGGCTTCGGCGGTGGCAATGTAGCTGAAACCAGGCGTGATGACCTCATCTCCCTGGCCTACGCCCAAGGCCATCAGCGCAATTTGCAGGGCGTCGGTGCCGTTGGCCACGGTGATGCAATGCGTCGCGCCGCTATAGGCGGCCAGTTTGTCTTCAAGCTCGGCCACTTCCGGACCTAGAATATACTGGCCATGCGCCAGAACCCGGGCGATCCCGGTTTCGATGTTAGTGCGCAGACGATCCTGCTGCGCGGCGAGGTCAATGAAGGGAATCATTTTTTGTCCTTTTCCAAAGACCGTATCCAATCCCGCAATTCGATTGCGCCGGTCTTTTCGAGATAATGAAATACGTCCTTGCCAAAGCAATCTTTGCGATGCAAATCAGCCCCAGCTTCTAGCAATGTCAGGATGAGGCTACGATCGTCGGATGCACCATTCTGCAAGGCCGTCTTGGCATACATCAGGGGCGTCGTGCCGCTGCGCCCTGAAGCGTCTGGGTCCGCACCGCGTTCAAGAAGGGCCTTTACAACCCCATGGTGCTGATTAAAAGCGGCCACGATCAAAGGAGTCCAACCTTGCGCTGTGCGCCGTTCGATCAGGGCGGGGAAGGCATCCAGCTGGGCCGTGACAATGTCAACCCTACCAATTTCGCAACCTGATATTAGGGCGCGAAATGCCTGCTCAATCAATCGCCCGCTCCGCCAACTCGGAAAGGTTAGTATTGTTTCGCGCTTTTCCTCAGCGGTCATGGGGGTGTTTTTGCGCGGCCTGTTGGCCTCTATCGGAGTAAGTTCGCCTTTGTCACGCAAAGCGATGAAACGCCTCAAAGCTCGGATTTGGCTTTGGTAATTATTGTGCTGGACTATTTCAGGCGAATCCTCGGCACTCACCAGCGTTTCCTCGAAGAACAACAGATCTCCGGCATCAACGCGCCCGTCGATGAAGTGCGCGGTTGCCCCCATCGGGCTTTGGCGCTTAATAGTGTAGAAAAAAGCATCAAGTCCTGAGGTTTCGGGGATCATACCTGGGTGGATGTTCAGAACCCCCTCGGGGAACAGGTTGATGATTGGTGATTGCAGGATGCGGGCACCTGCGATAACCGCCAGCGAAATGCCGCGCGCTTCCACTTCGAGTCTAATCCGTTCGAGATCACTGTGTTCGGTTTCGATTAAATCAAAGCCCAATGCCCGGCAAATAGTCACCGTATCATAAGGCTTGGCGTTGGACAGCCCGGTCGGAAAGAAGCTTTCGGACGCTCCATGCGGAAGTTTTTTCCAGGGTGCCGCCAGAACAAGGACATTCCGAAACCCAGCCAGCGCCAGTTCGCACAGGAAGTCTTGGGACTTCCTGTGCGAAAAAGCATAGACGAATATCGCGATACAGTCGCGTTGCGGCATCATTTGGCTTTCACGAACGGGTGGGTCAGATCCCCAACCGGGGCGATCGGAGAGTTACGGATGGTCGCAACAGTTTCGATCGCCGGGCGGTTCTCCTCAACGCCGAATCCGCCACCAGACAGGATGTTTTCGTAGATTTTGGTGTGCAGCTCAGTAAAGCCTTCCGAGAATTCTAAGTTCTCCCCGTCGGCCACGACAGAACGAAAGGTGCGTTTACCCTTGACGCGTTCCTCGGCGGGGACGTCGTTCACATCCAGGGACAAGAACCAGCGGACTCGGGCGCGTTCGTATTCCAGATAACCGGCCGCTTTGGTCGGCGTATTCATATGCACAATGTTCTCCTGCACCATGCCATAGACAAAGTGCAGCATGTCATAGAAATGCACCCCGATATTGGTAGCAATCCCGCCCGATTTCTCGTTCGCGCCTTTCCAGCTCTTCAGGTACCAGTTCCCGCGCGAGGTGATGTAGGTCAGGTCGACATCGACCTTTTCGCCTGCCGGCATTTTTGAGACGCGGTCACGCAACGCTACGATGGCCGGGTGCAGGCGCAGCTGCAGAATGGTGTGGATCTTGCGGCCAGTGTCGGCTTCGATCGCTTTCAGCTCGTCGATCTGTTCCGGGTGTAGCACCAGCGGCTTTTCGCAAATGGCATCCGCGCCTGCCCTCAGCGCCCACTGCATATGCGCCGAGTGCAGGAAGTTGGGCGAGGCAATCGAAACATAGTCCAGCGCTCGCCCGGCGCGACGTTCGGCGTCCACATGGGCGTCGAACAGTTCAAAATCCGTAAAGAACTCGGCTTCGGGGAAGTGGCTGTCCATGACCCCTACCGAGTCGTTGATGTCCATCGCGGCAACCACCTCGTTTCCAGTTTCGCGGATTGCTTTCATATGCCGGGGGGCAATATACCCCGCGGCACCGACAAGGGCAAATCTCTTCATATTATTAAGCCTTTACAATATTCTTCGCTGGGGTTCGATAGACGCCGCGGCTGTCTACGATGACCTGCGCACTATCGCGTATCATATCATAGTCGAATTTCGCATGGTCGGTGGTCAGGACGATGGCGTCATAGCTGGCCACGCTTTCGGGCGTCAGGGCGACCGAGGACAGGTCAAACTTGTGTTCGCGCATCTTCGGGAAGACGGGCACATGCGGATCGGAATAGGCAACCTCTGCTCCAGCGTTGCGTAGCAGTTCCATCACTTCGACCGAGGGGCTTTCGCGCATGTCGTCGACATTCTTTTTATAGGCGATGCCCAAAACCAGAACCTTGCTGCCCATCAAGGACTTACGGCGTTCATTCAGTGATTTGACCACCTTCCCGACCACATAATCCGGCATGCCGCGGTTGATCTCGCCCGACAGCTCTATGAAACGGGTGTGCAGGCCATACTCGCGCGCTTTCCAGGTCAGGTAAAACGGGTCGATCGGAATGCAGTGCCCGCCCAGGCCGGGGCCGGGGTAATAGGCGGTGAAACCAAAGGGCTTGGTAGCGGCGGCGTCGATCACCTCGAAAATATCGATGCCCATGCGGTCAGCGACGATCTTCATCTCGTTCACTAGGCCGATGTTGACCGCGCGGTGGATGTTTTCCAGAAGTTTGGTCATTTCGGCAGCCTTGGTCGACGTCATAGGCACGATGCGATCAATGGCCTGGCCATACAGCGCCTCGCCAACTTCAAGACAGGAAGCGGTGTGACCACCGACGACCTTGGGTATGGTGTTGGTGGTGAAGTTGGCGTTGCCTGGGTCTTCACGCTCGGGCGAATAAACGAGGAATATCTCTTCGCCAATGGCCAGTCCGCCCGAAATTACCCGCGGCAGCAGCTCTTCCTCGGTCGTGCCGGGGTAGGTAGTGCTTTCCAGCGACACAACCTGACCTGAGCGCAGATATGGCACGACAGACTCGGTCGTGCTGATGACATAGCTTAAATCCGGCTCGCGGTATTTGTTCAAAGGGGTCGGGACGCAGAGGATCAGCGCGTCGGCTTCCGAGGCGCGGCTAAAATCAGTAGTACACTCCATGCCTGCATTATTGGCCGCAGCTATATCGCCATCGTCAATATGCTCGATATGCGAATGACCTGCATTCAGTTGTTCGACCTTTTCAGCGTCAATGTCGAACCCTAGAACCTTGTAGCCGAGCTGGGCATATCGCAAAGCCAATGGCTGGCCCACATAGCCCAAGCCGAGAATGCCGATGATTGCATTTCTGGTTCTCAGCTTGTCGGTTAGTTGCTTAGTGACAAGTGTATTAGACATAGAGGTCATATCACCCCTTCCTTCAATCTATTGCCCCATCCAAGACCAGCGGTTATGGAATGGTTTTTTCAATTTTTTGCTACTATTTTCGTAGCACGCCGATCGCGTTGAGGGTTTTTATCTACTTCGAATGTTGACCTTAAGCGAGTCTAAAAAGCACGTAAAAGTTGATCCGGCAAAGCTAATTTTGCTCGCCATAGACAATGTTATGCATAAAGTCTCCTATACAAACCACGGCAGGGATTGTGATGTCCATTTTCTTCGACCGGATCTCCGAAAATAGGTCAGGCGTGTCGATGAATTTCTGGGTTCTGCTACGGACGATACCGCATCGTTTATCGAAGCAGCCATAATAAGCATACCTTATCGGGCGTTAGCATGAGTAATAGGCGCAGGCCTCAGTTTGTCCCCCTTCGTCCCCGCAAACTAAGCTTTTTAGCTGGTAGTCAGCATTGTCTTTCTGAACATGATGGATATTAACCTAAACTGTTGCGTCCGACAAATGCCGCCCCCAGCACTGGACCGCCTGAGGGTAGAGATTTTCGGCTTCGATCAGGTTGACAGGCTGATAAAGTCCCCCGGTTTTGGCAGCGTGATCGGGTTTTATATCGATCGCCCGTGAGGGTGCTCCTCATTGTAGCATTCAAGCCAAGCCTTCATCTTTTGGCCGCATCCGCAAGCGTTCAGAATCAAGGCATGTTTGGGCATTCTGCTCTAAACCTCCCATAAAACTGACCTGCTCCCCATTGAGTCCGCCAATTCAGGTTAGCTATGTTCAGGTTTTGATCCTTCATTGACCGGTTAGCATATTCCGCCGGCTTCAGGAAAGCGAGGCTTGTGGTCTCATCACGGCTATATTGTATAAATCAGGTGGCGAACGGTTCTCCCCTTACCTCAGACGGATTTATCCCACTGACTTTGTGATGGGGATGCCAAGGGCGGTGTAACCGTTCAGAATCGCGATGCGTATCTGGACCTCCGCGACCTGACGGTGAAGTTCCGTGCCATCAGGCGTTGGCCGAGGAGTTTCAGGCAGTGCATCCTTGTCTCGACGCGACTCCGGCGGTGGTATCGGCTCCAGTTCCGGCAGAGTGCGCAGCGCGTCGTTCCTGGCGTTGGCACCGGCGGTAGTTGGCTTCGATGGCTGAGCATTTCTGCGTGGTGGGATGACCGCGGCCGCACCGCGGTCACGCTGCCAATCTCCTGATCGTGCGGGATATGGTTGAGCAGATGAGGCTGCATTGGCGCGTCGCCGGTTGAAGTGGTCCCAGAAAACTGGACAGTCGGCTAAGGTGTATCCCAAACCTTTGAAGGGATACGAGAATGGCGAAGCGTCGGAATTTTACAGATCAGTTTAAGGCCAAGGTGGCGTTGGAAGCGCTGCGTGGCGACAAGACCGTGCAGGAGATTGCGGCGAAGCACCAGCTTCACCCAAACCAGGTCAGCACTTG
>Ga0098073_1000566_pt1 | contig 12314 bp, 14 predicted proteins | sample 31_taG_FD_75060 | JGI IMG/M metagenome (GOLD analysis project Ga0098073, IMG submission 75060) | Marine viral communities from the Gulf of Mexico - 31_GoM_OMZ_CsCl metaG | ecosystem: Environmental > Aquatic > Marine > Oceanic | place: Gulf of Mexico | collected 2015-07-12
AGAGCCGAGTGAGTTCATTACTCTTGCCTTTCTATAAATATTTTAAGTTACTCAACATAGGTTCTAAAATTAAATTATCAGAGGTATAAACATGACTTATGCAGCTTTAACTAACTGGAGATTTGATAAGAAGCTTTATCACAATATTCAGTCTGGCCCTCAGCGCACAGGAGACAGCTTAAATTTAACTGACACGTACGAGCTTATTTCTAGCGGTTATCGGACACCCTGGGGATATCAAGAGACTTACTTTACTGTTGCTGATGTTGGCGCAGATTTCGGTATTGTCACTGCAGGACCTCCTAATTACAGCGGGTATTTAACTTCTGAGTGGCGTGCCGTTCCCACAGCTGTTTCTGGTTTCTGGAATGATTACAGTGATATCTATCCGTATACTTCAGGAACTTTAAATATTCGAGATGGTTATCGTCGCCAAGGTTTGCTTAAAACTGCAAACTCTACGGTTCAAACTGCATTCGGACCTCAGCCTGGTTTGAGGGACATTGGACCCTACACATGGTTCGGTGCTGCGGTACCAGACAACCAGGCTTATGATCCATTCCAAACTCCGGCTGATAACACAGCTGAACAAGGAAGTTACGGTGGTGCTAACTCATATGCGCGTGCTCGTTATCCTGCTTTAACTAATCCGACAAACGATACGTCGGGTTCTCGTGCAGCGTGGGAATACCATCAACCTGTTTACTGTCAAACGTTTTCTGAAGCTGTACGCTCTGATGCTCCTGGTCAGATGAGCACTGTTATTCGGAATATGTATCGTGGCAGATCCACGCGGTATGTTTCTAACTATGGTGCTGTCTACGGTGTGCTTGGTGAGGGGGTAAGGGGTATTATTCGGCGATTAGGTTAAACGCTAAGAATGCAACACCTTTCTGTTACTTTGTTGTTAAGTAAGCGTAGAATTATTAAGTAGTTTTTTGGAAGTGAACGTTGTTTATTGACAACGACTTTCCCAAAATCTTAGGTGCTGAACTGTACCGTCCCCACCCCGCATACATCGTAGAGATGGCTGCGGAGCCTGTGGTTGTTCACGATTTCTTGACCTGCTAAGGTCTGGGAACTTCCGAGTGAAAGCTCGGTCGAACAACTCCGTGAATTGCTGGAACGCCGGACCCGTAAGGGAGGCCAATCAGCAGCCAAGCCAGCCCGAAATGGTTGGAAGGTTCAACGACTAACACTGCTCGAATGCTCTCTCGAAGCGACCGCTCCTTTTTGAAAGGTTCTTGCTTGGGCGATGGGTGTCTCCGACACCAGGTGACTTATCCGAGTCTCTACCTCGCTCACTCTAAAAAGCAGTTTGAGTATCTCCGCTGGAAAGTGGGGCGCCTCAACAGAATTTTTGGAATAAAGCAGCCTATAAAAGAAAGGATGTGCACTAATCAATCAGGGGAACACCCTGGTTGTCAGTGGTGGTCAAATCAACAAGAGCTGCTGCTTCCTCTGTATAAGGAGCTGTATCCACAAGGGAAGAAGGTTTTGACTCCTTCTTTTCTTCGTGATATCGGTTTAGAAGGTCTAGCTGTCCTCTATATGGATGATGGCAACCTGAATCTCCGTAAGCGTGGCCAGTCCACGCAGACCGGTGAACCTTACATCAGGGAGCGCATTGTAGAGCTGGCTTTATATGTCCCGTACGATACAGCTCTGTTTGTGTCGGATTGGATCGAAAGCTTAACCGGTGCCTCATTGACTCCACGGGAGCCGATGAAATCGAAGAGTCCCGACAAATGGAATCTTCGCGGCAACGGGACTCAAGCTCGGTTATTCGTAGAGGCTTTAAAGCCTTACGGATGTAAAGCCATGGCTTACAAATTCGACCTCCGTTACGACACTCGAACCAATCGAGGAAAGTCGAAATGGAGCGAGGCTGACCGCAACAAGTTTGTTGTAGAAGCCGATAAGGTGACACGAGCGCGGAGCACCCAAACAGAAGGTAATCCTTGCTGTGGGTGATGATATAGTCTACTCATCAACGCCCTTAAGTTGATGTTACGTGAGGATAAAGAGCCTCACGGTGCTTACTAAAGCATTAAAGGCGAAGCAACCCGGCCAGACTGTACAGCTTGATCGTTACCGCTTCTTCGGTAACCCCGGCTCCAAAGAATCTCGGGAACGCACAGCCGAGCAGACCATCGGTACTGCTAACAGCCGTAACATCGTGAAGGACAAGGTCCTGGTGACTCTTAAGGAGTACACTGGTCCTGCTGATCCGTCCGATCCTACCCAGCCTTCTACCTTTAAGATTGCGCGTGAGACCCTGATTACCGCCCAGCGTCTGCTGCTGGACACCGGTAACCTCACCACTTTCCACCAATCCATCGGCAGCCTCACCCTGCTTGACGACTACCGTCGCTGGCGTGATCGGGTGTTCATCAACGAACTCCTGAAGGCTGTTTCTAAGGGCCAAGCTTCTGATTCCCAGGGCGGTTACTACTTCCCCGGCGATCAGTCTGTTGGTTCTCTGAGCTATACCAACGCCGAGCAAGCTAAGTTCGACGTCAAGGACGACCTCCTGCGTGTGGTCAAGTCCCTGCGTAAGCGCAACACCCCGACCTACCAGGACGGTTTCTATCGTTGCGTTTGTGATCCCACCTTCCTGATGCACCTGCGTCAGAACAGCGACTTCCGCGAGGTGGCCCGTTATCCCGGTAACGGTCAAATCAACCCGCTCATGTCCGCAATGCAGCCCAACGCTGCACTGTACATGGGTCAAGGCTTCGGTCAAGCCACTTTCGTGGCTGGCGAGCCGATCATGCCGACTGGCTTTGTCTTTGAGGGTGTGCGATTCTTCGAATCCACCAACATGCCTTCCCAGACCCAGAGCGCAGATATTGCTAGCAGCACCGCTGACTACAACGCTGCGATCGGTATGTTCTTCGGTCCTCAGTCTGTTGGCGTGGGCATCGGCGGTAACAACGCTCAGGTGCTTCTCAACAACAACGACGACTTCAGCCGCTTCATCATGATGATCTGGAGTCTGTACGCTGGTTTCGAACTGCTCAACGCAGATTTCGTGACCGTTGCCTACTCTTTCGACGCTTGAGGAGGTAACTAACGATGGCTATTAATTCCAACCAGCTCCACGTTGCCAAGATTTATCCCGGCAACTATACCAACGTTCTTCGTTACTGGCACGAAGAAAAAACCATGCAGTTCGAGAACGCCAATGGCGTTCAAACGAGCTACACCAACCAGCCCGTTGGTGGCCCTGTGGGCGTGGTCTTCCGTCCCGGCTGGATTGCCCAACAGGCAATCGGCTATGTGGATCTGAGCTACCAAGCTTTGGGCACCAACAATCAGCTGGCTTACTACACCCGTCCTTACGGGTCTGGTCAGAACTCTGCTGAACAGCCCTTCCTGAACGCTGACGTTATCATCCCCTCTCCTGACTTCCATAAGGATGTGCGGGCTGATATCACCGACGGCATCAAAGTTCCTGCCACCGCTTACGTTTATCGTGCTTCTCTGCGCGTTGACGGCGGCGATGTGGTGAGCAGCGGTGTTGCCGGTGGCTCTGCTACTCCTCAGCTTTCCCTGGTTCCCGCTGTGGGCGAGGGTCTGCTTGATGATGGCACTGTCGTGTCTGGTCAGTTCGGTGTGTCTGTGACCGGCGCTTCCAGCCGGATCGCTAACGGAAGCACTGCTTCTGTGAATATCATCGACTCCAGCTCCCTCTCTGCTCTGTCTGCAGAGACCCAGTGGAAGCTGTTCACCACCACCGACCTTGGCGGTGCTGCTGCTTCTGGTCTGGCTCAGGGTTCGGGTATCTACGATCCTCGCGCCGGAGTCAACAAGCTGTCTGGTAACGACAAGGCTCTCGCTATCTGCGAAGTCTGCTGGATCGTTCCCGACGAAGCTCCTGAGCGTCAAGCCGTGGCTCTTCAGCCCGATGGCCTCATCGAGTCCTCTGCTTATACCTCAACCACGCCTGCTTGATAGAATTCAATCAGGTGAACCGCATAAGCCCCTCCTTCGGGAGGGGTTTTTTGTTTAGCGCGGCATAATCAAAGTAGGCATTCCACCAAATTTTTCTGTCCGACGACGACTGTTTCTCCTGCACGCTTCTAAAGCCCTCTTAGCTTTTCCACTTTCGACGTAGTCACTAGGCCTACCGCTGACTAACCGTGTGGCTATATCTCTTGTCAGATTTTCAGTGTTAAATAAACTTGCGCAATCTTGCGTATCACGCACAACCGGTGGTGCATTAGGAGTGAATTCTCGACTGTAGTCGAGGACTTGAGGGATTGCATTTAAACCCCTAGATCCTGCTGTAAACATCATTTCAGTTCCTCCCACAACACCTGCATTCACTGCTTTTTGCAGCATGGAAGGTTCTGCAGGATTTAAAAGTTCTGTAACAGGTCCAATAATATCGGTTAAAGGTCCTACAACTCGTCTGAGCGCATCGCCAGCAAACCTAACTGGATTTTGCTGAGGCATAATAAAATTTTGATTCTTGCTCTATTTTACGCAGAATTAGATTAAACTACTGCTCATATACTGTTTGTTCTATGTCTGACACCATTTACAAACCAAGTGGAATTAAAGTTCAGGTCCTCTCCAAGCACGATGAGGGCGAATACTTTATGGTTCGATCAAACACTTCTGGCAAAGTTTTCTTTGCTCATAAAGATCAGATCGAAGATGCACAAGATAAAAGTTCTAAGGCGAGCGAACCTTCGTTAAGGAATCGCCGTTCCAAGAGGAAAGTTGCTGTAGTGCGTCCGCAGATCCCGACTGACAACCGAATCAATTTAAATACGTTGACTCCTGAGGGTCTGACTCAGGTCCTTCCAGGCGTGGGCATCAAGACCGCTAAAGAAATCGTTGATCTACGTCAATCGCTCCCTGGTGAAAAATTTACAAAGCTAGATCAGCTTAAATCGATTAAGCGCGTGGATTGGGATCAAGTTTTTGAAAGCGGAGATGTTTACGTAGAATAAAGATACGTAATGGTCGAAGTTAGTGGCGCAGCTTTCTCAAAACGAACTTGAGCAGATCCAGAGTTATCTGGCTCAACAAGGTGTAACGTTTAACGCAACAAGCACAGATGCTTCTAAAAGAGAAGTAATTTATGCTGCGATTAATCAACTTACACGTAACCCTGCGCAGGTATTTGGTTACAAGTTAGATGATTATAACTTTAGTCGTGTAGCTTATCATCTAGGCTACAATATCACTACTGTGCCTGCAGGTGACTATGCAAGATTATTAGAGGCTTGTAATAGTATTCCAAGTGAGTTTTACTATGACAAGATAGTGCAGCAAGTTGAGCGCTGTGAGGAAGCTGAGCGCTTAACAGAACTTGCTACTGGTCGAGCCACGAGTCGTCAAGAGACTATCCTTGGTGACGTCAGTCGATCTATTTCGATTCAAGATAAACGAGAAGTTACTCGTGTTTGGCGAGAAAACTATATGTATGAGTGCGGCAGATTAGCTGAGATGTTGTATGTGCCGAACTACAAGGACCCCGTGGCCGCACGCTATCGGTTTGAGCGAAGTGGAGGGGAGTTTATTCAGGCGATTCCTGGTCCTCCAGATGTATCTCGCGCTGACAGGTTATACTTCTACGCCAATTGGCGTTAAACTATAACTAAATAGCAGGACTCATTGTGTCAAAAGAAGGTTTCGGAGAACTTATTCGTTTGGGCGGTCGCGGTGTGGATACCGCGTTACCTGTTCTCGATATGGTTCTTCGGGGAATGGGTATGAGCGAAGGTATTGCTCCTCTTTTGAAGGGTGTTGATCCTGCTCGGGCTAGAGCTCTCCGTGAAGCCGCAGAATCTGTTCGTCAATCTAGGACTCCTGCCCCACCTGCTCGACCGATTCCCACTAGTACTCCTGCCATGAAGCAGGGTGAGTTGCTGACAACTAAAGGTGCAGCTCAAAATTTTACTGGAGGTCGCAAACCGTTTGTTCGGTCTAGTGACGTACCTTTAACACGAACCGCTCGCGGCGCTTCTGAAGCACCAGTGGCAACGGGTCGAGTTCGTCAAGCCCCTGGTCAGACAGATCTTTTTTCGCGAACCAGTCCTGAACCTGCTTTTACATCCACTCGGGGTCCAGAAGTAACTTATCCTCCTGTTCCTTATAGCCCTGAAGCTCAAGCTCTTGCCCAAAGCGATCCTGGGACCTTTAACGCACTCCGTCAAATGGCGGCCAAGGCAGAAGATTACTACGGTATTACCCGAGGCAATCTTGTTAACGATTTAGTTGCTCCCGGCGGCACTGATGTTATTCGTTATTTAGATCAGGGGATGCCTCTTGATCAAGCGCGGGCAGCAGCTCGCGGATCTTTAACAACTACTCCAGGTACGCAAATCGCAGCTCCTCCTGCCGGAACCAGCAGCGCAATGTCTGTTCCCGGTGGCCAACCAGGTGCGTTAGTTCGCTCTCCTGGCGGTGTCATTGATACAGGTGAATCTTTCACCAATATTCCTGTAGATGTACGGGTCATGGACCCCGAAACTATGCGCTCTATCGCCGCAGCTAGGGCTGCAAATGGCGGTGTTCAAATGGGCGATTTGAGTAAAGTTGCTGACTTTCTCAAAACACCTGCCGGTTTTGGTACTGCACTTGCCGGAGGAGCGATAGGTGCTGGGATGTTGGCCCGCATGTTTGGTGGGGACCAATCCGTTCCTACTTCTGCAGGAACTCAAGGTGGCGGTGAGTCGACTGGTTCACGAGTTCTTATCCGAGATGAAAATGGTCGTCCTTTAGGCGACACATCTGCTGCTGAAGTTGCGGCGGCTGCTGCACGGACGCCTGTATCCGCTGATCCTTCAGCCCCTGGTCGTACGATTGTTACTGCTGGTGACGGTGGAGCTAGTGAGCGGCGTGCGGCCCTCGCTCAGTCTGCTCCTATGCAAGCTGCTGCTGAGCGTGCTTTAGAGCCACGTGACCCTAGCTCTTATAAAAATATCGCTGACTACTACGCAGCTCGTCGAGCTTATGCTCAAAATCCAGCTGTAGCAAACGAACTTGCTAACTATGCAGCGCAACAGTTTGCTGAAAGTCAAGTTGCTGAGCAGCTGGATAAATGGGCCAAGCTTAATCCTGAGCTTGTTTATGAGATGCAGCGTCGTTCGATGGTTAATCCCGCTGCAAACCAACAGTCTCCTGAATCAGTTACAACTTCTCAAGTTGTGACTCCAATGGGTTCGAATACTCAAGCAAACGCTGTGGGTAACTCTGAGGCTACGGCTGATATTATTACTTCAGAGCGTCTTCGTAATGCTTTGAATGGAGTTACCCAACAAGCATACGAACTGCGTGATGCTACTCGTCCTATGGAGCAGCCTCAGCTGCAGCGTACTCAGGATCTGATGCGTAACGCTGGCGCTGGTCGTCCTTTGTTTTGAGGAGGTGATTAATCATGACAAATAGTTTTTACGGCGCAAGCACTCCTTCTTTTGGTTTCGGGGAATCTTTAAACGTCCCCAGCATGGGTTACGGTCAGTTGAGGGATGACGTCGGGAGTTTTATTGCTCCCAGCTACCAAGCTCAGACAAGCGCTCCCAGTTTTATTCCTGCAACTTATGGAGCTCCAGCTCCTGTACGCACTACACCTGAACCTTCTTCAAGCACTAGTTGGGCAGAGGGGCTAACCGCTCTGGGTGGATTGGCTGGAATTGTCGGTGACACAATCCGAGCCTTTCGTGGCGAAACTCCTGTTTATAGTCGTCTTGCAGGATCTCGCATGTCTGGTTACTTTAACGATCCTCGCAATGCTTTTTCCCAGGAAAGAGGTCGTCTGCAGCAAGATGTAATTCGTAGTCTTGAGGAGAGGATTCGCGAGCTAGAGCGTGCTCAGCAGATGCAACCTAGTGCGATTAAGGTTGAGTCAGACATTCCTTCTGTCCCTGATGTAACTAAAGAAGCATCAGCAGCTCGGTCTTTTGATGAGAGTACATTAGGTGATCTGGACTTTGGTCGAAACATGTCTGCTGGTCTTGGAACAGACTTAGGCATGTATCGACTGTCTCTCGACTAAACTTATAGTAAATAGGAGTTGACCATTGGCGAGTACTAGCACTAACAAACAGCCCATGATGGTGGATCGTCCCTTTTTAAGGGGCGCTAAATTCACCAGCGCTACCACAACGGTCGACGCTTCAAATCCAAACTTTACGGATCTAATTCAACTTGTCCGTGTGGGTGACATTCCATCTGAAGATGCAGCTTTAGTTGAAGATGTTTTTGTTGTTTCGAACGAGAGCTATCAAGATGACGCTGGGATGTATACAGCGGCTTTTGGTATCTATGTTTATGCTCCTAACCAAGCAGCTCCTTCAACTTCCGCTCCTCTGATGCTCGGTAAGTTTGAAGTCGGTCTTTCAGGTGCTACGGAAGGTCTTCTTCAACGTATCGAACTTCCGTCTACTAATGCTCCCGTGCCTCAAGTAGGAGACACAAACCTTGCTCGTTCAGTTCAGATCGGCAAGATGGAAGGTCTTTATCTTGAAAAAGGATATATCTTGTGTGTTGGTTATTTAGGCGAAGGTCCTAATGCTGTGTCTGGTAGTTTAAGCGCGTCAGGTGTAACCTGGATGGCACAGGGCGGCTTCTATTGATCTGTGGCCAGAAAGAAAGGATCAGATAATTTCGGTTTTCATAATCACAAGCCAAAAAAATCTTCGTTTGGTTTTGATGGCTTTAAAAGTTTTGACAAAACATCTCAGCTTAAACGCCCACAACCGTGGGAAGCTAAATTTCGTCCTGACTTTAACTTAAAGGACTTTAGTATTCTTTTTGATTACAATTACGCTTCTCTTTGGACGAGATGGCGTAGAGGGTATGAATTATATATGTACTCCCAGCAGGCTTATGTTGGCTTAAATTATTCTTTTAGATATTTTGTTTCAGGCACTGTCGGAGTAGGCGCAGCCTTGCCTGGTGCTTGTTATATGTATCCGTCTACAGATCAGGATATGGGGATGAGGATGGTTGCCATCCGACCCAGAGATTCTTTTAGCTTTCTTGATTACGGGTACGCAATTCAATCTGTAACGCAAGTTGATACTGATTTGTACGCAGTTCAACTAAATAGCAACTTTGGTCCTCCAGTTAGTTTTTTTGAGGGTGAAGTTTTATCTGATCGTTTTGATGCAAACGGTATTGAAAAAACAAGTTTCAATAACTATACGGTTGTCGGTGTCGGTAACGGAACAACTCCCTTGGCTCCTGGATTTGCTCCGATCTACAACAGCTTGTTTATTTCTACCAGTATTGATAACAGTTGGAGCGTGGTTGACAACGAGACTCTGGCAGCTCCAGCTGTATCTTTACCTACGCCGGGCGAGTACTTTACGACTGAGATGAGGTTTGGATGCAACTGCCCTGACTACCTTGCTCGCGAAGACTTTAACTTGTACAAGTACAACCTTAAACGTCGGTATCCTTATACAACTCCTCAAGATCTCAAGCCAGGTATTTACGACGCAGGTTATGAAACGTCTCCACAACGGAGACAGAGTACCCGAGACTTTCCTGGTTTTGCTCGTGATTTTGGTTTTATTTATGTTAAACGAATACTAGACTTACCTTCGTATAGGGATAACTCTACGAGTTACTCAGATCCTAATTTGTTTTATTATGCACCTAGATGGTGTAAGCATATTTATGCTTCCTTCTGGGATATGAAAAATAGGTTTGGTGATAACAGTTTTGCTGCACCTTGGCTTTCTCAGCCGACAGATGAACCGATGGACGATCGGTATCGTGAATATTTTCAGCGAACTTTAGATAAAAGTACAGATTTCAAAAACCGTGAAAGAAATTTAATTTGGTGGCAAAAATACTCACCATCTCAAAACACTGTTCCGATACACATGATGTATTCGGATATGATGCCCACGATGGTGAAGGCTCTTAATTTTGATACTCTTGCTTCTGGAACTACCACTCAGATCACGGCAAGTGGATTTGAGATGTTTCAACTTGATCAATATAATCCTTTTCTGCCTCCGGCTCCTGAAACAATTCAAATCATTGATGGAGGCTACTATGAAAATGGTGTTTTAATCAGTGGGGCTACACTTACTTACGACGGTGGTTCTTATTTAAATGGTGCTGTAGTTCCTCCTCCTTCTTTGCCTTCTAGCATCAACGGCGGTACTTATTAAACATGGCTTCTACTCCTGTTATTCTCCTAACCAAGCGCACAGGTAACGCTTCAGATCGGCCTAACACTGCGACTGTGCAAGCAGGTGAAGCTGCTCTTAGTTTTGGCGCTGCTGATCCTGGTCTCTATTTTCGAGACTCTGCATCTTCTATCCGCAAGGTAGGCCCACCGCATTACGGAAGTACTGCTCCTAACTCTTCTCCAGTTGGGTCTGCAGGCAATTCAGTAGGAGAGCTGTGGGTCGAAGATAGTAGTCCTTATTACATGCAGGTTTGGAATGGATCTGCTTGGCAGAAGGTTGGGGCAGCTTTTGCTGATACAGCGAGCATTGCTTCTGTGACAATTGCTTCGGGTGCGCTTGTCGCAAATAGTGCTCTTGTTGCGTCTGGTTCTTTGGGAGCTGTTTTAGCATCCGGTTCACTTGGTTCTATTCTTTCGTCTGGTGTTGTAACAGCAACTGGTGTTCCGTGCGCTGAAATCTATACAGGAGCACTCACTGGAACAGGACCAAGTGGTACTTTATTGTATAAAGCAGATGACACTGGCAGCCCTAGTGGATTGTATGTAGCGTTTGCCGGTGGTTGGGCTCTTGTTTAATAATTTCGCAGTGTGCTCTTCAGCATCCACGCTGATTTAAACATGTGACCTACGATTTCAGCAACTTCATTTTTTGCGTTAAAAATTTTAATTTTTTGAGTGATGTTTTAAATATTCGATAGCTTTCTTAAAAATTTCAATATCTTCACCTAGTAAGCCTATAGCGCTATTGCAAGATGCGCAAAGTAAACCCCTTACTGTTCCAGTTGTATGACAATGATCTACAGCTAGTTTTGTTTTACTTTTTCCTTTATTAACAGTTTCTAAGTTTTTTTCACATATAGCGCATTTGTTTTTCTGTTTCTTTAGAAGATTTAAATATTCTTCTTTTGTTATTCCATATCTGTACTGTAACTTGCTTACCCATATTTTCTCTTTTTGTTCTGGTTTTGCTTGTTGCTTACGGTTATACTCACGTACACAAATTTTACAACGTCTCATAAAACCATCACCTCTTTCTTTTCTAGCTTTAGGATATTTATAAAATTCAGAAATATCCTTCCAGATTTGACAACAAGAACAAAGTCTTGGTGTTTTTAAGACCGAAGAGTTGCTTTGAGCATCCATGCAGCTTTAAATAAGTGATTAACGATCTCTGCGAGTTCATTCTCGCAGTCAGGACAGTCTATTATACGAGACATATTTATTATATCTTTAGCCATTTGCCCTCCTTGTTCTAAATTTTTTACATAAACAGTAAGACTTTGAATAGCGTCATAAGTTTTTACGTTATTAAATCCTTTGTATGCATTTAATAAACCTTTTTGACAAAGAGGCATGAGGTAGTCCATGCTGCGCACTAACTCAGCTAAGACGTCAAAATCATCAATGTGCTGCTGGTACTGCTTTTTAAGAAACTTATGCACCGCCAGGAAGAAAGGTGCTTCTATGTTGAGGTGCAGAAGATGCGCTTGGGTGTTGAGCTGATAGTTGTATGAGGCGAACTCAACAAGCTTGTAGATCAAGTTGTCTAAGCTCGCCTCTTTGGTGACGATGACCTCCTCAGTCACAATCTCCTCCGTGGGAGCCATAGCAGCTTGGAGAAGGTCAGTAAGGTCTGAGGAGGCCATAATCAGCTATCAGAAAGAGCAGGTGCCGGTAGCGCAGGGTTCAACCGATTCTTCTACTGTAGCTTCTTCTGCTTGACCTTCTCCGCTGAGGAAGTTCTGAAGTGCTTCCTGATTGATGCGGTAGAGAGACTTGGCGCCGTTGGGCTGCAGGTTCACGAAGGTGCCCTTAGGCCAACCACCAGGCTGGTTCATCTCGGTAAGAGCGATGCGCTTGCGCACGAAGCCAGCGGAGCAGTTGAGGAGCTCAGCGGTCTGAGCGATAGTGAGAAGTTTTGCGGATTCCATCGAAATGTGCGTGTTGAATAATCGCAACAGCAGAACGTTAGCAGGAATCTCTTAGGAATTACACGGTGAACGAGTCACATAGAGTTTCTTAAGGTTTGTGTTTAGTATGATGAAAGTAATTATTTAACTTGAGATGGCTAAGATCCGAGTCGCTGGGGAAGTGTTCAGTGGCTATAACAAGCCCAAGCGCGATGTGCAAGGTGGTAAGCAGTTTGCTG
>Ga0098073_1000569_pt1 | contig 12295 bp, 11 predicted proteins | sample 31_taG_FD_75060 | JGI IMG/M metagenome (GOLD analysis project Ga0098073, IMG submission 75060) | Marine viral communities from the Gulf of Mexico - 31_GoM_OMZ_CsCl metaG | ecosystem: Environmental > Aquatic > Marine > Oceanic | place: Gulf of Mexico | collected 2015-07-12
CAAACTGACCTACAATGACTTCTTGTGGGTCCTTACCACCAAATGGCTCAGGGAGGGGTACAACAGGAATGGTGTACTCATTAACAGACTGGAAGTCCTCACCAGGATAGGTTGGGGACATCTTGGCTGGCTCATCAGGATAACCTTCTTCATTGGAAGGATCAGACACTCCAGTCCAACCATCGGGGACACCTTGTACAGTGTCGTAGACTCTGTAGCTGTTACCAGGCTCGTATACCTTATCTTCCAGAGCAACTACTACGTTCTCGTAGTCAGGTGCGTGACCAGGTTGACCAGCATATTCAATGTCCTGGACATCATCACCAGTCTCAAAGGGAACTTCACCTTGAGTGCCCAGTTTCAGAGGGTTGGTTTCAACAACCTCGTCGTTGGACACACCATGAATGGACATACCTGGCTTGACTTGACCAGCAACGAGAATCTCGTCCCACCAAAGGGTCTTTTCACTATTCTTAAAGTGACGATATACCCAACCTTCTTCAGACAGGTAGATATTATCGACATCATACGAGTCAGATGCAACCTTGGCGTTACCAATGTCTCTCTTTTGTGAAATGCGATGTGGCATAGTTAGTTTCCTTTTGTGTTATTTATTATTGTCACTCACCGCCGCCGGCGCCGTCTCCGCCGCCAGCATCGCCACCGGCATCACCACCGCCATTATCACCCTTATCAGTGTCCTTATCATTGTCATGGCCATGACTGTGGCCACCGCCCATCCAAGGCATTCTGTATCCACCACCCTTAACAACTACAACAGTCTTTTTGGATGACTTAGATGAAGAGGACTTCTTTTTCTTGACACACTTGCCTTTCTTGCTGTCCCACTTGTATCCTTTCTTACAGGACTTTTTGCCTTCTTCAATCAGACAACCATCTGTGTATGATACATCATACTCATCAATGACTTCTTCAGAAAGAACTTCATTCTCCCAATAGTCAAACATTTCGTCCATGGTATATTCTGAGAGGTCTGCTCCCTCATCCAGAATACCATCCAACCAAGTTTCAAACTCTTCAGGAAGTTCACCCATTGCTCTCTGCTTGCGCAGTTTTTTAGGGTCCTTAGTTACACCACCTTTACCAAAGGTGTGTCCTTTTACATTCTCTGCTGCGGCATCTCTCTTTTCATCTCTTCTCTCCTGATCCAAGACACCACGTCCGCCAGGATAACGAGGACGGGAGGATCTGCCCTCTTCAAGGGTCTCTTCAGATACTTCAGGATCTTCCTGGAGATTCTCCTGATTGTACATTTTTTTGTATGCATCAGCCAGGGCATAAAAATCATCCCTAGACGCACCGTTTTGACCTAACCAAGACATAACACTATTAGTTTAGTTCTTGATTTTATTTATCTAAGAGATAGTTCTTGATCTTTGAGGTTATTGCCTAAATAATTGTGAAAGCGAGGTTATTATGAAAATCAAATTTGATTTATGGTCTCTTGATGACTTATTTGGGATTATCAGAGGTCCAGACCAGTTTTATGAAGAAGAGGTGGAGTTTGTTTCCTCTTTCAAAGGGACAAAGAGACACCCAGAGATAAACAAGGCTATTTCTGAGGGAAGAATGGGAATGAAATTCACTGATAAACACAGAGAAAACCTCTCATTGTCTCACAGAGGAAAGAGGAAACCACTAACAGAGGAAACCAAAAAAAGAATCTCAGATTCCAATAAAGGAAGGAAGAGGAATTCTAAACAGAAAGCTTTGATTTCTGAGAAGACAAGAGAATCAATGAAGAAGTTGAACCAACAAACTTATAAATTTACTTCCCCATCAGGTGAGGTTTTCTCAGAAACAACAACTCTTGCTGAGTTTGCAAGGAAACATAATTTGAATAAAAGTTTATTATCTTTGGTTTTGAATGGAAAGAGAAAACATCACAAAGGATGGAAGGTGGTTTTCCACACCCCTGTGGAAAACTAAGGTTTTTCTGTGGAAAACCTGTGGAAAGCCCATTCCCTTATTTCAGAGAAAGTGACTCATCTTCAAGTTTTCTGACATAACTGGAAAGCCGCTTTACATATCCTCTGTTTCTCAATTCTTTAAAGACTAAGTTTTCAGGTGCAGCCTCTCCACCTTTCTCAATTGCAGATGATCTCATTCCCTTCAATCTGCCTTTGATTTTAGTGAATTCAGTCACATCATCAGAATTAGAGTCAATCAGAGTGTCAATCACTCTCATCCATTCCTTGACCTTTCTGGTGACTTCTGGATGATTACGGTCAATACTGTATTTTGTTGGTTCCTGTAACCACTTATTGGTTTTGAGAGAATAAATGCCCTGACCTTCCCTAAAAGGATCTTTATAACTCTGGGCGTATAATTCCACAGGTTGACCCTTGACAGTGACATCATGAGTGAGTGTCCAAAGTTCTTTCTTGCTTTGGAGATACTCGTCAATAAGTCCGTCACAAGGTATGCCATCTTTGTCAACCACAAGATGAAGGTCAATGTCAGAATAGTTGGTATAGTTGTAATTTGCATTACCACCAGTAATAATAACATCTTTAATAACTTTATTAGGAATTTTAGAGAACTTAGCCCATTCTTTCCCAATACGATCTAATGCCAGATAGACATCAGGTTTCAGTTTATCACCATTCCACAACTTTTGGTTGAGTTGTTCGTGAGATCTTAACGTAAGTTTAAGTTCACTTATTAGACTTTTCATCTTTGTTCTTCTGTTTCCAGGCAGTGGCGTAAGCGATTCCTTCTTGGTCTTTAGGATAATTCTTCTTGATATGCTTTACCATTCTTTCATACTTTGCTCCAGGAGGTGCCTTTTCCAACATGACATCCTCTCCCAAACCCATTGCCTTTCCTTTGACAAGTTTTTGAGAAGGGTTATCCGCAGACCCATCTTGCATTGCCTGAAGCTTTAGGTTTCTTTTGGCTTCTTCTTGCTTGAAGTCTTTGAATGGCATCACTTCAATGTAAGGATGAAAGACTTCATCATCCTTACCAAGGGCTTCTTTAAGTTCTCTTTTCCAGTCTGATTTACTCTCTTCCAGTTTCTTGATATATTCTTTCTTGAGTCTTAGGTTGTCAAAATAACTTTCAACTGCTGCTTGTTGTGTTGTCTTATTTGGATTTGCATTTGGTGCTGACACATTTTTCTGAACCACAGACGAGATCTTAGGAGCAGATCCTGGCTTAGTGGACATTTGTGTCTGTTGAAACCCAATATTATTGCTGGTGTTATTCATTTGCTTTCCAGCTTGTGACTGTTCAGAAGCTTTGTTATTGGCATTCACAGTCAATCCTGTGCCTGTTCCTGATGCCAACATCTCAGTGACTAATTTTAGCTTTGAGAAGTTCATCGTTTTATTATTATTTAGAGGGCGTGTACATCATGAATGAAGTTCTTAAACATAATCCCATCACCTGTGATACAGATAACGTGATTAGTTCCGCAACGATATACTTCTCCAATCAATCCTGATGTCAGAGATTCAACAATGTCACCTTCATTAAAAAGGAATCCTTGACGATAAAGTTCTCTTTGATAATCTCTGTCACCTTTAGTGTCAGTCTCCCACATCTCATTAACTTGTGAGAATGTTCTAATCGCGTCAAACAATCTCCTTACATCTTCTTGTGTGAAGTTGTCATCTTGCAAAATACCTCTTGAGAATCCATCCAAATCACCCATTAATGCCATCTTTCTCTGTGCTGATCCAGATAACTTAGAGATTAAGTCTTCGCCATCTCTCTCACCAGCAGAGTGTGAGTAGATGTTATCAAAGTTGTAGAGATTGCCGTTATATCTTCTCAATAGATCTTCCATCTCTTGCCTTCTATCTCCACCACCCACAAAGTGAAAGTTTTTATAACCTCTATCACCTGCTTTAGTTGCCGCACCAAGAATAGTTCTGACATTCTCGTCTCCGTCCCACTTCTGAGCATGTTCAGGAAACATCTTTTTCAGAAACTCAGTCTTTAACTGAAATGGCAATGGATTCTTTTTGGGATCTTGTGATCTTGAAGTGTAAAAAATCTGATCTGCAGGTGTTTGATCGCCAACGGATGAGGCAAGATCGTGAGCTCTGTCTAATGTCAGTTTGTGGCCAAGATGAGGTGGCTGATGTCTACCAAACACAGCCACAGCATCATCTGCTACACGTTGAGGTTCCTGACTTGCGAAATCCTCTGCTTCAATAAAGAACTTGTCGAAACTCTTCATCTCTCTGAGCTTTTAATTATTTATGAGAAGAATGAGGTGAGATTGTTGGCTGACATTATAGAGCATTGATTGAAGATATTCATATCTCTCTGAGTGATATTCTCAATTCTATTCCTAGCATCATCCAAATACTTCTCAGACAAATCACAACCAATATAATCATGACCCAACAATTTTGCTGCTACACCTGTGGTGCCAGAACCATTGTAAGGATCAAACACCAAACCAGGTTCAGACAGAACAGACTGAATACATCTTACAGGTAAGATGAGAGGATAAGGTGCTGGATGATCGTTTTTCATATCAGGTGCAAACTTCCATACAGATCCATAATTGGCACACTCACGTGGTAACCTAGGATGCTTGCTGCCTTTACACAACCAGTAGATTCTCTCATCATTCTGAGTGAACCTATAACCAGAGATCTCTGTGCCCATACCTCTAGCCCAGATGATTTCTTCTCTGATATTCCACTTGGTTTGTGTTAACCAAGCCCAAGGTGAGATAGAACTACCATCAAAGTATCTTACTTTGTGATTATAAAATAGAGAACCACCTTCAACAGTCTTATCATAGATAGTATTCAACAACTCAATTTGTTGTGACTGGTACTCTTCTTCAGGTAGAGTATCATCAAAGGTATCATACTCAATCTTACGAAAGATACCACCACCTGCACCACGCTTATTATAAGGTGGTGAGGTTACAGTTACATTGATGAAATTATCATCAAGATCTTTAGCAATATTATTGCAGTTACCTTTAATTAAACTAATCATGATAGAATTGATTTCAGACTATTATCATAACGCTGAATGCGCTCTGTAGCCATATCTACGTATTCTTGATGCAATTCGCAACCAATGTATTTTCTATCAGATGTAACAGCGGAGACACCAGTGGTGCCAGAGCCAGAGAATGGATCAAGAACAGTATCACCTACAAAGCTGTAGTATTGAACAACTCTGTCAGTGAGAGCCAAAGGATAAGGTGCTGTATGTTTGGATGCAGTCTCAGGATTGAAACGCCAGACGTTGCTACGCTCATATCCATCAGGCACAAGAGACTTCTCTAGAATCTCACCAGTATACTTCTTCAGAACTTGAGAGATCTTACAGGTTGGCTTCTGCATCACCAGGATAGCCTCACTGATAGTGTTAGGCTTATACATCACTGGCTTACGCAATTGATAGAAGGCGCCATTACGATTTGGTGCAGCACCTTCAGGCTTTACCCACTGAATGTCATCAATGTATTTGAAGCCAACCTTCTCACATAGATTGAAGATGTGAAAAGGAATGGGCCAGCGAGTAGAGTCTTCTTTAGATGGCTTCTCTGGTGCAGAGATGACAGGAGATGAATTCACCACAAACATTCTGCCGTCATCAAGAACGCGATATACTTGAGCAAATACTTCTTCTAAGAAGTCAAGATAGTCTTGATAGGTAGGCCACGTAGAATAATCACGTGCATTATAATATGGTGGCGAGGTGACAGATAGATGAACAGATTCACTATCAATCGTTTGCATTGTCTCGCGACAATCACCATGTAGAATTTTGAAGTTCATACCTTATCGAAAACAGAATTCATAACTTTGTCGTTGAGTTTATTGCACAGCTCATAATAAGTTGAATCAATCTCAAAACCAATCCAGTTGCGATCAACGGTGTATGCTTGACGAGCTGTAGTTCCTGAGCCCATAAAAGGATCTAGAACCAGATCACCAGGATCAGAATAGGTTTTGATAAGATCAAGAGCAAGACCAGGAGGCATCAGAGCAGGATGCTCATATGCTTCTTTATCACTGTGGGTGTTTGTGTATGTCCACAGATTGGTACGAACACCAAACTCAGGTGTGAGATACTTCTTTTTGTCTTTGCTTCTACCAATGCGCTCTCCATCTACAGTTCTACCACCACCTTTCACATAATACTTACCAGCACCTTTGTTTGGTTTATCAACGATCAGGTTAATAGACTTAGGGCGACCTTTGGAGAGAATGAAGCAATACTCATACACATTGGAGTGACGCAGAGATTTAGCTCCAGCAGCAAATCGAGCAGCTGGTTTCACATAGAGAAGGTTATCATGAAAGTTCAAACCTTGATCCATGAAGTATAGACATTGTCGGAAGGATGTACCTGAGTGTGATGTGCCCTTGAGATCACCTTTACGCTTGTGAATTTCAACCATAGCATCAGCTACGTTCCAAGCAATCACACCGCCAGGTTTCAGAACACGAATGAGTCCATCAGCAACCTTCTTGAAGGTTTCAAAGTTCCATTCAGAAGAATCGTTATAGCTACGCAGATTATCGTAAGGTGGTGAAGTAACAACCAAGTCTACACTCTCTTCATCCAACTGATCACAACCATCAATGTTGGACATCAAGTGAACTTTATTAATCTCAAGAGACATAGTAATATTATTGAATGCTATCTATTATAATACATCCACCACGGGATGTTAACTGATACCCCACCTAGGAAGTGCAAGATCTTCGGGTGATCTATTCAATTTACCTGCTTGAGCAAGGATATCAAATAGAGTTCTTTTAAATTTGCCATCTGGATATTTCTCATCCCTATCAAGATCTAACTTTCTGAAATAATCCATCAAATGAAGATTCTTCAGAGTGGATTGAATTCTCTTTCTAGATTGATACTTATCATATTTTGTGGCAGATGGATGAATATCAGATCTATCAAAGATATGCTCATCACTTTGAATCTTTTCTGGATCAAGATTAGCAAGATCTATCAGTTTGTTAACATACTCTCTAGGATCCATGGGAATGGGATTGCCTTCAGCATCTTCTTCCATTGAAAGTTGCTTTGGATCCAGAGCAAACAATTGAGAACCCTCATAAGGAGCAGCTAGTCTCTCAATCATATCACCCCAATATTGTCTTTGCTCGTCAGTAAAGGGTTCTTGATCTTTACCTTTATCCTTCTTCTTAACTTTGTGTCCACCACTACCACCTCTTGGTAACATATAATCAAAATCATGTCCCATTTTTTCTTTCATTAAACGTCTCATCACGCTGAGAGGAGCAGCACCAAATCTAGCAGCAAGATTGCTCTGATTACCAGGATCTTCTGAATTCGATTTAACAGATCCTTGCTGATATGTTGGTTCAAATTTTAGTTGATCACTATCAGATCTCATTTGAGCGAGCATCTTTGCATATTTCTTCTTAGGTACTGGTGTATTGTCACCATCTTCATCTGGTAAACCTTGGTCCGTCCATTGTCCACGCATAGTATTGTCGCCCATATCTAATCCCATGGATCTGGTACCAAAGAATTTGTTAGCACCTTTACCTGCTTGTGGTATGAAGGAGAAGTTGAATTTGGGATTGTCTAGATCCTGTCCTAAAAATTCATACACATCATTCAAAGATGAATTCTCTGGATTAATCTTAGGATTGTAAACCATCTCACCTTTAATGGGCTTTGCTCCAACTTCAGCAGGAGTGGTGGGTACATTCACTTTCTTAAGTGATTGAGGAATCAAATCACCATCTTTCATTCTCTGGGCGAGCTGTCTCTTAATCTCCATCATGAAGTGATGAGGAATATCCTGTTTAAATTGATTGGGAATACCCTCACCCAGTTTAGGTGCATCTGGAGAACCAGCAAGATTAGGAAATCTATTGTATAGATCTGCAAGATCTTCTTCAGTCCTATCATAGGTATCAGGCATATCTGCCTGCATTCCACGATACATCTCAGCAGCTTTAGCAATATCAGCTAGCACTTCATCATTGATACCTCTCCTGTTCCAATAGATATCACCACTCTGAACAGCATCCATCAATGAACCAAATCCAGCTTTCTTCTTGCCGCCTTCCTCATCCTCTTCCTCATCTTCTGCATTCACATCATAACCATAAAGGGAAGCCATCAATTGCTTACCCATTTTCTCTACTTCTGCTGGAGAATGTCCATTAGTATCTGGGAATTTTTCTGCTCTACCTCTCTTCGTATTAGGAGTATTATATTCTGGAGTGAACTTAGCTAATTCTGTAGTGACAGAAGACAGTACATCATCATAGAGATTGCTGCGGAATCTATCTGGAATGTTGGTGGATTGTCCACCATCCTTACCAAATGCGAGCTCATCATAATCATATCCCATCTCATTCATCTTCTCTTTGATTGCTTGCGCAGTTTTAAGAGCAGATATCACAGAACCATCCTGCTTGGGATCTCGCACACCTTCTCTTGCTTGATCTTTAGCTCCGCTGAGGAAATGACTTCTAGCTAAATCAAGTAGATCTTGATTGTAGGTGCCGTCTAGGTTTTGGATTCTCTCTCCAGTTTGATGCATCTGATAGAGAACCTCAAGAACCGCATTCTCTTCTCTCTCAGCTTCTGTTCCTCTTCCCCTTTCATTCCTTTCAGAACCCTTTCTATAATCCTTATTATCTCTCTTAATAAACTGGTTTATAGTTCTCTTTGCTTCATCATCATTGAATTCTAGCTTTTCTTTTGCATCAGCAATCCTGCGCTCCCTTCTAGCTCTCTGTCGCTTTAGAGCTTTCTGGAACTCACCACTGGAGCGAGCATTCTGCATGAACTCAACCACTTCAGGATCAAGCTCACCGTCTTCACCAAAGAATCCAGAACTATCCAAATCGATTCTTTGTTGTCTCTCTGCTCCTGGTTTATCGAATTCTCTTTCAGATGGAGCTGCAATTTTGTCCTTGGTTTGTACTATGTTGTCAAGGTAATCGCTAGCTTTCTTGATGTATGCATCCTTATTTGCTTTTGTATCCTGCTCTCCTCTAGCAGGTAAAAATCTATCTGGGTGAACTCTATCACCCTTCTGAATACCCATTTTGGCATTGTCTCTAGAAGCAACAACACCTCTTTGTGCATCAACAGTACCAGATGCACCAGATGGAACCATACTCTCAGGTGGAGTCACCTGCTGAGCTCTCTTCACTCTATCACGAAGATCAGAAAAGGTTGGTGGACCCATGCCTCCTGTTCTTTTCAGGAGATCGACAGGCAAATAATTCTCCATGCTCATTGCTGGATCTGCTGGTTGCATCATTGCACCAGGATCAGTCTCAGGTGCCACCTCTGGTTGTTGAGGCATTTGATCTTGTATCTTAGCGTTCTCTCTTGCCTTAAAGTCATTGGCATACATTTGTTGCTTCTGACGTTGAATAAACTCATTGTAACCTGCAGGAGCAACAGCAGGCACAGCGTCAGGAATTGCTGCCAGTTCATTAGGCGTTTCTGGTTTACCAGGTGGTGTTACCATCATACCTGTGATGGGATCCTGCCAAGAACTTGATGGACGAGCCATATCAGCTCCACCAGATCCATCACTTATGGCACCACCAGTTGGTCCAGTGCTATAAAATACTAACTCATTATTTACTGTACGAGCAACAATCTGACCTGATTTTGGATCAATATATCCACCTTTGCCATTACTTTGTAATCCAAGTTGTTTTGCTCTGTCCGCTGGCGAAACTGTTCCATTACCAGTTGGATTGCCTGTTCGTAACTGATCTACAGGACCTTCATTTAAAAAATCTTGTAAGCTTCTGCCAGGTTTCGTTCCTCTGCTCCAGTTGCTCCAACGCGACATTGTCTAGATTCCCTTTTTGATTATTTATTTGTTCTATCTCACAGTAATCTAGAATATCCAGAATCTCTTGGCGAGACAACTCTGGATATTCATTGCACCACCAATCAAACTCTTCTCTATCAACTTCAAATCCAGTTTCTTCTACTCTAATCTTGTCGTTCACAGATATGCTGCTCCTAGTTTTGCTCTATGAGATACATTCTTGAGTTTTTGTGCCTTCTCAAGAATCTTACTTGCTGCTTTGCGATCTTGCTTACGCATTTGCTTATACTGATCCATCAAAGCAACATAGACTTTGTCGTTCAGTTTCTCAAGTTCTTTGGCATGATGTGCCTTCTCTTCTGCTCTCTTTTGTGTATCAGTTTTCTCGCCCTTTTTCTGAGCGTCTGCTGCTTCAAGGAAGTGGTTAATGTTTTTCATTAGTCGTCTGGGTCAAGTACTTTACGATCTGCAATTCTATCTTCAATATCTGGTGCTCCTCTCTTTCTTCTCAATACATTTGCTTTTGCCACTGCTATTCTATCATCTTTCAGTTTGTCAAAGGCATTGCTCATCCTCTGTCCAGTTTCTGTAGAACTTACATTATCATACAACATGTTGATTAATTCAAGCACATTGTTCTCATCATTAAAAAATGGCATTCTTTCTCTTAGGTTGGCCAAATCTTGGGCCTTAAGGCGAAGCCCACCTTTCATAATGTCTTCAGAGTCTATAGCCTGATTTTGCATCACTTCATCAAACTCTTCACTATCTGGATCCATATCATCAATAACATCGCGATCCATTAAAAACTGGCTTAACCTTTCTCTCACATTATTAATATTCCCTTCAACTCTAGACCTCAATGCATCTGGTACGAAATTAAACTGCTCACCCATAAGAGAGGCAAGCGGGCCACCTTTCATTCTGGCATCCTGATCCAATTGATAATCCTGTCCAGTTACTCCACCGATACCTTCCATAAGTGCAGAGAGGGGATCATCATTAGCAAGTCCTAGGTCAAGGATAGAGGGATTGCCTGCGTCATCAATAAAGATGTTTTCACTGTGCATATCATTATGAGAGATACCAAGTTTATGCATTGCTGCCCTAGCAAACCATAGTTTCTGTACATAATTCTGTGTTTGCTCTTCTGTCAAGTCCTGCTTTACGTTTCCGTAGGGCTGACCTGACATCTTAGACATTGCAATCTTACCATTCGCTGTGGGTGTTTGATCAATGAAACCGCCACCAAATCCCATTGAATCATCTTCATCATAATCATCGTTAGTGCTAAATGGTTCATCAATTTGAGCATTGATGAGATTTGGAAATGCCTTGACGTCTTTCAAACGGTTCAGGATGGCAATCTCTTTGGCACTAATCTGACCCTCTTTGATGACATTTTTGCCATCTTTGGACTCATAAACAGATCCGAACATGCCAGAACCCAGTTCCTCTCCTTTTGCTCCTAAATCATAATTAGGATCTTGAACTAATTCTTTGATTGAATCATTGAGTCCTGTCAATTGATCCTTAGTTCTCTTTCTACGTGCGAGTTGCGCAGGAAGTCTGTCAGCAGCAACCTCCATTCCACCAGTGCCCGGTCCTCTTTGCAGTAACATATTCAGAGCAGAACCTTTTCCTGTCTCACTCTGATCATTATAAGCTTGATTTGCTCTCTGAATGTAAGAGGGATCTTGAGAGTTTACATCATCAAATCCAATCACTTTTCTGAATATATCTTGTTTATGAAGTGATGGTTGCTCTTCCTCATTGATGCCTTGAGCACGAGCAACCATCTGGTCAAAGGACAGAGTGGTGTAATTATCACCATCCTTCCCTGCCTTCCATTGATAATAATTTGACTTTCCTACAAAACTGTCTTCTGGTACATTATTGTCTAGAATTTTATCTTGTGTGGTGTAATTGTCACCATCTGGCCCAGGTTCCCATCTGCCATTGTCAGTGTTAGGTGCCTGAGCTAATCCATTATCAGCAATTCCTTGAACATTTGTTCCCATGCCAGTGGGAAGCTGTTTGTTGAACGCAGTAAATGACTGTCCACCCAATCCACCAGTGTTACCCACTCCACCAGAAGGAGCAGCACCCTCAGCCTCTGGTGCATCTTTGCCTGCTTTCTCTGACTCCACGTCAGTATCTACAGGCACCAACTCATCATTCTCAGTTTTGTATTCAACTGCGCCAGTATTTGGATTCACCCAATATCCAAACCCTTTATACTTGAGACCCATTTCCACAGCTTGTCTGTGGGCTTTTTCTCCCTTCTTTTCTTGAAGAACTTGTTTAATGGTTTTCATGAGCCAAATGGAACTGCTTCTGGTGCATCACCACTGCTGTTGCCCCAATTATTCTTCTCAGCCCAAGCATAACCATCACCATTAATACCAGTGTTTCCCCAGACATTATAACCTGGTCCATTCTGCGGACTGCTGTCTTTACTGCCACCATTCAGTCGCACATCATCCTTAGAAG
>Ga0098073_1000570_pt1 | contig 12264 bp, 10 predicted proteins | sample 31_taG_FD_75060 | JGI IMG/M metagenome (GOLD analysis project Ga0098073, IMG submission 75060) | Marine viral communities from the Gulf of Mexico - 31_GoM_OMZ_CsCl metaG | ecosystem: Environmental > Aquatic > Marine > Oceanic | place: Gulf of Mexico | collected 2015-07-12
AGCAGGTCTATCGCCGCGCGCTGGAGCTGTCGGGCCGGTGACGCCGACCGTCCCCGACCGGCGCGAGGGACGGACCCGCAAGGGCCGGCTGGCCCACTCCGAAGGCCACGCCGCCGAATGGACCGCCGCCGCCTGGCTGATGCTCAAGGGCTATCAGATCCTCGGCTTCCGGCTGAAGACCCGCCACGGTGAACTGGACATCCTTGCCCGCAAGGGCCGGGTGCTGGCCGCGGTCGAGGTCAAGCGCCGCGCCACGCGCGAGGCCGCACTCGAGGCTCTGGGCCCCGTCCAGCACGGTCGGCTGGTGCGTGCCGCCGCCGCCGTACGCAAGTCCCGGCCGGGTCTCAGGGCGCTCACCCTGCGGCTGGACCTGATCGCACTGGCGCCCGGCCGCCTGCCGCGCCATATCCGGGGTCTGGCCGCCGAGACCGACCTCGACGGCCGCTATCGTCTCTGATCCGAAAGGTCCGCCATGCTCAAGGTCGCCATCCAGATGGACCCGATGGAAGCGGTCGACATCGCCTCGGACACCACCTTTCTGATGGCCCTGACCGGACAGGCGCGCGGTCACCGGCTGTGGGTGTATGACTTCCGCACCCTGGCGCTGGAGGACGGGCGGCTGTTCTGCCGGGCGCGTCCCGTCACGGTTCAGGAGAAACAGGGCGATCACGCCACCTACGGCGACTGGGTGCGGCTGGACCTGGGCGCGGACGTCGACGTCGTCCTGATGCGTCAGGACCCGCCCTTCGACATGGCCTATGTGACGGCCACCTATCTGCTCGAGACCATTCATCCGCACACCCTGGTGGTGAACGACCCGGCCGAAGTGCGCTCGGCGCCGGAGAAGCTGCTGGTGGCGCAGTTCCAGGGCCTGACCCCGCCGACGATGATCAGCGGCGATGTGGTGCAACTGACCGACTTCCATGCCCGCCACGGAGATGTGGTGCTGAAGCCCCTGCACGGTGCCGCCGGTTCGGGCGTGGTGCGGCTCAAGGCCGGCGACCCCAATCTGGCGGCCCTGGTCGAGATCCACGCCATGGGCTCGCGCGATCCGCTGGTCATCCAGAAATTCCTGCCGGCCGTGTCGGCAGGCGACAAGCGCATCCTGCTGGTGGATGGCGAGCCGGTCGGTGCGATCAACCGCGTCCCGCAGAAGGATCAGGTCCGCTCCAACCTCCGCGTAGGCGGCACGGCCCAGCCGGTCGAGCTGACCGCGCGCGATCAGGAGATCTGCGCCGCCATCGGCCCGACGCTGAAAGAGCGTGGCCTGATCTTCGTCGGCATTGATGTGATCGGAGACTGGATGACCGAGATCAATGTCACCTCGCCGACCGGGGCGCAGCAGCTGAAGCGCTTCACCGGCATCGACGCCACCGCCCGCATGTGGGACGTGATCGAGGCGAAGCGCGCGGCGGGTTGAGGTCCGCTCATTTGACAACCGACGTTCGTTCGTGATTTGTTCTGCTCTGAGGGAGCGGAGGGACGGCCATGGTCGCGCGGGTGGTGACGGTTGCGTTCGACGGGGTGGATGCCCGCCGCGTCGATGCCGAGGTCCAGATTCTGGGGGGCGAAGGCACCCAGGCCAGCTTCACCCTGGTGGGTCTTCCCGACAAGGCGGTGGCCGAGAGCCGCGAGCGCGTCCGCGGGGCTTTTTCGGGCATTGGCCTCGCCCTGCCGTCGCGGCGGATCATCGCCAATCTGGCTCCCGCTGACCTGCCCAAGGAGGGCAGCCATTTCGACCTGCCGATCGCCCTGGCCCTGCTGGCGGCCATGGGGGTGATTGCGCCCGATGCGCTGGACGGCTGGGCCGCGCTGGGTGAGCTCAGCCTCGACGGCCGGATTGTGCCGGTCAGCGGGGCCCTGCCCGCCGCGGTGGCGGCGAACGGCATGGGGCTGGGCCTGATCTGTGCCGAGGCCAATGGTCCCGAGGCCGCCTGGGCCGGGCCGGATGTGGCCGTACTGGCCCCGCGCTCGCTGATCGGCCTCATCAACCATTTCAAGGGGAGCCAGGTACTCAGCGCGCCCCGCCCCGGGCCGCTGAAATCGAACGGCCCGGTGCCCGATCTGAACGAGGTGCGCGGGCAGGAAGGGGCCAAGCGCGCGCTCGAGATCGCGGCGGCGGGCGGGCACAATCTGCTGTTCATCGGACCGCCGGGATCGGGCAAGTCGATGCTGGCCCAGCGCCTGCCGGGCCTGCTGCCACCGCTGACGCCGAAGGAGTTGCTGGAAACCTCTATGGTCTGGTCGATGGCCGGGCTGATCGAGCGGGGCGGGCTGACGCGAGAGCGGCCCTTTCGCGCGCCTCACCATTCGGCCTCCATGGCGGCCCTGACGGGGGGCGGGCACCGGGCCAAGCCGGGCGAGGTGTCGCTGGCACACAACGGCGTGCTGTTTCTGGATGAACTGCCCGAATATTCCGGCATTATGTATCAAACACACCACATCTAATGGTGTGCATCACCGTTTGCGGTGCTAATGGTAGTGATCCAGATGCTGATTTTCGAGATAAGCATCCCCGTTCTCTCGGTTCATCACTTCCTCCTCTAGGTCGCGCTCTAGCTCTTCCACGCGAAGCTCTAGCTCTTCCACCCTCGCGCTTGCCGCCCTAGCGGCCTCCCATGCCTCTTCGGCCATAGCGTCCCGCTCTTCAGTGCCTCCGCAACCCGTGAGGCACAGGGCGAGCAACACCACACAGGCCCATTTCATGACAACCCCTCCCATGGAACGTCCCAACACCATCGCAGGCCTTCAGGCCAAGCGGAAGGAGTTGGTGAAGCTGCGAGCCGCCCTAGAGGCCGACGTTCGCAAGGTGACGTGCGACCTGGACCATATCGACGCCACGATCCGGCTATTCGATCCTTCCGCTGATACAGCAGCCGCCATCAAGCGCTATGCGACCAAGCACCGGGCGAAGAAGGGGCAGATGCGCCGCTTCGTTCTGGACAGGCTGAAAGAGGCGACCGCGCCGATCACGTCTCTGGATATAGCGGAGGCATGGATAGCCGACCGGGGCCTGCGAGCGGACCACGGGACCACGGTCATGATCCGGAAGCGCGTGGGGGCCTGCCTGACGACGCTACAGGCTCAGGGGGTGATAACGGGCGAAGGTGATGCGAACAGGCATTGGACCATGCCGACCGTGACATTGATGCCGCCGAACATGGTTACTAAATCTTAAGCGGCGCATTTGCCTCTTGATACGGCGCAGTGAGTGCGCAAAGACTAATTTCGTAAGGCAAGTCCGACCGAAATGAATCAAAAGTTAACCCGCCATACACCTGAATTTCAGGGATTCGTCCCTACATAAGACCGGAACGGGGAACACCGCCACACGTTCTCCACACTATGAAGGAGTGCAATATGCGCAATATCAAATCTGAAGGTTGGGGCGGGAACGGCTAAGCCTTCCAGCTTCACTTTTACAACCGGCACTGTAGGGTGGCCCTCATGAAAGTGGGGGCCACTATTTTTACGGCTGTAGTCAGCCTGATCGGCGGCGCGATTGGTGCCAGCCTGATCATATGGATTTGCGCTATTTGGCCCAGCACCGTGAATGAGATTGAGGCCGTCATGATCACCGGCCTGTCTGCGGCCGGCGTTGGTCTGCTGGCAGTCATAATAGCGGTGTGGGGGGTGATCAGTTCTCGGGCCATCGCGCGGCGGCAAACAACATTCTCGCACATCGCCACTCTAGAGACGGACGGGTCCGCCCAACACTCACAACAGATTTTCAACGATCTGGTGCGAACGGGGAAACTGACCGAGTACGCGAAAAAGAATAAGGAGGGGACGGTAGAGGCTCAGGCCATACTAAACGTCCTGAATGGCTTCGAGTTGATGTCCATTGGCATCCAGAGGGGCATTATCGAGCCCGAATTCTATCAGCTCTGGTATCGCTCTCAGGTGGTTCACACGTGGAAGAATGCGCAGCCATTCATCGTGGCGCTCCGCGCCCGTCTTGATCGCCCATCCCTCTTTCACGAGTTCGAGGAGATGGCGCGCTGGATGAATAAGAACCAAGTCCCTCACAGGCGGTTCTGGTGGACGGGGATAATCTAGGCTGCCCGCTGCCAGTAGCCCTTCCACTGACGCGACACGGGCGCGGCCATCGCAGCCGCGACAACCTTGGCAAACTGAGCGCCGTTCGAGATGCGGCGGTTATCCTCACGCCACGCCATTTCGGCGGCATAGGCTGACAGGTAGTCACCGGCGATGTGGTGGTGAGTGCCAAACTCCGCGCGACGCAGGCGCGAGAAATAGCTTTCCGCCATGTTCGTGCAGGCACCGTCCAGTGAATAGGCCTCGCTGTGGTTGATGCGCTTGGTGGCGAACCGGGCGTGAAGGGCGTCCCAATGTGAGGCTTCGTCCGCATGGATCGTGGCGTCGTTGGCGACGTTCGCGGCGACCAGTGCCACGCCATCGGCCTCACGGGCGGTGACGAAGGAACGGGTCTCACCGTCCCGCTCGCGCATGGCGACGACGACCTGGCGCTTGCCCGATTGGTTTTCTGACAGGCGACGGTCGCGGCGGTTGGCGCGTTCGTTCGCGGGCTTCACGTAGCCGCCGAAATAGGCGCCATCGACCTCGACCTGGCCCTCCAGCATGTCGGCCTCGCGCGACAGTGACAGGGCCTCACGCAGCTTGTGTGCCATGACGAAGGCCGTCTTGTATTGCACGTCGAGATCGCGGCTCAGTTGGAGCGCGCTGTAGCCCTTGGCGCCGTTCACGAAGATGGCGATGGCAGCGAGGATGTCCCGGATCGGCAGCTTGCGGCTGGCGAAGATCGTTCCCGACGTAACCGAGAACTGCGACAGGCAGCCTTTGCACTTGAAGATCTTGCGCGTGGTCAGGTCGTAAGCGTCAACGCCGCCGCACTTCGGGCAAACCGGCTCGCCTTCGGTCGAGGCCCAACGGATGGCCTTGAAGGTGTCCCGCGCCTGATCTTCGGTCATACGCATGACCTTGACCAGCGAGAGGGTCCTGGCGGCGGCTGAAAGGAGGAAGTGCTGAGACATCATCATATCCGGTGTGTTTGTCACCGTTATTGACGATATCTTTCCATCGCTGTCAATGGTATTTACATCGCATTTGATGATATTCATCACCGTGCGAGGCGCTATGGAACGAGATTGGCAATCCTTAACTAAGGGGCTCCTAAAGGGAGAGTTGAAACGCCGTAATGTGAGCTACCGCGAACTGGCGGATCGCTTGACGGCTATGGGAGTCCCAGAGAGCGAACGGAACTTGACCAACAAGATCAGTCGCGGCGGCTTCACGGCCACGTTCCTGATCCAGTGCTTTCTCGCGATTGGCGCCACTACCGTCCGACTGGACGACCTAACCAATTGATTTGGAATCACAAAATCGCGCCGCCAGACAAAAATTGACTGACGGTTCAAGTTCTTATATAGATGCCAACGGTGCAGTAGACCGGACTCGAACCGGCACGGGGAGCTTTCCTAGGGCCGTCCCACCGGAATCCAAGTCCGGCGCGTCTACCATTTTCGCCACTACTGCGCCGTGGTGGAGGGACCGGTTTCCCGATCCCTCCGGTACGCTACGCTGGTCCCCCTACGGGGCCTGCACACTGCACCGGGTCGTCACACCCAATGCAGTCTGGATGGGTTGCTAAGGCGGTTCCAAGTCGCCTCACCTCCTTTCTAAAGTTCGCCTACATAAGATCGGCGAGGTCGGGAGGTATCCCCGGTCTCGCCGTTTCCTTTTGGGCGTCGCCCATCAGGAACCAGTTATATTTGCCATCGCGCTGATACAGCTCGCCCTCGAAGCGACGGAGCTGGTTACCGATGCTCTTCCGCGCCACCTGCGGGTGGCGCTCCACCACACGATCTTCAATTTCGACGATGGCGAGCCCCGGGCTCTCGGAAAGCACCTCTTCCACAGCCTTCCGGACCAGACCCCGTGGGGCACGGGAGGCAACGCGTTTGTCCATATTTGTCGGTGTCCGCGTCGCAGGACCGGAAGTGTCGAGGAGATAGCTATAATCGCCGGTAGCGCTGCTGAGGGCCGCCGCCGAGGCGGCCGACGTAGCGCTTGATGACACTGCCGACGTAGCTGATGCGGCGGCTGCCGAAGCGGCGGAACTCTGACCGGACTGGACCGATCCAGCCCGGATGGCCACAGGCGCGTTCGCGGCGTCCAGGATATGATTCCTCATGGCCATTCCGCCATCGCGGAAACCGGCATCATAGGCAGCCTGAAGCATCTCCGCATACGAAGACCCTATGGCGGCTGCGCGGGCGCGCAGATGAGAGAGGATGTCGGTCACTACGGGGCGAGTTCCTAGTTGGTGGAATCACCATACACGGACCATTCCCCAATTCCAAGAGGTATGGGGGAGCAACAACCGCCAATTGTGGACAAACCCCGAACATTCCCCCTTTGTTCTCGTTACGGGGCGTTACGGGTGTTTGGTGTGTTTGCTACCTAATGCCGGAATATTCCCCCCAGGCGCTGGATTCCCTGCGCCAGCCGCTGGAGACGGGCGAGGTGATCGTGGCGCGCGCCAATGCCCACGTCCGCTATCCGGCGCGGGTCCAGCTGGTGGCGGCCATGAACCCCTGCCGCTGCGGTCTGGGCGGAGCGGGAAAGGGGGCGTGCGGCAAAGCCCCCCGCTGCCAGAGGGACTACCAGAACCGCATTTCCGGCCCCCTGTTCGACCGCATCGACCTGACCGTCGAAGTCCCGCCGGTGACCGCCGCCGACATGAGCCTGCCGGCCCCCGTCGAGGGCACGGCCGAGGCCGCTGTCCGGGTGACCCGTGCGCGAGAGGTTCAGGCCGCCCGCCTGGCCGACCTCAGCCCCGAGGAGGGGGGCGCCACGATCAATGCGCATCTGGGCGGTGCCCTGCTGGACCGTCATGCCCGGCCCGATGCTGACGGCCGGGCGCTGCTGATGCGGGCGGGCGAGGCCGGGGGGCTGACCGCCCGGGGCTGGACCCGGACGCTGCGGCTGGCGCGGACCATCGCCGATCTGGACGGGTCCGAGAGCATATTGCGTCGCCATGTGGCCGAGGCCCTGATCTATCGCCACAACCGCATGGACGCCGAGGCCCAATTCAACCGCGCGACGGCCGTGGCCCACAGCCGGGTTTGAGCGGGCGTTAAGAGGTCAGCGCTAGGCTTGCCGCCATGACGTCGCCTGCCACCTCGCCCGATCTGCCCGAGACGGATCCCGCCGTCCGCTTCCTGCGGCTGATGAGCCATGAGATGCGCACGCCCCTGAACGGGGTGCTCGGCATGCTGGGCCTGTTATCCGACAGTGGACTGGACCCGGCGCAGAAGGCCTATCTGGAGGCGGCCCGGACCTCGGCCGACCATCTGCTGGGCCTCGTCAACGACCTGCTCGATTATGCCCGTCTGGATGCCGGCAGTCTGGAGTTCGATCTGGCCCCGGTGGCCATCGACGATCTGGTGCGGGGCGTGGCCGAACTGCTGAGCCCCCGGGCCCACGACCGAGGGCTCGAGATCGCCTGGAGCGTCGCCGCCGATGTGCCGGTGGTCCGCGCCGACGAGGGCCGCCTGCGGCAGATCCTGTTCAACCTGGCGGGCAATGCGGTGAAATTCACGCCGGCCGGCGCGGTGGCAATCTCGGTCACGCGCTCCGGAGATGCCCTGGCCTTCATCGTGGACGATACCGGACCCGGCGTGCCCGAGGCAGCCCGCGCCCGCATCTTTGAGGAATTCGGCCACGCCGACAGCACCGATGCCACACGGCATGACGGCGCCGGACTGGGGCTGGCGGTGGCGCGCCGACTGGCCGAGGCCATGGGCGGCAGCCTGTCTGTCGGCGATCGTCCCGGCGGCGGCGCCCGCTTCGTGTTCGAGGCCCGTTTCGATCCGGTCGCCAGTGAAGCCCGACCGGCGATGGCCCCCCTCAAGGGGCTGAAGATCGCGGTGGCAGGCGCCCATCCCTTCACGGCGGCGGCCGCCACGGCCATGGCCGAAGCGGCGGGGGCCGCATCGGTGGATCTGGCGCAGGCCGATCTGGTGCTGGTCGATGACGACGGGCGGGCGGAAGGCCAGACTCTGGCCCCGCGTCCGGACCGACCCCATGCCGTGGTCCTGCTCCGGCCCGGACGGCGCGACCGCATCGCCGACTACCGGGCCGCCGGCTTCGACGGCTATCTGATCAAGCCCCTGCGCCCCGCCTCGCTGATCGAGCGCGCCCGGGCGCTGGGCGCCGGTCCTTCGGCCGCCGGCCAGCCGCCCGCCGTGCCGGAGGATGACCGCCTCGTCCGCCCGGCCTTCCCCGGCGTGCGGGTGTTGCTGGTCGAGGACAATCCCGTCGGCGCCCTTCTGGCCACGACCCTGCTGAAGCGGCAGGGTTGTGTGGTCGAGACGGCCGCGGGCGGCGAGGAGGCGCTGGGCGCGCTGGAGCGGGCGCGCTTCGATCTGGTGCTGATGGATATGCGTATGCCCGGCATGGATGGCCTGACCGCCACCCGCACCCTGCGCGCGCGCGGCGACACCACCCCCGTGCTGGCCCTGACCGCCAATGCCTTTGCCGATGACCGCCGCGCCTGTCTGGACGCCGGCATGGACGACCATCTGACCAAGCCTCTGGGCGTCGAGGCCCTGACAGCCGCCCTGACCCGCTGGACGAACCCGCCGGAGCGCGCCAAGGTCGCCTCCGCATAGGGACGGTTGTCGCGTCCCCGCAGAGGACGAGCCGCATGACCGAGACCGCGAATTCGCGCCCCGAACCCGATGCCCGCCGGTTTGGCGGTCTGGCGGTCTATGGCGAACGCCGGACCTTCGCCATGCTGCTGCTGGGCTTTGCCTCGGGCCTGCCCAATCTATTGATCTATGACACCCTGACGGCGTGGCTCCGGGAAGATGGCGTGTCGCTGGAGGTGATTGCGTTCTTCGCTCTCGCGACCCTCACCTATGCGCTCAAATTCGTCTGGGCCCCCCTGCTGGATCGCACCAATGTCCCCGTCTTCACGAAGTGGTTGGGGCACCGGCGGTCATGGATGCTGCTCACCCAGATCCTGATTGTGGTCGGCCTGTGGGCGCTATCGACCATGACTCCCCAGACGCAACTGGTCGGGGTCGCCATCTTCGCCGTGGCGGTTGGTTTTTTCGGCGCAACCCAGGACATTGCGATCGACGCCTGGCGTATCGAGGCGTCTGATGACAGCCGGCAGGGCGCGATGGCCGCTGCCTATCAGCTGGGCTGGCGTGTCGCCCAGATCGTGGCCGGCTTCATCCCCTTGGCACTCGCCCAGTATTTCAACTGGAACCTGTCCTATGCCGTGATGGCCGCGTTGATGGGCTTTGGCATCCTCGGTGTCCTGATGGCGCCGCGCGAGCGCAAGCACATCATACGGCCCATTCCCGTCGGCGACATTCCCTCACGCCCGAACCTTGAGCGGGTCGAGTGGGTCATTCGACTGGTCCTCATTTTCATTGCCGCCATGATCATCGGGACCGGACTTACCGACCGTCCGGATGCCCTCATCTGGGCCTTCGGCTGGGCCCTGGGTGACGGGGGGGCAGCCTTCGTCACAGCGTCCACAGAACAGGGTGAGTTGCTCGGCGTTCTCTACCAGCTCGGCTACGTCATTTGTGGATTTGGCCTTCTGGCGATCGCCTGCTGGCCGATCCCGGGACTGCGCACCCGACCGGGGGCCTATCTGGCCGGCTCGTTTGGCGCGCCGCTCGTCGACTTCTTTCAGAGGTTTGGGAAGCTCGCGGGGCCTATTCTCGCGCTGATCTGCCTGTACAGGCTGGCGGATTTCGTCCTGAACATCATGAACCCCTTCTATATCGATCTGGGCTTCAGCCTGATCGAGATCGGGGAGGTCCGGAAGCTGTTCGGCGTCATCGCGCTTTCCGCCGGAGTGTTTGCCGGAGGGTGGGCTGTGGCCCGGCTGGGCCTGATCCGGACCATGGTCATCGGTGCCTTCATGAGCCCGGTCTCCAACATCGTTTTCGCCTGGCTGGCGACCCAGGGGCACGACCTCACGGCCCTGTTCATTGCCATCGGGATCGACAATGTGGCGTCCGGCTTCGCGGGCACGGCCCTGATTGCCTACATGTCCAGCCTGACGTCTATCGGCTTCACCGCCACCCAGTACGCCCTGTTCAGCTCTCTCTACGCCCTGCCGGGCAAGATCATCGCCTCACAGTCCGGAAAGATCATCGAGGCCTCGGCCCGTTCCGCAGACGCGGGCGGCCCTCCCGGGATATTCCGCAGCCTGTTCGCCAATCTGCCATCCGGAAGCCTCGTCGAAGGCGCGACCAAGAGCGGCGTGACCGTCCAAGGCCTCGGCGCCGGCTATTTCACCTTCTTCCTCTATTCCACCGTGATCGGCATCTTCGCCATTGTGCTGGCCTTCTACGTGGCCGCGCGTCAGCCGGCCGTCGAGGCGGAAACCCGCAGGCGGATGGCGGAGGAAGGCGAGGGGGCCGGCTGAGCCCCCTGCCTCTTTTCGCGGGTCAGCCCTCCTCGCCCGCGCCCTCGTCATAGGCGGCGAAGGTGGCCGAGGCGATGATCTCGCTGACCGAGGCGCCGAGGCTGACGATCTGGACCGACTTCTCGAGGCCGACCAGCATGGGTCCGATCACGGTCGCCCCGCCCAGAGCCTCGACCAGACGGGTCGAGATCGAGGCGGAGTGGATGCCCGGCATGACCAGCACATTGGCATCGCCCGTCAGGCGCATGAACGGGTAGGACGAGCGCGCGCCGGGATCGAGCGCCAGCTCGGCCGGCATTTCACCCTCATATTCGAAATCGACACCGGTCTGGTCGAGAATGCGGATGGCCTCACGCACCTGTTCGCTGCGGTCCCCCGGCGGGTTGCCGAAGGTCGAATAGCTGAGGAAGGCGACGCGCGGGGTCCGGCCCAGCTTCTTGACCGTGGCGGCGGCCTGGATGGCGATTTCGGCCAGTTCGCGCGCGTCGGGCAGTTCATGGATCGAGGTGTCGGCGACGAACAGGGTGCGTCCGCGCGCCAGCAACACAGACAGGCCGATCAGCCGGTCGCGGACGTCCAGCACGCGCCGGACTTCCTTGAGCACCATGTTGAAGTTCCGCGTGGTGCCCGTCACGACCGCATCGGCATCGCCGCGCGCGACCATGGTGGCGGCGAAATAGTTGCGGTCCTGGTTGATCATCCGCTGGACGTCGCGGCGCAGATAACCGCGCCGCTGCAGGCGCTCGTAAAGCCAGTCGGTATAGGCGTCGTTCTTTTCCGAGATGCGGGCGTTGACGATCTCGATGTCCAGATCGTCGAAATTCAGCCCGGCCTCGGCGGCGTTCTTGCGGATCAGATCCTCGCGGCCCAGCAGGATCGGCGTGCCCAGTTCGGCCTGTTTGAAGCCCCAGGCGGCGCGGATGACGGTGGTTTCCTCGCCCTCGGCGAACACCACCCGCTTGTTGGGCGCGGCGCGCACGGCCGAGGCGATCTTCTGCATCAGGGCGGCGGACGGATCGACCCGCTGGCGCAGGGCGATGCGATAGGCCTCCATGTCCTCGATCGGCTGGCGGGCCACGCCGGTGTCCATGGCGGCCTGGGCCACGAAGGGCGGAATGTACCAGATCAGGCGGGGGTCAAACGGCGTCGGGATGATGTAGTCGGGGCCGAACTTCAGCTTGCGGCCGGAATAGGCGGCGGCCACCTCGTCGGGCACATCCTCGCGGGCCAGCATGGCCAGGGCCCGGGCGCAGGCGATCTTCATCTCGTGATTGACGGTGCGGGCCCGCACATCGAGGGCGCCCCGGAAGATGTAGGGGAAACCCAGCACATTGTTGACCTGGTTCACATAGTCCGACCGGCCGGTGGCCATGATGGCGTCCGAGCGCACGCTCAGCACGTCCTCGGGCGTGATCTCCGGGTCGGGATTGGCCATGGCGAAGATGATCGGATTGGCCGCCATCGAGGCCACCATTTCCTTGGTGATCGCCCCCTTGGCCGACAGGCCCAGAACGACGTCTGCGCCGACCATGGCCTCGGCCAGTGTGCGGTGCGGGGTGTCGGTGGCGTGCGCCGCCTTCCACTGGTCGACGTTTTCGCGGCCCTTGTAGACGACGCCGTCGCGGTCGACGATCACCGTGTTCTCGGCCTTGACCCCGACGGCCTTCATCAGCCCGATCGACGACAGGCCCGCCGCCCCGGCCCCGGCCAGCACCACCTTGATGTCTTCCAGCTTCTTGCCGGTGATGTGACAGGCGTTGATCAGGCCGGCGGTCGAGATGATGGCCGTGCCGTGCTGGTCATCGTGAAACACCGGAATGTCCAGC